>Ga0209395_1001332_pt1 | contig 34753 bp, 34 predicted proteins | sample GOMGulsemesocosm_3_FD_184635 | JGI IMG/M metagenome (GOLD analysis project Ga0209395, IMG submission 184635) | Methane-oxidizing microbial communities from mesocosms in the Gulf of Mexico - GOM9D Gulf of Mexico (SPAdes) (version 2) | ecosystem: Environmental > Aquatic > Marine > Cold seeps...
GCTTAAATATATGATTGCTGCAATATCTGTAGGCATTTATAAAGGCGAAGCGGTATGTGATCTTGATTACCCTGAAGACAGTGATGCTGAAACTGACATGAATGTAGTGATGGCTGACAATGGCAAGATGATTGAAGTGCAAGGTACAGCCGAAGGCGAACCGTTTAGCCATCAAGAATTGTTATCGATGCTGGCTTTAGCTGACAGTGGTATTAAAGATTTAATGATAAAACAACTAGATGTATTGAAATAGGACAGAAAAATGAAACAGTATCAAATTGATTTTATTGAGTTTGCATTAGAGCGTGGCGTTCTAAAGTTTGGTGAATTTACGCTAAAGTCTGGACGTATTAGCCCATACTTCTTTAATGCAGGCTTGTTCAATACAGGACGTGATTTAGCACGTTTAGGACGTTTTTACGCTGCGGCATTAATCGATAGTGGTGTGGATTATGATTTGCTATTTGGCCCTGCTTACAAAGGCATTCCAATTGCATCGGCGACAGCGCTTCAGTTATGTGAACAACATGACATCGACATGCCTTATTGCTTTAATCGTAAAGAGAAAAAAGCACATGGCGAGGGCGGTAGCTTAGTTGGTAGTGAGCTCAAAGGTAAGGTTATGTTAGTTGATGACGTTATCACAGCAGGCACGGCTATTCGTGAATCGATGGACATAATTAATGATCATGGTGCACAGCTGGCTGGTGTATTGATTGCTTTAGATCGCCAAGAAAAAGGCCAAGGCGAGTTGTCTGCTATTCAAGAAATTGAACGTGATTACGGTTCAACCATGATTTCAATCGTAACTTTAGGCGACCTGATTGGTTACTTAACTGAAAAAGGCGAGCTAGGCGATACACTAGCTAGTGTGACTGCTTACCGCGCGCAATACGGAATCTAGTGACTGTACTACCAGTTAAAATATGAAAAGCTGAATTTTTTCGGCTTTTTTTCTTGCATTTTAATATCTTACCTATAGAGTTTCGCGTTCTTAAACTACCTTTATCAAGGACGAAAATGAAAGCAAAACTCTCTCTAGTGCTGTCTGCATTATTAATGGCCGGTTGTTTAGATGTTAAAGACAATGATGCAAATCAAGAGCTTGCCAGTGCTGTTAAAGCACAAAATGAAATTTTAAAAGAACAAAATAAATCTTCACTAAAAATTATCGGTACGCTCGAAAACGTATCAGCAGAGGGTACCCTTAACGGTGCTAAAGTGGCGCTAAAAGTCGGTTCAGAGGTTTTTTCTGCTACCGTCATCAATGCTGATGGTTCATTTTTCATTGAGAATGTACCTTTTGGTTCAGACTATCAACTGCACATTACAAGCTCAGAGAATAGTTTTTATAATTCAATTGTTTATGGTACTACACGTAGCCAGCAGTCTAATGCTATCACTCAAAATATTGGTAATCTTTACCTCTCAAAATCAATTACCAAGGAAGTCAAAGTTGTAGACTTTGATACTAAAGAAAGTATCTCTGGGTTAACATTTTATAGTTATGTGCATAGCATTCGTAGTGACCGTGAAGGTGATGTAGATGGCTATGTAGTGCAAAGTTATGCGTCAACTTACAGCGAAGAAACAGGTATGTATTCGATTACATTACCTGAAGACTCTTATAATTCTATTCGTGTTTCTCTTGATTTAGATAATGATAAAAAAGATGATTTTGAACCTTTATCGAGTGCATTTAATCGTGTATTCAACCCTAATTTAACTTATTCGTATACAATTTCTAATGTTAATTTATTAGAACAAGAAACTGTTTTTTTGAAGAAGGCAAACCTCAATGCTGATAAAAATCTAACAGTCAGAATATCGCTTATTGATAAAAACTTAGGTTCTTTGCTTGAGGCACCTTTAGCCATTATGAATGAAGACGATCGTTCATTTGATTTAGTTTATGATACTGAAAATAATCAATATGTTGCTGATGTAAGTTATAAAAGTTCAATTGATATTCTATTGCCTTCTTTCACTAAAGACGATATTACTTTTGAGAGTAATAGTGCAATGATTTCCCGTTCAAACGATGCTCTTCAAGTATCTACTGATGGTATTAATCAAAGTGGAAACTTGCAATACAATCATTACAATCTCGATTTAGATGCATCTGTTGTGGATATTGTTTTAGCGGTACGTGAAATAGATCCTCAAACACCAATTCAAGTTATCGCCGCATCACCAGTGAATGAATCTACCTATGCGTATAATGTGTTTTATTCACAACCAATTTCTTTACTCGATGGAAATATATTCATTGTGCAGAAAGGCAAAATTGATGTAACTTTTGGTAATGACAGTAATACTGATTTTTGGATTGATGGTTCAACATTAATTAAAAAAATTGATATGGGAACATTTGTCGATTCTACATTATCACTTAATGGTACAAAGTTAACATTAACGCCTAAGAGTGCATTGGAGAAAGGATACAATTACGAATACCAAATTGGTAAAATCAACGATGTAAACAATGAAACTGATGCTGATGTGTCAAACGATGATTCAAGAGACTTTGCAGTTGCAATAGATATACCAACCCTCTTCGACATCAACTCATTGATTCTAGATAATAATAATTACATGAATAATGGCACGCCTATTGTTACAGTTAACACAGCGAGTGTGGCTGCACCTGTGTCTAATTCGTCTCAAACTGTGAGTTTAATCTTACCAACTCAGTTAGATAAAATATTCGAGAACTTTACTTTAAAAAGAGTCAGTTATACTAGGGATGGAATATCTAATATTTCCGTTGAAAAATACACGATCGTTTCAAAAGGCCAAGCATATCTGGCAGGTGCTACTCACTTTTTGAAGCTTGCTTCCAATGAGGATGTGATTTATGAAAATATATCTTCAGGCTCTTTCAAGCATGGCACTAGCTTAGATAATGGTCAATATATAACATTCAACCCAAGTTATTATAGTTTTAATGATCATACTGCTGGTAATGAAAACAGTATGACATTTGAATATAATTATGAATTGAAATCTGGTGAAGTGGCTTCAGGAACACTGAAATTACTGGTTCAATAAGAAACTGTCCCCTAGTATCTTTGAGGTGCTAGGGGAAATTTATTAACCTAACAATTTAGAAAACTGTGACCATTGTTGCTCAAAACCATCGGTAGGTTTAACGGTAAATCCACTACGGACAAATTGGCTGATACGGCCATCGGCATAGGCTAGTAGCATATTCGCTAACTGCGCTTCATCAATATCAAAGCTTTTTCCTTCACGTAATTTGCGTTCACGTAAAATTTGCTTTAAGTGTGTCTCTAGCTTTTCAAATAACTGGGCAATTCGTTCACGCAAGCGGTCGTGTTCGCCAAGTAATGCATCACCAGTCAAAATACGCGTAATACCAGGGTTCTTTTCAGCAAACAACAATACTAATTGAATAATATGGTGGCAGCGAAGCAAGGTGTTTTTCTCTTCGGTAGTAATGATATTTACCCGTGATAAAACAGATTGCTCGATAAACTCTATTAATCCTTCAAACATACGTGCTTTGGAAGGGAAATGACGATATAAAGCAGCCTCTGATACACCTACTTCAGCGGCTAATTTCGCGGTTGTTATTCTATTTCCAGGCGTTTCTAACATGTGCGCCAAAGATTGGAGTATTTGTTCGCGACGGTTCGATTTTTTGGTAACGGCCATGAGGCAACTAATCCTGCTACTTAAGTTAATGAGTGAGACGGTAATGGTGCAATAAAATTATTGGGGCTGATTGTAATGCTTAATAATTTCAACTACTAGTTGTTTTGCTAATTCTTGTTTATTTGCTAACGGCAAGTCGAGTTGACCATTTGACCAATAAAGGGTTAATGCGTTGTCATCACTGTTAAAGCCTTGTCCTGCAACGCTTACGTTGTTGGCTGCAATTAAATCTAGCTTTTTGCGAGTGAGCTTACCGCGTGCGTAAGTTTCAACATCTTGGGTTTCTGCGGCAAAACCTACGCAGAAAGGGCGTTGTGAAGTGAGGGCTGATACATCGGCTAAAATATCAGGATTTTTGATCATGACGACTGTCATGTCATCATCATTCTTTTTAATTTTTTGATCGCTAATTTGGCTTGGTCTGTAATCTGCAACGGCCGCACAAGCAATAAAAATGTCATGAGAAGATGCTTCATTTAGCGCCTGTTGATGCATGTCACTGGCACTGACTACATCTATTCTATCAATATTTTCGGGGGTTTTTAGGGAAACGGGACCGGAAATTAAAGTCACCTTAGCGCCTAGTTGTTGGGCCGCATGAGCAATTGAAAAGCCCATTTTTCCGGAACTATGATTGCTAATGTATCTAACGGGATCAATGGCTTCTCTTGTTGGTCCTGCTGTAATTAATATATTTAAATTAAGCAGCTCTTCACTGATTAAGGGGCTAAAATATGTTTTTATCAATTCAACAATCTGTGCTGGTTCTAACAAGCGTCCTTGCCCTACATCACCACAGGCTTGTTCGCCGCTGCCGGGTCCCCAAATGTGCACGCCTCGTTGCGCTAAGCTCGCCAGATTGTGCTTGGTCGCGGCGGCTTTATACATTTGTTGATTCATGGCTGGTGCAATGGCAATAGGAGCTGCTGTAGCAAGGCAAATCGTGGTTAATAGATCATTGGCTAATCCAGCATTGATAGCGGCAATGGAATTGGCTGTAGCGGGGGCAATAACTACTAAATCGGCCCATTTTGCTAATTCGATATGACCCATAGAAGCTTCAGCGGCAGGATCTAACAAGCTGTCACTTACCGGGTTACCACTAACGGCTTGCAGTGTCAGTGGCGTAATAAACTCCTTGGCGCCAGTGGTCATCACGACTCTGACTTCACACCCTTGATCTTTTAGACGGCGCACAATTTCAGGAGCTTTGTAAGCTGCAATGCCGCCTGTGATACCAAGGAGTATTTTTTTATTTTGCAAAGTCATGAGATTAGAACCGTTGTTAGCATTTCCTGAAATTAATGCGCATACAATATCATAAAGTCAGTCGAAATCGTTGTCTTGAGCCATAATTGTTTTCTACCACTGAAAACAGGAGGTTTACATGGCAGAGGATCATTGTTCGATTAAAGAATGGCCTCAAATGATGCGGCCCAGAGAAAAACTTTTAAGATTAGGTGCTAATACATTATCTGATAGCGAACTGTTGGCTATTTTTCTACGCACTGGCATAAAAGGATGCTCAGCCGTTGAATTAGCTAACCGTTTGCTGATTAGTTTCGGTGGGCTTAATCCCTTATTGTCAGCCAATGAAGCAGAGTTTTGTAAACACTTAGGATTGGGTCCCGCTAAATATGCACAATTACGCGCGGTCTTAGAAATGAGTAAGCGTTTTTATCAATACCAAATGGCCAATAGTCTGTCATTAACTAGCTCTAGTGCCACCGCCGATTATTTAGTGCAACTATTGCGAAATTTACCTTATGAAGCGTTTATTGTTGTTTATCTTGATAGTCAGCATCAATTAATTTGCAGTGAAGAACTTTTTCGAGGCACAATTAATAGCGCAAATGTTTATCCGCGAGAGGTGATTAGAGAGGTTATAAAGTATAATGCCGCAGCAGTCATATTAGCTCACAATCACCCGTCAGGCATTGCTATGCCCAGTGATGCAGACCGGCGAATCACCCAAAGAATTGTAGAAACACTGTCTTTGATCGATGTCACGGTTTTAGATCATTTTATTATTGGAAAAAATGATCCTTATTCTTTTGCTGATCATGGTCTACTTTAATTGTTTTTTTTCTGATAGAATTGCCGCGTTTTTGAGAGCGAATATCCTTTATCTCTTTATATAAGGAGAAAGGTAGCCTCTTTTTTGAACAACATGTAATCAGGCGTGTGTTGTCATGCATAACATACGGCCCTTATTTTGCCAGAGCAAAGGCAAGATAAGGCACATATATTGCTCGAGCTCGTAGAAATCTTTTTGGAGGACATTCATGTCTAAAGTATGCCAAGTAACTGGTAAAAGACCAGCAACAGGTAACAACGTATCGCACGCGAAAAACCATACGCGTCGTCGTTTCTTACCAAACCTTCACACTCACCGTTTTTGGGTTGAAAGTGAAAATCGTTTCGTTAAATTACGCCTTACTACTAAAGGTATGCGTATTATCGATAAGAAAGGTATTGACGCTGTATTAGCTGAAATGCGTACTCGTGGCGAAAAGGTTTAAGGAATAGAAAATGCGCGATAAAATTAAATTAGTATCAAGTGCAAGCAGTCACTTTTACACAACAGACAAGAACAAACGTACTATGCCTGAGAAATTAGAGCTTAAAAAGTATGACCCAATTGTTCGTAAACACGTTATGTATAAAGAAGCTAAAATCAAATAATTGATTTTTCTTTATGTATTATGCTAAAAACCCAGCCTAGGCTGGGTTTTTTTATGTTTAGCGTGCACAGGGATGTGCTAGGTAGGGTGTTGTCGGGAACAAACGCCGAGACGAACAGTCAGCGTTTGTGCTCCTGCAAACACTAAGTACTTACATCCATGTAAGCAATACTGCGAAGCCAGGGCCGATTTTTTGCTCCTGCAAAATCTTAGTACCGCCATCCATGGCGGCAATGGCTAGGAGCAGTGTTCTTAAAGCGAGTGTCGAAATTGATGGTCTATTCTGCTAAGAGCAGGGATGTTAAACGTCTATATAATTAAGGTTAAGGAGTATGCATGAGTTTATCTAAGCGTGGTTGGAATAATGTTTTGATTTTTGCCTGTTTAGGCATGATTATAATATTTAATTTAATGAGCGAAAAAGTTATTGAAAATGCTGAAGGTGATATTGTTAATATTGTGCCTGATCAGAGCATGATTTTGACCTTGCAATACCCTGATGTATCTATTGAACGTTTAGGCACTAGCTGGCGTATGACTCCAAACGATGTACTAACATCTAAGGAATTAGAGCAGTTGATTAGCGTTTGGCTCAATCTTAAGGGAGAGATCAGCTTAACATCCAGTGATGAAGCGGGTTATCGTGTCACTCTATGGTTAGCAGGGCAAGAGCACCCGATGAAATTATGGATTCAGCCAGATAATAATCTCATCACAGATGTATTGCGTCAGAAAACGTGGAAAGTAAATGCAACTCAACTCTCAGAAATTACTATCACTAAGGAGCTCAAATTAGATGCCTGAGTTACCTGAAGTTGAAGTGAGTCGTATGGGAGTCAGTCAGCACTTAAAAAATAAGCGTATTACAGATGTTGTAGTTCGAACACCAAAGCTACGCTGGGATATACCAACCCAAGAGCTCCTCTCTTTAGTCGGGAAGGAAATCATAGCCGTATCGCGCCGCGCTAAATATCTGGTTATTGAAACGACACATGGCCATATTATTATTCATTTGGGCATGTCAGGCAGCCTACGTGTTATTGATAAGCTGGTCGCCATCAAAAAGCATGATCATGTTGATATTGTTGTTGGTGATAAGGTTTTACGTTTAAATGACCCTAGGCGCTTTGGCGCTGTCTTGTTCGCTAATAAAGATGGACAACATAAAGTATTTGATAAGCTCGGTCCTGAGCCGCTTACAGATGCATTTAATGAGCAACATTTACGTGAAAAGTGTGCCAAACGACGCGCTGTCATTAAACTTGTCATCATGGATAACCCTGTTGTGGTGGGAGTTGGCAATATTTATGCTAACGAAGCTCTATTTTTAACTGGCATTCATCCTCAAACACCCGCCAATCAATTAACTAAGAAGCAAATATCTCACTTAGTTAAAACAATAAAAGACGTATTAACCGCTGCGATTAAACAAGGTGGAACTACGCTAAAAGATTTCAGCCAAACAGACGGCAAGCCGGGGTATTTTGCGCAATCATTATTTGTGTATGGCCGTGGGGGGCAGGCATGTTTGCGATGTGAAGAGAAATTAGAAGAAGTAAAAATAGGGCAACGTGCCAGTGTTTATTGTCCTAAATGTCAATCATAAGTAATTGCGAGTAATATTAACGCAGGTGCTAATATTACTCCCATATATTATAACTACTTAGCGTTAACGTAGTCGATAATACGTTTATAATCTTCAATATAGTCAACTTCCGCCCAGAAATTCCCTTTAATATCTTCGATATGAATTACTTGGCCTTCGTGGATCTGACGGTAAATTGCATCTTCCCACCACATATTATAGTGCTCACCGTTGACTAGGCTATTAACTTTCTCAATAAGTTTGTTTGCATCGGCCGCGTTAAATTTTCCGATACCTACATATTCACCTGTGGTTTGCTCATTGGTGAGCTCTTTACCATAAGCCGTTAGTTGATCGTTGAGCCAAGTAAATCGGTAATCGGCATCTTCAATTCTTGTTGAGTCGGCCAGCATTAATGGCGATTTATCATGGTCAATTAATAAGTTAAGTAACGACTCTTCGAAGAACACATCACCATTCATGAAAATGACATCGCTATCACCTTGAATAAAGTCTTGCGCAAACCATAATGAAGCTAGCGAATTCGTTACACGGTAGAACGGGTTAAAGATTCTAGTAAATTGATGGTCTTTTAATACGTCTTGCAAGTAATCATTATGATAACCTGAAATAATAGCAATGTCGGTTATTCCTTTGCTGTTAAGTAGTTCCATTGTATGTTTAATCAATGGTTTACCGTTTATATCAACACAACATTTCGGGTGATCTTTTAAGTGTCTGCTGATTCTGCTGCCGACACCGGCAGCCATAATAATTACTTTCATTGTGTTATTCCAAAATAGTCATAAAGCGAAGTTATTAATTGTTGAGTGTCTTCTATGGTGACATTACCCATATGTGATACGCGAAAAACACGTTCGGCTAAATCACCGCCATTAGGGCATAAAATCATATTATAGCGTTGCTCAAAATCACTTACTAATTGTGATGCGCTTAACCCGTTGGTAATAGATAGTGCAGTTACACTATTGGGCATATGAGTTGAATATAGCGCGAGTGGTAGTGATTGTATATGCTCTCTAAAGTATTGTGCAACAGCGGCAGTCTTTGATATTGATGTTGATAGACCGCCATCAGTTTTAAGCTGGAGTAAACGTGCGTTTAACTGGATGATCAATGACACGGCTGGAGTGTAGGGGGTTTGACCTCGTTCACCATTGCTCAAATAATCATTAAAATTAAAATATAGCGTAGCTGGATTAGGCTGTAAACGGCTAATTGCTCGTGGAGTTAATATTGCCATAGCTAAGCCAGGAGGGAGCGCTAACCCTTTTTGTGAACTTATTAATAAAGCATCGATATATTGTGATGTCATATCGAGTTGATCCGTTAAGAACATTGATATGCCATCGACAATATTTAACAGGTCATGTTGATGACAGAACTTTCCGACACTTTCTAAATTAAAATGATGGCAAATAGTTGTTTCATGACCATTAATTAATAGTGCATCATGAGCCTTGTAAGGTAATAAACCTGAACTATCAGATAAATCCTCATTGAAATCAGGGCGGTGGCTATCACAATGTCGTTGATGAACGTTGCATATTTGAGAAAAACGTTCGCCAAATCCGCCTGAAACAACACTAACAACCTTCTGCGTCGGGGCTACCAAATTAATTACTGCAGCTTCCATAGCTGCGGTACCTGATGCCGTTAATATGACGACTTTGCTGCCGTCTGGGGCGTTGACTAAATCCAGTAGCATAGCTTGATTGTCTAACATAAGATCAGAGAATTTCTGATTTCTGAAATAGGGAGTTTGAGCTGCAGCAACGTTAATTATCTCAGGGAATTCTTTTACTGGGCCTGGGGTAAAAATGAGCGGATTAGATGTTTTCATAATAATTCACTTAAAAAATAATTCATAAATTCGCTGACTTACACGCCCGTCCACGACACCACAAATTGCAGCTGTAACTTCACTACGTAATGTTTGATGTTTTTGTGGATGCGATAAAGCCTCCTCAACATGAGTAAGCATGTCGTTGTATTTTTTGGGGTTGTAACCAACTCTACGGAAAAAATCGATTCCTTTATCTAATCGCTTTAATAACTTTTTGGGGTTAAGGCGATAAGACCAACGTAGCGTTAAGAAACGATTGATTATAACGGGTTTGTTTAAAGCTACACATTCGAAGATAGCAGAAGATTCATCGCTGATCATCACGTCGGCAAGTTGGATAAATTGCGTTAGATTATATTCATCGACCCCAGCAACATAGCAGTTATCTGCCATAGCCCATCGTTTAAATCTTTGTTGTTGTTTACTATATTTCTTACGCTCTAATGATAGATAATGCGGCTTAATGATGACATTACAATGTGAGAGATCCTGAGGGAAACTCAATCCCATTTTTTCAATGGAAGAAGGAAAAAATGTAGGTGCATATAATACCGTGGGCTTGTTTGGATCAAGGCCATATGACAAGAGTAATTCCGTATTTTTTTCACCAGGCTGTGTTACAAAATTATCTAACTTGCTAAAACCGACACAGTGAATTTTGTCTTGCTTATCTGGTAATAAATTCTCTAACATCGATTGTCGATATGTACCTTCAATCAACACGCTATCAAAAGTTTTGGCTGCAAGAGCATAATCACAAAACTTGGTACCAACACCATGATCTAAGAATATTGTATGGCCAGACACCTTATCAAAGGAAGTATTTTCATTAGCAAAAAAGAACAAACGAGCTTGTATTTGTGACAAACATTTCTTACCTAACTGATAACGCAAACCTTCTTCGTTAGCTATCTTTTCCATGAGAGGTGTATTTTGATCATCAGACAGTATAAATAATACTTCTTTTCCCTGCTGTTTAAAGTAGTTGCTAATAGGTAAAAAATGCGGGAAGTAATACGGATAAGCAACATAAAATACGCAGTCGATAGATTTCGATGTTGTCGTGTGAGTCATTATAATCCTAAGAAAATATGTTGCTTAATGAAAGCTGAGTAAAGATACATAATATCATTGTTTGTTTTAATAAATCGTAGTTCTCTTTGCGGTAATGCAGTCGACTTAACATAGTCGGCAATTAGAACTGCGTATTATGATTTTTGTTCAAATTTTTTGGCTATTTCTAATGCAACTATTGGCGGAACAAATTGCTTAACATCACCGCCATGCAAAGATACTTCTTTGACTAGGGTCGATGAAATAAATGAATTTTCTTCAGCAGGGGTCAGAAATACGCTTTCTAGCTCTGGATACAGGCGTCGATTCATATTGGCTAATTGGAATTCATATTCAAAGTCAGATACCGCACGCAACCCTCTGATTAGGATAGTTGCCTGATTCTGCTTGGCGAAATCAATTAATAATCCTGAAAAGCCAACAACAGATACATTGGTTAAATGTGAGGTTACCTGTGATACAAGCTCAACACGTTCTGACAAATCAAAAAGAGGCTGTTTACTTGGGCTATTAGCAACGCCAACAACAACGTGTTGAAACATTTTTGCAGCACGTTCAATTAAATCTAAATGGCCGTTGGTTACAGGATCAAAAGTTCCAGGATAAATTGCTTTTCTATGCACTATATTGCCTTGTTGAAAAATGAATGAACATGGTAACAATTATTCACAAATTAAAGTAGCATCAAATGGCCTAACTACATAGAGTCGAAGAATTTATTTTGTTACTATACGCTCCGTGAAATATTATAATTTAACAAGATGGAATACTAATGAAAACACAATTATTAGGCTTAATGGCAGGGCTCGGGCTATTGGTTAGCTCATATGACGTAGCCGCAGGAGGCGCTTCTCCATATTTACCATTAAAGCTAAATCCAGTGTTTGAATTAGAGGTTGAACGCCTAGTGAGTATCACAGGCTACCCTAGCTTAAAAAAACCTTATCATATATCGACTATAGTGTCATATATGGTTCAAGTGAAGGAGTCGCACCCTCAGTTGCATCGCCGCCTTGATCGTTATATAGACCGATTTAGAACCAAAGCGGGTCTTACTCATTTTAAGACTGAGCTAAGCGTAAGTAATGATACTAAGAAAACACTACCTAACTCTCGTGGTCGCTCTACAGACAATAATGTATACAACGAGTTTTCAGCATTTTGGCAGATGAATAAGTATGTAATTGCTAATGTTGCAGGGGGGTATGGAAATAAAGATTATGGTTTTAACTTTGGTAATTATCTATCGATAGGAGGGGATTACCTGCAGGTTGATATAGGGTATAGGGAGCATTGGTTGTCGGCGTTGCAAGATAGGTCGATGATTATATCAACACAAGCGATGCCTATGCTTGGGATGACACTCTCAAATATCAAACCAATGACCGATTTTAATATCATGTATGAACTTGGTTTTGGCAAACTAGAAAAAGTCGATGGCATTGTGTTTGATGGCGAAACATCGTCTGGTCGCCCTGGTTTTTTAACCATGCATGGAAGTGCTCAATTAACGGATTGGTGGACACTATCAGCTAATAGAACCCTGCAATTTAGCGGAGGAGATCGTGGTGAAGTAGGCATGGCAGAGGTTTGGGATGCGATTATCGATCCTGTAAGTTCGGATAACTGTGGTGGTCAATCATCGCTGCAAGATTGCAACGAGGAATTTGGCAATCAACAAGCGGCTATAGGTAATCGATTCGATTTAACGTGGGGCGAGACACCTTACAGTATTTATTTAGAGGCCGCTGGCGAAGACTCAGCTAATTATCACAATTATCAACTAGGTAATGTAGCTTATACCTTAGGTGTATTTATTCCTTATTTATCTTCTACAGAATCATTAAATGTCACCGTTCAATCAATTGAGGATGCGTGGTATGTTCATCACCTTTACCGTGAAGGTTATAGTAATGAAGGCCATAAGATGGGGCATTGGTGGGGAGATGAAAAAGGAGCTGGTGATGGTATAGGAGCAAAAATATTTAGTGTTGCTTATACAAATGATCTTACAGATACCAGCCATCTAAGCGTTAAGTACCATACCATTAATAATGAATTTAGCGAGAGCACTGACGAAGTAAACTATGAGCGTGGACATTACGTTCAAGTAGATTACAACTGGCAGTATAAGACGCATTTCTTGGGGTTACATTTATATGCAGGCAAGGATGTAAACGGCGAATCGTTTTCTCGCTTAGCCTTTTCCCGAATGTGGTAATACCAATTAAACAATTTAGCTAGGAATGATCATAATAATATGACTCAACATTTTCTTTTTTATATCTCAAAAAACTATTCATTTGAGATATTAAGGCCATTACAAACAGTTATTAAAAATAATGGCGGTAAAGTATTATGGCTTGTCTCTGGTAATGATGTCGATTTAAGTAATTTTCAGCATCAAGAATGCTATACTCTTGATGCTAAAGAGGCTGTCTCTTTTGGACCTGTTGCTACCTTTGTACCTGGTAATATTGTCCCTAATTTTATCCCCGGTTATAAAGTTCAGGTATTTCATGGTTTAGAGTGGAAAAAGAAAGATCACTTTATTATTCGCCATTGTTTCGATTTATATTGCACACACGGCCCTGCCACTACTCATCGGTTTAGTGAATTAGCTAATAAGCATCAATATTTCGACGTTGTTGAGACTGGATGGCCAAAGCTAGACAATCTATTCTCTAGCTCTAAGTACCAGTGGGAAAAACAGCGTGACGTACCGACCATTTTATTTGCACCAACATTTTCGCCTTCATTAACCGCAGCGCCTGAACTGTTTGATGAAATTTCACGACTATCGACATCAAAAGATTGGCAATGGTTAGTTAAATTTCACCCTAAAATGGACCCTATTTGGATTGAAAAATATCGCAGCCTGTCTAGTGATAATTTAAAAGTTGTTGAAGATTCTTGTGTTGCAAGCTTATTGCAAAGTGGTGACATTATGGTGTCTGATACATCTTCCATAATTGGTGAGTTTTCGTTACTTGGTAAGCCGGTAGTTACCTTAAATAATTTACAACCGGGTGATTACCTAATTGATATTAATCAGGGAAGCCTGCTAGAAGCTGCCATCGAGCAGGCGTTATCGCCTAACTCAGCATTACTTACTCATATCAATGAGTATGCTCAAGACTTACATCCATACAATGATGGTTTATCGGCAACTCGAATATTTGAGGCTACCCAGCAGCTTCTATCGCAGGGAAAGATTGCAATCAAGAGTAAACCGCTAAATATATTTAGAAATTTTAAGATGCGCCGAGAGCTTAATTATTGGCGGTTTAGTTAATTTAGCTGCTGCTCAATAATAATTGTCTCAAACTTATCGCGTACTGCTTTTATCGTAATATCATTCATTAGCTTTTCGCCTTTGGCACGCACGCCCCATTTTACAATATTCAGCGGGCGTTGCTGCTGGCTAACGATATGGTGATCGTAAACACTCACCACATAATCACGCGAGAAATAAGGACCTGTACGACCAGGATTGCTGTGTGCATAAAGTCCTATAACATGGGTGCCCATGGTAACTGCCATATGTGTGGGACCAGTATCAGGAGCAAGCACTATATCGGCGTGTTTTACCATGCCTAGCAGCTGTTTTAACGTTGTTTTCCCAATCATATTCTTAGGCGTCGATTTACAAAGAGCGGTAATGTCTTCGCCAATTTGTTTTTCTACAGGGGTAGGACCGCCGCACAAAATAACGTCCCAGCCACGTGCAGCTGCATGATCACACATAGCCGCATATCCATCAGTATTCCAGTTACGCTCTGTTTTACTTGCTGCTGGACTGATTACTAAGGTACGTCTTTTATCGTTAAATCTGGCTTTTGCCCATTCGTCATCAGCGCGTGGTAATGGCATTTCCCATACCGGAGTCGTTTCTGTTACACCTACAACTTGTGCAAACGCCATAAAACCATCTAATACATGGGGTTCTTTTTGTTTAGCTATGCGTCTGTTAACAAAGAGCCAATGGGCTTCTTTAGCGCGTATTTTATCAAAGCCCACTTTAAACTTAGCTTTAATGCACAGGCTAGCTAAACTCGCTCTCAGCGCTACTTGCATCTGCAATAACACATCAAACTTTCGGCCTTTTAATGTTGCTTTTAAATCTTTATAACCCTGAATGCCAGCGCCTTTATCAAATATAACAAATTCGATACCGGGCATGCCCTCAAGTAACATCGCTTCGACTTTACCAATAACCCAAGTGATTGTTGCCTCGGGCCATTTACGTTGGATTGCTTGCACAGCAGCGACACTATTACAAACGTCACCAATGGCGGATAAGCGTAGAATGCAGATAGATTGTGGCTGTTCACTAGGGTAGTTCATGAGAGATAAAGTCAAATTATTCAAAATTGCAGCAAGTTTAACACGAATTTAGCCGTTGATTACCATCTGCCTGATGATAGAATTGTCAAAAACAGCCCCAAGGGTAAATCATTGAATTCTCATATTAATAAAACAAGCAATCAATGGCTGCTTCATGCGCCAGAATTAGCAGTAACCCCCCAATGGTTTGAACCTGATTTTTGGCGTCAACAAGACAAAATTTTAGGTCAGTCTCGAGGCCGTAATATCACGTGGTTTGTTGGCGAGAAAAACAAACCTATGGTGCTTCGCCATTATTATCGCGGCGGGCTTATTGGTAAGTTGATTACAGATAAATATTTATTTAATGGTTTTAAAAATACCCGTGCTTATCAAGAGTATGCGTTATTAATTGAATTAGAAAAAAGACAGTTACCTGCTTGTCGTGTGGTGGCTGCGCAGGTTAAAAAATCAGGATTGTATTACAGGGCTGATTTATTAATGAAAATGGTCGATGGAGGTCAAGATTTGGTGGCCTTGCTGACTAAGCAAACACTTGATAATACTCTGTGGCAAGAGATAGGTAAAACCATCGCTATCTTTCATCAAAATGGCGTTTATCATGCCGACCTTAATGCGCATAACATATTAATTAATAAAGAAAATAAAGCATGGCTAATAGATTTTGATCGCGGTGAAATTAAGTCATCTCAGGGCCAGTGGTGCCAAGATAATTTAGAGCGTTTGTTGCGCTCATTTAATAAAGAGCTCGGTCAACTGCCACAGTTTTATTTCACGATGGCCAATTGGCAAACACTCCTTGATGCTTATCAGCTACAGCTGGATAACGATTAATCGTTAAGGTGAGTTGATACCCAACTCATCAATCGTCCTAATGTGCCTTGGTTGTTTTTTACCACTTGTAAGGCGTTGTTCCCCATGGTGGCTAGTTGCGCTGGTTCGTTAAGTAAATGAGTTATTAAATCAGATAATTGAGAGGAATCAGATACTGTCTTAAGGCCGCCGGCACCAATTAATTTATCACTAATATCACTGAAATTATAACAAGAAGGTCCCATTATTATGGGTTTGCCAAGTGCGGCTGGCTCAAGTGGATTGTGACCACCACGTTGAATTAAACTGCCGCCTATATAGGTTATATCGGCAATCCCAAGTAATAACAGCATTTCGCCCATGCTATCACCAATTACTACTTGGCAATGTTTGCTTGGGATCTTTTGCTCACTGCGTCTTACCACATTAAACTCAGCCGCTTGTGCCTGTGTGACCACTTCATTGAAGCGTTCACTGTGGCGAGGAATAAGCACTAATAATAAATCAGGATATTGCTTTAATAATGTTTTATGTGCCGCCAATATTTGTTCATTCTCACCGGGGTGCGTGCTACCAGCTACCCACACAGCTCGATTCGGCGCCCAACTCTCTTTAAGTGCACTTTGTTGCTGTTTTAATTCAGGTTTAATAGATAGTTCGAATTTAATACTACCGCCAATATTTAATTTATCCTCAGATAATCCTAATGATACAAATCGCTCGCCATCGCTAGTGTATTGCGCCGAAACCTGGGTAATTTTGGAGAGCATTTCTTGCATTAGGGGGGCGGCTTTTTTGAGATATCCTTTCATTGATCTATCTGACATCCGAGCATTAGCGAGTAATGTTGGCGTATTACGTTGACTCAACTGATGAATTAGATTGGGCCATAATTCTGTTTCCATCACAATGGCGATGTGTGGCTTAACTTGTTTTAAAAACCGTTTAACACTACCGGGCAAGTCGATAGGAAGGTAACAATGGCTGACACTGTCTCCGAAGTTCTTTTTTACAACGGCACTGCCAGTTGGGGTACTAGTGGTAACTAATACCTGATGATGAGGGTAATCTTTCACTAGTTGGTGAATTAATGGTGTGGCTGCAATTGTTTCGCCCATAGAAACACTATGAATAAGAATGACAGGGCGAGATATGTTTAACTTTTTTAGACCAAAACGCTCACCTAAACGACCACGATAGTCATCACTTTTGAGAGCGCGATAAAGTAAATAAATCATGACCAACGGAATGGTTAAATACATAAAAACATTATAGAAAAAACGATTCATTATTTTGCACTGGCTCCGAATACGAGTTACATTGAGTGGCGCTGGTTATGGAGCCATATGATACGTGTTTTTATCGTAAATCAACAGCAACTAACACGGCGTGCTTTAATCCAATACATTCAACAGTGAACAGTGATAAATGAAAACTAAAGATAAAGTGATTCAAGGAAGTATCGAATTATTTAATTTGCATGGTGAACGCAATGTGACAACAAATCATATCGCGGCCCATATCGGTATTAGTCCGGGTAATTTGTATTACCACTACCGCAATAAAGATGACATCATTCGTTCTATTTATAAATTATATGAGAAAAACCTCGATCAAATGTTTCAGCCCAAAGACGCTAATAGTGTGGGCATAGACGAAATGATGTATTACCTTGATCGTGTTTTTTACTCTATGTGGCAGTTTCGATTCTTTTACGCTAATTTACCGGATATATTAGCCCGAGACAGTGAGTTGCATGAGCGTTATCTTGTGGCGCAAAAATCGTTATATCAGCGGATAGTAGGCACCTTGTCTGAAGTTCGAACGCAAGGCTACATTACACTCGATGACGACATGATTGACGACTTAGCGCATACATTAAAGTTAGTAGTCGCATTTTGGGTGAGTTATCAACACACTCAAAGCATGACTGAGATTACTCAGGCAACAATATCAAAAGGTGTGCTAAAAGTTATTAATATAGTGAAAAGCTATTTAACCCCCGCAGGGTTGGATTATGTGAATGGCATTGAACAAAACTATATTGAGATGACAAAAACTAATGCATCAGCCTAAATTAAGCATTAGCTAAACTAATGCTTTTATTTGTGTTTTTTTAATTATTAGAATAAAAACAGGTAATTGATAATGTAATGATATCTTTACCATGAAATATTCTAATAATGTATGTTTTTTAGACGGACAAAGCTGAATTACCTCTAAAATCCTATTAAACTAAACCCTACTTATTACCTATTTTCGTATTAATTATGCGTTAATAAGGTTGCTAATCTATCGTTAGGAGGCGCTATGTCTGCCGTATTTAATCAATTTATCACTGAGCAATTAGAGCAAGTTAAAGCTGAAGGGCTGTATAAACAAGAACGTTTTTTGTTATCTCCACAACAGCCGGGTATATCTGTTGCCGAAGGTGATGTTGTTAACTTTTGTGCAAACAACTACTTGGGCTTAGCAAATCACCCTGATCTTGTTGCTGCGGCTAAAGCTGGCTTAGATAGCAATGGGTTTGGTATGGCGTCTGTACGTTTTATTTGTGGAACTCAAGATATTCACAAACAGCTTGAAAGCGACTTAAGTGCATTTTTAGGCATGGAAGATACTATCCTTTATTCATCATGTTTTGATGCTAACGCAGGCTTATTTGAAACATTATTAAGTGCTGAAGATGCCATCATCTCAGACGCACTAAATCATGCTTCTATTATCGATGGTGTTCGTCTATGTAAAGCGAAACGTTTTCGTTACGCTAATAACGACATGGCTGCATTAGAAGAGCAACTAATTGCCGCTAATGAAGCGGGTGCGCGTTTTAAACTCATCGCTACCGATGGTGTTTTTTCGATGGATGGTGTTATTGCCAACCTAAAAGGTGTGTGTGATTTAGCGGACAAATATGGCGCTATGGTAATGGTTGATGATTCTCACGCCGTGGGTTTTGTCGGCGAAGAAGGTCGCGGCACACACGAATACTGTGAAGTCATGGACCGTGTTGACATTATTACTGGCACATTAGGTAAAGCATTAGGCGGCGCGTCAGGCGGCTTTACATCGGCAAGCAAAGAGGTAGTCGAATGGTTACGTCAGCGTTCACGTCCATATCTTTTCTCAAACTCATTAGCCCCAGCGATTGTTACGGCGTCGATCAAAGTTTTAGACATGCTCAAAGATGGTCAAGCATTACGCGAGAAGGTAAAAAACAACGCAGAGTATTTCCGTGAAAAAATGGGCGCCGCTGGTTTTGTAATGGCTGGTGCAGATCACGCAATCGTGCCTGTTATGTTAGGTGATGCAAAGCTAGCATCGACTATGTCAGATAAATTATTAGCGAAAGGCATTTATGTTATCGGGTTCTCATTTCCTGTTGTGCCAAAAGGCCAGGCGCGTATTCGTACGCAAATGTCAGCAGCACACACTAAAGAGCAACTTGATCGCGCTATTGCCGCATTTATTGAAGTGGGCAAAGAACTAGAGGTTATTTAGTCATGAAAGCACTGAGTAAACTAAAAGCCGAAAAAGGCATTTGGATGGTTGATGCGCCTACACCAAAAATGGGCCATAACGATCTCTTAATCAAAATTAAAAAAACGGCTATTTGTGGCACCGACATGCACATATACAACTGGGATGAATGGTCACAGCGCACTATTCCTGTGCCTATGGTTGTCGGTCATGAATATGTGGGTGAAGTTGTTGGCATTGGTCAAGAAGTTAAAGGTTTTGAGCTAGGCGATCGCGTTTCTGGCGAAGGGCACATTACCTGTGGCCATTGTCGTAATTGTCGTGGTGGTCGTACGCACCTTTGTCGTAATACTACGGGGGTTGGTGTAAACCGTGAAGGTTCGTTTGCTGAATTTTTAGTGATCCCAGCTTTTAATGCGTTTAAATTACCCGATGATATTCCTGATGAATTAGCCGCAGTATTTGACCCCTTTGGCAATGCGGTACACACAGCTTTGTCATTTGACCTAGTAGGCGAAGACGTTTTAATCACAGGCGCTGGCCCAATAGGTATTATGGCCGCAGCGATTTGTAAACATGTTGGGGCTCGTCATGTTGTTATTACTGACGTGAATCCATACCGCTTAGAGTTAGCGAAAAAAATGGGCGCAACACGTGCAGTGAATGTAGCTGAAGAGTCACTTGATAATGTTATGAAAGAGCTAGGAATGACTGAAGGCTTTGACGTTGGCATGGAAATGTCTGGCGTGCCGATGGCGTTTCAAGGCATGTTAGATGCCATGAATCATGGTGGCCGCATTGCATTATTGGGTATTCCGCCGTCAGATATGTCTATTGATTGGGACAAGGTTATCTTTAAAGGCTTAGTAATCAAAGGTATCTACGGTCGTGAGATGTTTGAGACGTGGTATAAAATGGCAAGCTTGATTCAATCAGGTTTGGATATTTCACCGATCATCACCCATCATTTCCCGATTAATGACTTCCAAAAAGGCTTCGATGCTATGGAGTCTGGTCAGTCAGGTAAGGTTATATTGCACTGGGATTAATCTAATATTAGATATTTTTAGCGTGAAATAGAGCCCAATATTTATTACTGAATATTGGGCTTTTTAATGGTTGCATTAATCATATCAGCTATAGAAGTTACCTGTGGATAAATACGAGTTCCTTTACTTATTAAGAAATTAAAGTATCTATATCTTCGCACCACATTATATAACTTATTGGTACAGCACGTCCTTTTTTTGAGAATTTAACATCGCCGCCGAACTCAACTAATGTTTCAGTGTTAGTTTTTTTATTGAAAGGTGTAATTGAATTATTATTCAATTACCATTAATTAATGGGATATTTTGGAGTGTTTTGTACTAGGAATCTAATATTATTATGTTTAATACTCAGAGTTATACCTCAATTATATTTGCCACTGTAGTGTCTGTAGTATTTGTCCTTGTCATCTTTAATTTTCAGTTACTTGGAGAATCTCATTCACTTGAAAAATTAGATAAACAGGAATTGCTTTGGAAGAAAAATAAACCTCAAAGGTTTTCTTATAAAGTTACACGAGGTTGTATGTTTGGATCTTCAGTCGAAGTAATGCATGCAGACGGAGTTAATCATTATAAATATTCCAAAGAGAACTCGCCAAAGAGTAATATTGATTATTTATTCCTTGAATTACGTCGTGCATTCTATGAAGCCAATTCGGTAAAGGTTTCTTATAACTACATGGGATACCCAGAATCTTACAGAATCGACTGGTCAGCAGACACTTATGATAATAAATGTTTTTCTAAAATTAACGAATTTCGAGTTTATTAATTATCAAACTGATAACTTCTAATCACATCTAAGAATCGATCACCAAATTTTTCTAATTTACGTTCGCCAACGCCATTAATACGTAGTAATTCAAATGGCGTTTGTGGTTGCTGTTCAGCCATTTCTGCGAGGCTGGCATCGTTAAATACGACGTAAGGGGGAACACCTTGGTCATCGGCCATGGTTTTACGTAATTTTCGTAATTTAGCAAATAAGATTTCGTCATAATCGTAGTCATCTTTGCGACTGCGGCCTTTGGCACTGCTGGCGCTTTTACTAATGGCCTGTAGTCGAGGCACGGCAAGTTCGATCACATTTTCACCCTTTAAGGCTGCGCGAGCTTCAGGGTTAAAGACTAAGATCGAACTACGGGTGATATCTTGACGTAAATAACCCAAATGAATGAGCTGTCTAAAAATACTAAGCCAATATTCAGTGCTATGCTCAACACCAATGCCATAAGTACTTAGTTTGTCGTGGCCATATTCAATAACTCGTTGATTTTTAGAGCCACGTAAGACATCTATAACATAAGCTACACCAAAATTTTGCTGTACGCGATAAACACAAGAGAGGGCCTTTTGGGTTTCTACGGTGCCATCAAAATGTTTGGGTGGATCTAAGCAAATGTCACAGTTTCCACACTTGCTTGTACCGTATTCACCAAAGTAATGCAGCAATACTTGGCGACGACAGGTTTGCGCTTCGGCAAAGGCTGTCATGGCATTGAGCTTTTGGTGTTCAACTTGTTGTTGGGCAGGGTTGTTGCCTTGCTCTATTAAAAATCGTACGCGGCCAACATCGCTTGGATCATAAAGCATAACGGCCTCAGCAGCCATGCCATCTCGTCCCGCACGACCAGTTTCTTGATAGTAAGATTCAATGTTCTTAGGAATGTTGTAGTGAATAACATAACGTACATCGGGTTTATCGATACCCATACCAAAGGCTACCGTTGCCACAACAATATCAGTATCGCCACGAATGAAACTCTCTTGCACGTTCATGCGATCTTTATGTTCCATACCGCCATGATAACCGAGCACACTGTACTGCTGCTGTTGCAACTTAAAGGCTATTTCTTCTACTTGTTTACGCGTGGTGCAATAGATGATGCCCGAGTTGTCGCCTTGGGTTTTTAAATATTGTAAAAGCTGCGTAAAAGGTTTGTACTTTTCATACAGGGTGTAACGAATATTAGGTCGATCAAAACTTGATTGATGATAAAACGGATTATTTAAGTTCAACCGTGAAGCAATCTCTTGGCGCGTAGCATCATCAGCAGTGGCGGTAAGCGCCATAATTGGCGGCGTAGGTAGTACCGACTTTATTTGGCCAAGATTGGCATACTCGGGTCTAAAGTCATGCCCCCATTGCGAAATACAATGAGCTTCATCAATGGCGATCAACGAAATGTGAAGTTGTTGAATTCGTTCTAAAAAATTGGGTTGTAATATACGTTCTGGCGCGACATATATTAATTTAATTTCGCCCCATTGCATGGCATTAAGCACTGCCATGCTTTCTTGATGTGTTTGACTAGAGTTTAAATAAGCCGCTGCAACACCATTAGCTTGCAGTGTATCAACCTGATCTTTCATCAGTGAGATAAGTGGTGATACCACAATGGTCAAGCCGGGCAGTAGCAAGGCTGGTATCTGAAAACATAATGATTTCCCGCCGCCGGTCGGCATAATCACTAAATTATCACGCTGGCTGAGTGCCTGTTCAATGATATCTAATTGACCAGCCCTAAACTCACTATAACCAAATACTTGGCTAAGAACTTGTTGTGGTGTTGACGGTATTTGCGGTGATACTTCCACGTTATCTCTTTAATCACTTATTGGTGTATAAGACTTATACAAACCCAGAGGCGTAGTGTAATAGAGTCGATGGCACTTGTCTTATTAAAATGCTTGTTTAAATTACTCGTATTATCTATTGTGAAGTATAACTAATTATTCGAGAGTGATATGCCAAACAAATTAACAACAGATGATGTCAGGGCGATGATTAGAGATGTGTTTGAAGCGCAGATGCCATTTCATCAACTTATTGGGCTTGAAATACCAAGTTATGGGCATAATACCATTGAGTTAAAAATTGCCATGAAACCTGAACTTGTAGGTAATATCATGCATGGTATTTTGCATGGTGGTGTTACAGCTACTATGCTTGATGTTGCTGGTGGGATGATAGTATTTTCGCAAGTCTTAGAAAACATGGATGAATTAACGCAAGAGTCCGTAATCAGTCGATTGCAAAACTTGGGGACCATTGATTTACGCGTAGATTACTTGAGGCCTGGACGAGGGAAAGAGTTTACTGCCACCGCAACGGTAATAAGGGCCGGCAATAAAGTCGCTGTTGCTCGCATGGAACTGCATAATGAATTAGGTGATCACATTGCATTTGGCACTGGGACATATATGGTAGGGTAATCAATACTTTTTAAGTTAAGGTGGGTTTAACGTAATGTGTAAGCAGCTGGTTAATTACATGTGGGTGTTAGTGTGTTACTTGTGTTTTGCTGTTAGCGTATATGGACAAACGATTACGGTGGTGACTGAGTATTTAGCACCCTACCAAATAAAAAATGAAGATGGTTCGTTAGGAGGCTTTGGCACCGAAGTCGTTAATCGATTATTTGAATTAACAAACGAAACGCCAAAAACTCATGTATTACCGTGGGCTAGGGCATATAGAATGGCACTTAATGAGCCTAATGTGTTGATTTATTCGATAGCACGGACGCCAGTACGTGAGGAATTATTCACCTGGATTGGAACACTAAAAACTCAACGATTTTTTATGTGGGGTCTACCTCATAAATTTCCAAAGACTCTAACTAGCATTGAGCAAGCGAAGCAATATCGTATATCTGTGTCAAAAGATTATGATTCAGCGATATTCTTACAACAACGTAACTTTCCTTATTTATCTTTCACTACACGAGATACCCAGAATGTGGGTATGTTAATAAAAGAACGCGTAGATATTATTTTAAGTAGCAGTTCTGTTTTATCTCAAATTATCAATAAACAGTCTTATTCACCATCTAACTTTAAAAAACTGCTTGAAGTTAAAGAATTGAACAGTCATTTAAGTGTCGCATTTAGTCGAAATAGCGATAAAAAACTCGTCAATCGTTTTAAAGTGGCTTTTAAATATTTAACAGAGACGGGGGAGTTACAAAAAATAAAACAAAAATGGGGAATTATTGATGAGTAAGACAACAAAGCCCTTTGTATGCTAACTTTAATGCTTATTTGCACTAGCAAAAAAGATTACATTTCTCGTAAAATAAACCATTAAATGCTGATTGGAAACTAAAAAAATAGGTATGATACATCATTGCATTTTGTATTCACTTTTATGGTATCCCTGTTTATGAGAGAGAGAGTAACCGTTATTAAGCTCATTCTATTTTCGTTAATCATGTATAGCTGTGGTGTAGCGGCAAGTGACAAACCGATTACCGTGGTAACGGAATACTTAACACCTTTTCAAGTGAAAAATGAAGACGGTTCCTTGGGCGGTTATGGGACAGAAGTTGTTGAGCGGTTGTTTGAACTAACGAATCAGACACCAAAAATATATGTGCTACCTTGGGCTAGAGCTTATAGAATGGCATTAAATGAACCTAATGTGTTGATTTACTCAATAACTAGAACGCCAACGCGCGAAAAATTGTTTAATTGGGTGGGATCATTAAAATTCCAGCGCTTTTATATGTGGGGCTTGGCGAATAAATTTCCAGACAGTTTTACAAGCATTGAGCAAGCTAAAAAGTACCGAATTTCAGTGACTAAAGATTATGATACTGCACTTTTTATGCAAGAAAAGAATTTTCCTTATCTATTTTTAACAACCAGAGATTCTCAGAATGTGGGTATGTTACTAAAAGAGCGTGTTGATATCATTTTAAGTCGCCAATATGGTTTGTCACAAATAGCAAAAGAGCAATCGTATCCGCTGTCAAAATTTAAGAAATTGATAGAAGTTAAGGCGCTTAATAGTAATTTGAGCATCGCATTCAGCCTAAACAGCGATCACAAACTTGTTAATCGCTTTAGAGAAGCCTTTAAGTCTTTAAAAAAGACGGGGGAATTAAAAAAGATTAAACAAAAATGGGGCATTTTTGACGAATGACCTTTATTCACCAATATTTTGTTTTGATTGAATAAAACTACTAACCAATGCCGCATATCCTTGCCCCACATCACTTACTCCAGCGGTGACACCAGCAGGATGTTGCTTAGGCGCACCCTCAGCCAAATGTAAATAACAGCTGTTATCTAATTGTGCCATGCAATGTACATAATATTGAGCATCAGATAAATCTACTCCAGCGTTTGTGTAGGCGCTGGCAGGCATAAATGAAATAGCATCGACATCAAGCTCAATACCAATAGGTGCTCGACTATCGTTAAGGTAGCAACTAGCGTCAAGCAATGCCTGTTCGAGTGATACTTCGCGTCTTACATAAATCTGCTGATAGCTAACGAATGGAAAATGGTGCTGATTCATGCTCGTAATGTTAGCCTGCGAATTTTTAAGTTCATGCATGCCCAATGAGAAATAAAATCCTAGAAAATTTTGCTGCGCTGCATAATTAAAACCATTGCCACTATGACGGCCTTCAAGTGAACGAAAGTCGGTATGTGGGTCAAGGTTAATAGCGGCTATGGCTTGTCCTTTGGCTTGACTTACGCCTTTGATAATTGGGTAAGCATTATTATGCCCACCGCCAATAATAATAGGTATCAATTGGTGTGAACTGATGGCAGATATAACGTCGGAGACACGATCGTCTAATTGCTCAACAAGGCTTCTAATCTTAATCAAATCAGCTGTTTTGTTTAAGTCTAATGACAAGCTTTCTTGTTGTAAATCTTGGGTTTCTATGTGGCCAAGTAACGCAATTTCTTGCCCATGAATAAAGTTATTTTGCTGTAAGTTAATAAAACGAGACAAGAATGCTGACCAACCTTCATCGCTGCCTCCACGGCCTAAATTAGCGCGAGGGCCAATATCCTCAGGAATGCCAAGTAACACAAATTTTGCGCCACGTGTTTTTAAATCTATGAGTGCTTTATCTAGATCATGTAGATTGGGGGTTAACAGCTGTTGACCTAGCTTGGTTTCACCATCACGCATGTTTAATAATGAGGTGACTAATTGGAGGTTTGCGAAATTAAGGTGTGTCATGGTTGAGGCATTATTAATGGGCAATACACGCTTTATACCATAATTTTAGGGGGTATAAAGCGCTAATACAGAGTGATTATTCTAGGTCTAATGGTTCTGGTGATAAAATAATGCCTGTCGAATCGGCATAAACATGATCTTCAGGTAAAAAAGTAACGCCGCCAAAATTAACTGGCATATCAATTTCACCATCGGTATTATCGAGCGCTAGCACTGGAATTGATGCTAAGGCTTGGATACCAAGTTCTAATTCATCAACTAAATCAACTTCTCGAATACAACCGTAGACAATAATCCCTTCCCATCCATTGTCTAATGCCAGCTCAGCGAGTTCAAAATCAACTAAGGCACGGCGCAGTGAACCACCGCCATCAATAACTAATACTTTACCCGCGCCGCTTTGTTGCAACGTATCGCGAATTAACCCAAATGATTCGTGACACTTTACCGTAACAACTTCACCACCAAAGGAGCTGCGGCCGCCAAAATTGGCAAACATAGGTTCAACCACATCGACGCTATCTAAGTACATGTCACATAATTCTGATGTATTGTATTGCATACGTTGCTCTCGCTTTAAATTCTATTATTAGATAGTAGCTTATGGAAGAATCCAATGCCAACACCTAATCACGTTATATCAAGTTCTTTCAGTTTTCGGGTTAAGGTATTACGTCCCCAACCTAATTTTTTAGCGGCTAATTGCTTATGGCCAGCACTGCTAGTGAGTGCACAATCAATGACAATGCGTTCAAACTCAGGCATGACTTGATCAAGCAGTGCTTCTTGACCATTATTGAGTTGATCCATGCACCATGTACGTAGGGCCTGATTCCAGTCACTATGTTGATGACTTTTCTGTCTCGCTTGAGTCAGTTCAGGCGGCAAGTCATTAATCAAAATCTCTTGTCCAGACGCCATAACAGTGAGCCATCGACAAGTATTCTCTAGCTGTCTCACATTGCCTGGCCATTCGAGCTTGGTCATGAAAATTTGAGCTTCTTTACTCATCTTTTTGGCTTCAACTTTTAATTCTTTTGCTGCTTGATGCAAAAAATGATTAGTGAGTGTGCCAATGTCTTCTCGTCGTTCATTTAAGCTCGGAATATGAATGCGAATAACGTTCAATCGATGAAATAAATCGTCTCGGAACCCGCCGTCTAAAACCAGCTGTTCAAGATCTTGGTGAGTAGCTGCAATGATGCGAACATCGACAGTGACTGGCTGGTGGCCGCCAACACGATAAAATTGTCCATCGGCTAGAACACGTAATAACCGAGTTTGCACTTCTAATGGCATATCACCAATTTCATCTAAAAATAATGTGCCACCGTTTGCTTGTTCAAAACGACCTTCACGCACACTGTTTGCGCCCGTGAAAGCACCTTTTTCATGGCCAAATAACTCTGATTCGATCAGATCCTTGGGAATTGCAGCCATGTTTAGCGCAATAAAGTTTTTGGTTTTACGCGGGCTATGCTTATGAAGTGCTTTAGCGACAAGCTCTTTACCTGTGCCAGATTGCCCATTAATCAATACACTAATGCTAGAAGATGAAAGGCGGCCAATAGCACGAAATACTTCTTGCATGGCTGGCGCTTCACCAATAATTTCAGGTGTTGAAGTTTGTTGATTTGTTGTCTTTCTGGCGCGTTTTGTTTGTTCTAAGCTGTGCTCCATTGCACGAGTGATTAATCCAAGCGCATCATCGATATCAAATGGTTTTGGTAGGTACTCAAAAGCACCACTTTGATAGGCACTTACAGCACTGTCTAAGTCAGAGTGCGCTGTAATAATAATGACTGGTATTTCGGGATAATGTTGCTGAATGCGCGTTAACAATTCCATACCGTCAGTGTCTGGCATACGCACGTCAGACACAATAACGTTTGGCTGTTCATGCGACAAAGCTTGCCATAAGCTTTCTGAGGCAGCGAAACTGGCTACGCTTATATTTGCACTTGATAGTGCTTTTTCAAGAACCCATCTAATCGAACTGTCATCGTCCAATACCCATACTTGTTCTGTCATTAGGATTCCTTAGTCACTGGTAGTAAAACGGTAAACTCGGTAAACCCGGCGCGTGATTTAAAGTCGATACGCCCTTGGTGCTGGCCAATGAGTGTTTGAGCAATTGATAAGCCAAGGCCTGTCCCTTGTGCACGTCCTGTGACCATAGGGTAAAACAAGGTGTTATGCAGTTGCGCGGGAATGCCGGGGCCATTATCAATTATTTTAATCTCTATGGCTAAACGATGGCGATAACCGTTGATTGTCACTTGATTAGCAACGCGTGTGACGACTTTAATATCACCGGTGCCATTGAGTGCTTGAATGGCATTTTGAATAATATTGAGCAAGGCTTGTTGAATCTGGTCTTCATCAATAGAAATGTCAGGAATGCTAGGATCATAATCTCGTTCGAGACGGACACTGTTTGGTAGCTCAATAGATATTAGTTGAATGATTTTCTCTAACACTTCATGAATATTTGTTGCTTGATGTTGATGAAAAGAATTGGGCCCTAATAATCGTTCTACCAAGTTATTTAAACGGTCAGCCTGCTCCATGATCATTTGAGTATATTCTTTACTCTCATCATCGAGCTGGCGGTGAAGAAGCTGAGCGGCACCACGAAGGCCCCCTAATGGATTTTTAATTTCGTGAGCCAGACCTTTAACAAGATCTTTAGCAAGTTGTTGTTGCGTCAGCTGCTGAATTTCTTCGGAAATGCGTTGTTGTTGATCAACTTGACGTATTTCAACCAGCAAAAAGTGTTGCTGATCAATTTGAATAGGGCTCACACTTAAATCGACAGTAATACTGCGTAAATCAAGACAAATAATAGTGGCTAAATTATCAGTAAATCCCTGATCCGTTTCAAATACTTGGGAAAATAGTTGGCTGCTAGAGCTTATGTGATGAAGGATTGCATTAAGGTGGCTACCTTTCATGCGTTTGGTGCTTAGCTTTAATAACTGCTCTGCCGCTGGGTTGTTATGACAAACACATAGCTGTTGATCGAATAAAAGGATGCTCGACACCATATGGTCAAATAAAGATTTATAAATCGCAGGCACTGTAACTCCAAATTGGGCAAAGACACGTTTGCACCATTTTGGTGCGTTTGTGTGCCAATTGCAAACATGCGGTGCGAAATATGTCTAATTAACGCGAATAACAGAAGCTCTATGCATGTAAACAACCGTTTCAGAGGATGTTGCAAGAACATTGCCAGAACTATTTTGAAGTTGCACTTTAATTTTAATGATACCCCGGTCCATATTTTTTAGTTTTAAAACAGTACCTTTAAATGGTTTTAGATAGGGTTCATCATTGATTAATAGCTGGGTGGAGTAGGTTTTTTTATTAGGTAATTGTTTTTGCACCATAATGGTGAGATTACCGGCATTATCTCTAATGGAGTCGCCGTTGTTAGGGCTGATGATCTCGATAGATGCATTTTTTTTGCTATTTTGCGGCTGATTTATTTGGGGTGTAAAGTCGGGTTGCTTAATTTTTGGATCTTGGGTGTTAATTGGAGGGAGCTTAACTTTGATAGCGCCAGGAAAAGGTTTATCTGAATATTGCACACTGCCGTCTTTATTTACTTTTTTATACACAGTATAAGCATTCGCTGATTGAATACAGGCGAAAAGTAAGACTATAACTATGGCAATATATTTACTCATATGAACTCAGTGACAGTAAGCTTGAAAGTTAATAATGAGCTTAAATTGGCCATAATTCAAATTTGAGCCAAAAAAAAGCCTGCGTAGTGCAGGCTTTAGTTATGTATCAGCTAATTAAACGCTGTAGTACATTTCAAATTCAACTGGATGTACTGCTAAGTTTAAGCGTTCTACATCTTCAGTTTTTAATTTGATGTAAGCATCAATTGCTTCAGTAGAGAATACGCCGCCAGCTGTTAAGAAATCGTTATCAGCTTTTAGTGCGTCTAACGCTTCATTTAGAGATTCAGCAACTGTTGGGATTTGTGCTGCTTCTTCTGCTGGAAGGTCGTATAAATCTTTATCCATCGCATCACCAGGATGGATTTTATTTTTAATACCATCAAGGCCAGCCATTAACAATGCTGCAAATGATAAGTAAGGGTTAGCCGTTGGATCAGGGAAACGTACTTCGATACGACGTGCTTTTGGAGATGGTACAACAGGAATACGAATAGACGCACTACGGTTACGTGCTGAGTAAGCAAGCATTACAGGCGCTTCGAATCCAGGTACAAGACGCTTGTACGAGTTAGTTGAAGCATTTGTGAATGCGTTTAATGCTTTAGCATGCTTGATGATACCACCAATGTAAAACAATGCCATTTCAGACAAACCACCATATTTGTCACCGGCAAAAAGGTTTTCACCACCTTTAGCTAAAGACATATGACAATGCATGCCAGAACCGTTATCACCTACAAGTGGCTTAGGCATGAACGTAGCTGTTTTACCAAACTCGTGAGCAACGTTATGTACAACGTATTTGTAAATTTGAATCTCATCTGCTTTTTCAACGATTGTGTTAAAACGACAGGCAATTTCATTTTGACCCGCAGTTGCTACTTCATGGTGATGTGCTTCAACTACTAAGCCCATTTGATCCATTAGCATACACATAGCGCTACGAATATCTTGAGATGAATCTACTGGTGCTACTGGGAAATAACCGCCTTTTAGACCTGGACGATGGCCAGTGTTACCTTCTTCATATTCAGTGTTTGAATTCCAACAAGCTTCTTTGTCATCAATTGAATAAGAAGCACCGTTGATATCATTTTTGTAACGAACGTCGTCGAATAAGAAAAATTCTGGTTCTGGTCCAAATAAAACATCATCTGCAAAACCAGCACTACGCATATATTCTTCGGCACGCTTTGCAACAGAACGTGGGTCACGATCATAGCCTTGCATTGTATCTGGTTCTAGGATGTCACAACGAATGTTAAGTGTTGCAACGTCTGTAAAAGGGTCTAAAACTGCTGTAGAAGCGTCAGGCATCATTACCATGTCTGAATCATTAATTGATTTCCAGCCAGCGATTGATGAGCCATCGAACATTTTACCGTCTTCGAAAAAGTCTTCATCAATTTGATGATGTGGAATACTGATGTGCTGCTCTTTACCTTTAGTATCGGTAAAGCGTAAATCAATGAACTTAACATCGTTTTCTTTAATTAATTCTAAAACATTTTCAATAGACATTTAGGTGTTTCCTTCTTACATGTGAGAGGTACAGCAATTCAATTAATGCTCTCTTAGCTAAAACCGTGCCACTATTTAAGCTGTTGAATTATAGTGGTAAAAATTTTTATTGCTAAGTGTGAAATAGCAGTATGCACCAAGTTGATCCTGTGGTTGCACCAATTTGGTGCATCGAAAGGTAGCACTTGAATGACGCAGATCTCAGCTATATGTGTTGTAGTTCATAAATTGGCGACTTAAATAGTGTTATTAGTACGATTAGCAATTAAATAGATAGCTTTTAAAGGAAGTTGTCTGTAGAATTTGCCGCCTAATTTTTGTACCCGTGAAGCCTTGTTTAACAATTTGGTAATGTATTAGTAAGTAAGCTTTATTAAGATATCTACGGGTACCCATGATCTTTGAATAACTTCAGCACGTGCTGATTATTCCTATTTAGGCGAAAGAAATGTCAAATAATATTACTGATATCAGCAAATTGCGTAATATCGCAATCATTGCTCACGTTGACCACGGTAAAACTACCTTGGTTGACAAATTGTTAGCACAATCTGGTACGGTTGAATCTCGCGGTGATGCTGAAGAACGTGTAATGGATTCAAACGATCTTGAAAAAGAACGTGGTATTACCATCTTGGCAAAACCAACTGCTATTGACTGGGATGGTCACCGTATTAACATCGTAGATACTCCAGGACATGCCGATTTCGGTGGTGAAGTTGAGCGTATCATGTCTATGGTTGATTCTGTATTGCTATTAGTAGATGCTGTTGATGGTCCTATGCCGCAAACTCGTTTTGTTACACAAAAAGCATTTGCTCAAGGCTTAAAACCAATTGTTGTTATCAACAAAATTGACCGTCCAGGCGCACGTCCTGATTGGGTTATGGATCAAATCTTTGATTTATTCGACAACCTTGGCGCAACTGATGACCAATTAGACTTTAAAGTTGTTTATGCATCTGCATTAAACGGTTGGGCTAGCCACGAACTTGAAACTGAATCAGATAACATGAACCCGTTATTTGACGCTATCTTAGAAAACGTATCTTGTCCAGACGCAGATGCATCTGGCGATTTCCAAATGCAAATTTCTCAACTTGATTACAACTCTTATGTTGGTGTAATCGGTGTTGGTCGTATCAAGCGCGGTATCGTTAAACCTAACCAACAAGTTATGGTTTCTATGGCCGATGGCACTACTCGTAAGGGTAAAGTTGGTACAGTTCTAGGTTACCTTGGTCTTGACCGTAATGAAGTAGATGAAGCCCATGCGGGTAACATCGTTGCTATCACTGGTTTAGGCGAATTAAAAATCTCTGACACAATCTGTGAAGTGAATAATGTTGAAGCATTACCACCGTTATCAGTTGATGAGCCAACAGTAACCATGACTTTCCAAGTAAACAACTCTCCGTTTGCTGGTAAAGAAGGTAAATTTGTAACGTCACGTAATATCGCTGAGCGTTTAGAACAAGAGCTTGTTCATAACGTTGCACTACGTGTTGAGCCAGGCGAAGATCCAGATAAATTTAAAGTATCTGGTCGTGGTGAACTACATTTAGGCGTATTAATCGAAACCATGCGTCGTGAAGGTTTCGAACTTGCTATTTCTCGTCCTGAAGTAATCATCAAAGATGTTGATGGCGTGAAAATGGAACCAATGGAAAAAGTAACAGTAGATGTTGAAGAAGAGCATCAAGGTACTGTTATGGAAAAACTTGGTATCCGTAAAGCTGTAATGTGTGACATGCAACTTGACGGAAAAGGCCGTGTACGTATCGATTTCGATATGCCTTCACGTGGTCTTATCGGTTTCCAAACTGAATTCATGTCAATGACTTCTGGTTCTGGTTTGATTTACCATACGTTTGAAGAATATGCAGAACATAAAGGCGGCGACATTGGTCAACGTTCAAATGGTGTATTAATCTCTAACGCGACTGGTAAAGCATTAACGTACTCACTATTCAACTTACAGCAACGTGGACGTTTATTCACACAACATGCTGAAGAAGTTTATGAAGGTCAAATTCTAGGTATTCATAGCCGTGAGAATGACTTAACTGTAAATGCTCTTAAAGGTAAGCAGTTAACTAACGTTCGTTCATCTGGTACTGATGAAGCACAAGTACTTACTACGCCAATCATCTACACTCTTGAGCAAGCGCTTGAGTTTATCGATGATGATGAGCTAGTTGAAGTAACACCTGTAAGCATTCGTATCCGTAAGAAATTACTTTCAGAAAACGAACGTAAGCGTGCAAACCGTTAATTTTTGATTACACTGTTTTAGCATGAAGAAAAGGCCGATGAAAATCGGCCTTTTTTATTGGCTGAATTTTATCGTTGGCAACCAAAAGCAAGCGCTTGAACATTAACGTCAATGATGACGAGTTAGTTGAAGTAACACCAGAAAATGGACGTAATCGTTCAAACCACTAACCTTTGATTACTGGAAGTTAATACTGTGAAAGATGTTTTTACGCCATCGAACTAGAAACAACACTTAACTTTCTGGTAACTTGCTCTCGTAATTCGTTTAGTTTTTCCTGGTGCTTTTGCAGCAATAATTTAAATTCAGGTTCTTCAAATAAAGGCCGTAAAAGATGATTATTCTGTAATGACCACCATTCTCTATTGTTAGATTCGAGCCATCCCATGTCTAACGCCTTCGCCAAATGGTATAATGCTTGTGTTGTGTTCTCTAACTGCGCGTTGATTTCGGCCAAGCTAAATTCAGCCTGAACTTTATCAAATACCCTGTCATTTTTTAGGAATGCTTGAACCTTATGCAATAAAAGAACAGTAGCTTCTTTATCGTCTAATTTGGATAAAGTAGCAGCGTACAACACCAGCGCCAAATAGTTATTTGCGTTGATATTATTTAATCCAATGTCTGCTTTGTTACGCCAAGTTGGATACAGTTGTAACAAGCTGTTTTTGGTCAGACTAAACTTTGCTACACGAA
>Ga0209395_1001333_pt1 | contig 34735 bp, 31 predicted proteins | sample GOMGulsemesocosm_3_FD_184635 | JGI IMG/M metagenome (GOLD analysis project Ga0209395, IMG submission 184635) | Methane-oxidizing microbial communities from mesocosms in the Gulf of Mexico - GOM9D Gulf of Mexico (SPAdes) (version 2) | ecosystem: Environmental > Aquatic > Marine > Cold seeps...
GTTGCAGCAACTGTTGCTCAGCAATTAATCGTAAAGAACCCATTTGCTGCAAACTTGAGTCATAAAGGATCTGCTGCTGAGCAACCACGTCAGGAATTTTTCCCTGCCACGCTTCCTCAACGGTAAAACCTGACCCCTCGGCCACGGCTTCGAGGCGCGCCGCTTTAACTTGCAGTGCCAGATACTCCACCTCATTTTCACGCAGGGAGGATGAAGAACGGGTAGCATCCAATCGCACCAACAGCTGGCCGGCATCGACAATATCCCCCTCTTTAACTTCAATACTTGTTACCACCCCGCCATCCAAAGACTGGACGATTTGCACCTGACGGGTAGGAATAACTTTGGCCTCTCCACGAGTGACTTCATCAATGTCAGCAAAAGCGGCCCAAATAATCAGACACACCAAGGTCACGCACACCAGATAAAGCACCGCACGCGCACGTAAGGGCTCCTGATAGACCAGCGCAGTATTAGCATCCGTTACCCAGTCCATCGTTTCATCTTCGTCTTTCATCCAACGCGAAAAGACTTTGTCTATAACCTTACTACCGAGCTTTTTAATCGGTAAGGCTGCGGGCTGTTGTACTTGCTCTTGTTGTTGAGAATCGTTTTCTAAATTGCTCATGATGCTTTCCCGACCCGACCTTGGCGCAGCGCCTGAATCACATTCTCACGCGGCCCATCAGCAACGATCTTGCCACCATCAACAACAATGATACGATCTGCCAAATCCAACAAAGAGGTACGATGCGTAACCACCAACATGGTGCGTTCTTTCGCAAATTCCTTTAACTGTTTTTTCACCCAGGCTTCGGTTGAATGATCCATTGAACCCGTCGGCTCATCCATCAATAAAATGGGCGGATTGTGAATAACGGCACGCGCTAGCGCCACCGCTTTACGCTGCCCACCGGATAAGGTTTCGCCACGCTCGCCAACCTGCATATCAAATCCCTGCGGGTGTATGTTCACGTATTCGCCCAAATTGGAGAAATTAGCAGCCCGTAGCACGGCTTCGTCATCGGCCTGCGGATAAGCAACGGTTAAATTATCCCGCAACGAACCATAAAATAGCGTCGCCTCCTGGGGCACAAAACCCACCTGGCGGCGAAACTCAGCTGGATCCAGCTGTCGCAAATCAATTCCATCAATCAGAACGGCTCCATCTGTGGGTTGATATAAGCCCATCGCTAATTTCTGCAAAGTCGTTTTACCTGAGCCGTTACGCCCCATAATGGCAACGTGCTCACCCGGTTTAATCTTGAACGACACATCATTTAATGCCGGCATTTCTCCACCGGGATACCCAAAGGAAACATGGCGAAATTCAATACTTCCCTGAAATCTTGGTCGTGACAGGAAATTAGCACCCGCTGGACGCTCCTCCGGTTTACTCATAATGTCTTCAAGGGAAGTCAGTGCCGTTGTGGCATGGTGGTATTGCGTGAGCAGGCCCGCAAGCTGTCCAAACGGCGCCATCACACGACCGGTCAGCATGCTTGTTGCAATCAAGCCACCTAAGGAGAGCTCGCCACTGGAAATCAGGTAAACACCGGTCACAATCACTGACACCGTTGTAGCCTGTTGAACCCACTGGGTGATATTGACACTGGAAGAGGAAAGCAATCGCAACTTCACACCGGTAACCGCTAAAAAGGCGGCTGTTTTCTCCCAGCGACGCTGCATAATGCCTTCGGCACCCATACCTTTAATGGTCTCCAGCCCCACTAAACTTTCAATCAACGTGGCGTTACGCATGGCACTGGCACGATAAGTCGTTTCTGCCAACTCCTGCATTTTCCCCTGTGTTAACCAGGCATACAGCAACACAATCATAATACCGACCAACAACGGTAAAACCAGCAGCGGCCCAATCCAAAAAATCACAATCAGGAAAATAAACACGAAGGGCAAATCAATAATTGCCGTTATCGATGCCGAGGCAATAAAGTCCCTGACCGTCTCAAAGGAACGTAAATTTGCAGCAAATGAGCCCACCGACAGTGGCCGCGCTTCCATCCGTAAACCCAGCACTTTTTGCATGATTTTTGCGGACAGTTTGATATCAATACGCTTGCTGGCCAGGTCTAAAAAATAGCCTCGCATGGTGCGTAACATTAAGTCGGCCAATAAAATAATGCCGATACCAATAGCCAACACCCACAACGTCTCAATGGCGTGATTGGGCACCACGCGGTCATACACGTTCATGGTGAAAAGTGGTAATGCCAGCGCAAAGACGTTAATCAAAAATGCGGCAATTAAAACATCACGATAGGTCGGTATATTTTCACGAATAGCGCCCCAGAACCAATGCTCGTCCTTGTCGTGCTTAAACTCGCTGGTTCGCGCATCAAAACGGAATTTTGGCCGCACCAAAATGGCTGTACCGCTATAACGCGCCAGCAGCTCTTCTGCCGACATATCGACAACGGCTTCGTTAAGCTCGGGATGAATCACCTTGGCCTGTTGTTTGCCATCTCCCCAACCCATTAACAAACAAACTTCATTGTTATCAAGCAACAACACTGCTGGTAACAGGGCTGGGTTCAATTTATCCAGAGGTTTGTTGATAATCTTGCTAACCAAACCAACACGTTCAGAGGCGCGCACAAATAAAGCAGGGGTCAATTGTTTATCAACAGGCAAGCCCGTCAGCAGAACCGTTTTAGTGGTCGACTGTCCATGATGACTGGAAAGAGCCAACAGGCATTCCAGCAAAGGATCTGTTTCAATAATTTCCATTAAATGTCTTTTGTTTTTATTTATATTTCATGAAGTTATCAACAAAACATCATGTCGTTAACATGTAAGAATAGACCAGTTCCAGGCAAAAACTATAAATTTTGTGCAATAAAAGTAGCAGCAACTTTGCTAACTGTCGAACGCATTAAACCGGCTTTTAATCGTTAAAAATAGCGGGCACATTTCAAACTAACGACGGCTCCGATAGGGGCGACCCATTTATCTCTATTCTTTATGGTATACTGCGCGCCAATTTGAAATTCTAGGGTAAACTAAGACGTTGATTAAAAAACTCTTCTCAAAGGACACAGCGGCACCGGACTCCTCACCGGTTACAGATCAAGCCCAAGGCGAATCAGCCCCTAAGGAAATCCAAAAGCCGGCGAAAAGCCGCTCTCGCAACCCTAACAAAGCTAAAACCGCCTGGGATTTATCACAATTTCAGGTGCCAGAGGTTGAAGGGAAAACCCGCTTCCATGATTTAAACCTGTCTTTATCGTTGATGCACGGCATTGCCGATGTGGGTTTTGAGTACTGCTCACCCATTCAGGCTCAATCACTGCCCCATACCTTAAAACGTCGCGACATGGTGGGTAAAGCGCAAACAGGCACCGGCAAAACCGCCGCCTTTTTGGTCACCATTATCGAAGATTTATTACAAAACCCGATCACAGAAGAACGCTTTGCCGGTGAATCCCGCGCCCTGATTATCGCTCCAACTCGCGAGTTGGCGATCCAGATTGCCGACGACGCCATCGCCCTGTGCAAACACACTGACCTCAAGGTACACACCTTGGTTGGCGGCATGGACTATGCCAAGCAGCAAACCCGCTTGCACAATGAATTAAACGATATTCTGGTTGCCACACCGGGCCGCTTGCTCGACTTCTGCAGCAACGACGATGTTCACCTGGATATGGTGGAAATTATGGTCATTGATGAAGCCGACCGCATGCTCGACATGGGCTTTATCCCTCAAGTGCGCCGTATTATCAATCAGACACCTAAGAAGGCCTTCCGCCAGACGTTATTATTCAGCGCCACCTTTACGCCTCAGGTGATGACGTTGATGGAACAGTGGACTCAGGATCCTGTCACTATCGAAATCGAACCCGACAGTATCGCCACCGATACCGTTGAGCAGTTTATCTATCTCACTGAAACACAGGATAAGTACGCTCTGCTCTACAACATTCTTAAACAGGATGATGTGGAAAGCGTCATTGTCTTTGCCAACCGCCGCGACCAATGCCGTCATTTGCAGGAAAGCCTACGGGCCCATGGCTTCAAGGTGGGTTTATTATCGGGTGAAATTGCCCAAAACAAACGCGTATCAACGCTGGCAGCCTTTAAATCCGGTGAACTAAACGTACTGGTAGCCACTGATGTAGCAGGCCGTGGTATTCATATCGACGGCATCAGCCACGTTATCAACTTTACGTTGCCCGAAGAGCCGGAAGATTACATTCACCGTATTGGCCGTACTGGTCGCGCGGGCAAATCAGGCAAATCAATCAGCTTTGCCTGTGAAGATGATTCCTTTAACCTGATACCTATTCAGGAACTATTAGGGAACAGTGTGCCCTGCAAGCAACCACCCGAGCACTTGCTTCTCGAAGCACCAAAAATGACTAAAAAATCTCCGTCACGTTCGCCCTCAGGCAAACGCCCACCTCATAATTCACGCCGCTAATATCAACCCTGTGCGCTGATTATACTTACTTGAAACTTCCAGCATCACGCCCAGCGGGTTATCGATTTATCACGTTAAAAACCGATAACCCGCGATGCTTGTAAATTTTAAGACGCCTGCCATACTTTCGATAAGCGTTAATTTGTTGCTATGATCTTTGTTTCAAATATCTACGTTCCAAGCTAATACAATTGTCTGATCCCGCTTCGCGAAACAAGGAATTAATCGTGGAAAAAAGGACCTTCCCCCGACAACCTTTGCACCATCCGGGACACCTCTCCAGCCCTCAACAAAGCGCCCTGCCCTGTATCATCAAGGATTTTTGTAAAACAGGCCTGTTTATCGCTTTTGAAGATTCACATCCGGAACAACACCAACCACTAAAAACCAACGACTCCCTTTTTATTGATTTCAAAAGCAGCGGTGTATTGCAACTCAATTACCGCCTGCACGTCCGTGTTGCCCGGCTGATGGATGGTGCCATTGGTGTTGAAATCACCCACAACAATCCCGAAGCCATTTATGCGTTGTATAAACTGGCCAAGGAACCGGCTGTCGTCAATACACCTGTTGCCCCCCAGCATGACTACACAGTCGTGCAAACAAAATGCCGGGAGCTCGCAGAAGCCTTTGCCAAAAGCACTCAAAAAGCGCTTTATCAAGCCATCGACGAAAACCTGCTGTCCAAGGGTGACCAGGCATCCGATAACGCACAGGCCGCGGCCTTTTATGATACCGCAGCACGCCTCCAAAAATATCAGGACCGTATTACCCCCAGCTTCCAATTAACCCTGCTTCAAGAGGTTAACAACTGGTTAAACGGCCAACCCGTTTCACTGCCTGAACCCATGCCCTCTGAAAAACCTAAAGGCCTGCCGCTGGTTGAAAAGAATGAATTTGAAGACTGGTTGCTCGTCAGAGCAGTCATCAACCGAGCTGATCGACATTACCAAGAAACGCTTTATGACCTGCAGCTGCGCATGACCGAATTAACCGGCACCGAGGTTAATAACAAAAATAATCCGCTCAACCCAACCTACATCAGTCACGCCTTTTATCGCGCTATTACGCCACTGGCGTTGCCGCGAAATATGATGCATACCGTACTGCAAGCATTTGAAGCAGAGATTATCGTCAAAGGTCTCAAGCGCCTGTATGCGACCATGAATGATCTGTTCATTCAAAGTGATGTGTTACCAGTGATCCCCTACCAGGCAGTCAAGTCTGAGTATGCGGATGATTCACCCAGCACATCATCCGCAGCGGCTAATGACGGCAATGAGCAGCATGCAGAACCCCGTAGTGGTCGCGACTCTGTTAACACGCCAATCATGACCCCGGATATAACGACAACCGATAACAACCCCGCAATTCCAGCACCGATCAGCTCAGCACAAACATTATCAGCCGTACAAAACCTGATCTCTTTACAAAGCTCGCCCGCAACCAACGACGAAGCTTTACCACCCATTACCACCGCGCAACTGTTATCTCAGTTAACCCAATTACAAACTCACTCAAGTGCACAGGCCGATAACTCATCAGAAATAGATAATCAGCAACCTTTGCGGATTCAACTGGCAGACTGTCTCGGCGCGGAAAACACCTTAACTGAACGCGACAACTCAGCCGTTGATGTCACCGAAAAATTTTTCGCCTCCATGGACAATAACAAACATCTTTCAGACACCATCAAACCGGTGTTTAAACAGTTGGAAATTCCGCTGCTCAAAATTTTCATTCAGGATGAAACATTTTTTGAAGATTCCGACCACCCTGCTCGTCAGGTACTCAACCGACTAGCGAGAATCGGTCATAAAGGTAGTCAGCTAAGCCCACAAAACGCCCAAAAGGTTGAGCGTGCTATTGAGAAAATCAACCAGGATTTTGATCAGGACACCAACATTTTCAACACCGCTGTCGCCGAACTTGACGAGCTAATTACCCGACAGGAAGCCACCACTCAGCGCAACACTGAACGCCTGGTCAAATCCTGCGACGGCTTGGAAACCATCGAAAAGGGCAAATACACCATTCGCCGTTTTATTGAGCAACAGCTCAGTGATCGCAGGGCACCCAAAGTGCTGATCGACCTGATAAACAATGGCTGGCGCGAACTATTGGTATTCACGCTGCTGCGTGATGGCCAGAACAGTGCCATTTGGAAAAGTTACTCCAATGTAATTAAATCCCTGTCTTTGGTCAGCCCCGATACCGATTTAGATGAGTTACGCCAAATGGGTGGTGACCTGCTTAAAATTATTGCCATTGGCATCAAGGAAGCGCCCGCTGGCCAAGCGCAAATGACCAAGCTGCTGCCATTATTACACGACCTTCTCAATCATGAAGAGAACTCACCCGCGCCCAAATTTGTTAACGCCGAGGAGCACCTCTCTACGCCCGACGACGCCTTTTGTTACATTGATGACGAAGCCATTCAAACACAGGCATTGTCACGCTGGGTTCACCAAGCACACAATTTGCGCGTAGGTAATTGGGTTGAATATGGCGAAGGTGAGGAAGCCACGCACATGCATTTGGCCTGGATCGGCCAAGATCATCACAAATTCGTATTCGTAAATCATCAGGGCATGAAAGTCGTTGAGCTCAGCCTGCGTGAAATGGCTGAACATCTGCAAAGTGGCCACGCCAAACTCATTGACGCGCCTGACGAACCCTTCGCTGCTCAAAACTTGGATGCTATGGTACAGGTTATGTACAACCAGATGAGTTCATCAGGCCAGCCATGATGAACTCATCTGCCTGATTAATCGCAAGCAATTTGAGCGTGAGTTGGGACACACGCTGGCTGAAGCAAAACGTAACCCGTCGCTGCACGCTGTTTGCCATATGGATCTGGATCAGTTCAAAGTCGTGAATAACTCCTGCGGACATGAGGCGGGTGACCGTTTACTCAATGAAATCAGCAATCTGCTGGTCAGCTATCTCCAGGCACCTAATATTGTCGCGCGCACGGGTGGCGATGAATTCCTGTTTATCTTCATGGATTCCGATATTCAGAATACCAAAAACTACGCCATGGAAATTAAAGACAGTATTCAGGAGCACCGTTTTAAATACGACGGTAAAACCTACACCTTTGGCACCAGCATTGGTATCACAGCCATTGACGAAGCCATCCAGCAGAAACTTATCGATACCGGTGTCGACTACATGCAGGCTTTCCATATTGAAAAACCCACGCCGCTGGATAATTTGTTAAAAGTCGGCAGTTTGGTTTGAGGAACAGCTGACTAAGGCTTATATCTGCCGGTGTGCTCGCTGCAACAACGCCAGCAGGTGTTTAGTCTGTCGCTCAGCCTCTTCGATGATTTCCCAACCGCAGCTTTTCAAACTACTTTGAATCTGCTGCTGGCTGCGGCCTAACTGATTAGCAACCGTTGCCTGATTGCGATGCAACAGGTACAGGCTCACCACCTGTTGTTGTAACGCCGTAAAACCACCCCATTGCCAGGACAGCATATTCATCATGCTTTGCAATACCGGATCGACATGTTCGGCGCGCGTCGACAGTGCAACAAAGCGACGAGTACGCTTAAGTTGCAGCATCATTTTCCGCGCCTGATAAAAGGCCGGGCCATCTATAATCGTACTGCGGTGCGTATCCAGCCCGGCAGTTAATTCACCAAAACACAGTACCAACCGATATTTCAGCGGATGTAAAAAATCATTGAACAACCGACACATGCGATACAGCGACCGCGCCGAGGTCAGTACCGCCGCCACTTCATCTCCCCGGGTAATTTCAAAGGGTGCGTACAGGTCTGCAGCAAACTGCCGATTCAATTCAATCAACGCTTCGCCCAGCGACACACTTAGCGCCTGACGATCCTTTAAGCGCGACGAATCCATCATATCAATTAGCAATACAAACTGTTGCGTAGCCATGTCTTTTGCCAAAATCATTGAAGTTATTTACAAGTATAGACAATACAATAATATTTTATAGTTTTAGTATTTTAAAATAAATTCAAACTGTTTTAATATTAAACAATAGTTTTTTATTTAAAGTAAACCTTCGACAACAAGCTGAGCAAACATAAACACTGAACAAAACTGTTCCCCACTCATCAGCATTGTTAGAATTGCCCGTCGCCCCATTCTCTGGATTTCAGCACTTGTCAAAACTTAACAAACAGCAACAACTGGCCATTGTCACCAACGACAGGCCCCTCCTCGTTTTGGCTGGTGCTGGCAGTGGTAAAACCACTGTAATTACCCATAAAATCGCTCATCTGGTAAACAAGGTCGATATCGATCCACGTCATATTTACGCCGTTACCTTTACCAACAAGGCGGCGCGTGAAATGAAGGAGCGTGTTTCCAAAGAGCTTAGGGGCGATGCCGCCAAGGCCGTCAGCGTGAGTACCTTTCACAATCTCGGACTCACCATCATTCGTAAGGAGCATGAGCACCTTAACGTTAAACCCGGTTTTTCTCTTTTTGATGCTCACGATGCGCTCACTCTGATTCGTGATTTACTACCCAGCGAAGGCGATCAAACACGTGAGTTAGCCGGTCAGGCGCAGCACCAGATTTCCAACTGGAAAAATGCCATGGTTGAACCCGAAGCCGCGCTGGCACAGGCCAAAACCGGCAATGATATGACCATCGCCAATGTGTATGCGCTCTATAACCGTATGTTGCGCGCCTACAACGCAGTGGATTTTGACGATCTGATTTTGCTACCGACCAAACTGTTTATGGAGCATCCAGAGGTTCTGGATCGCTGGCAGAACAAAATCCGTTATCTGTTAGTGGATGAGTATCAGGACACCAACGAAAGTCAGTATCTATTAGTAAAACAGCTGGTGGGCGTACGTCAGGCCTTTACCGTGGTGGGTGATGATGATCAATCCATCTATGCCTGGCGTGGCGCGGTGCCGGAAAACCTGGTGCGACTGCAAAATGATTTCCCGCGTCTGGAAGTGATTAAACTGGAGCAAAATTACCGTTCCTGCGGCTGCATCCTAAAAGCGGCCAACAAAGTCATCGCCAACAACGAGCACGTGTTTGAGAAAAAACTCTGGTGCGACATGGGCTTTGGTGACCCTATTCGTATCCTCCAATGCAGCGATGAAGACGCCGAAGCTGAACGTATTGCCACCGAAATTGTTAGTCAGCGTTTACAAAAACGTAGCAACTTTGAAGACTTCGCTGTGCTGTATCGCGGCAACTATCAATCACGCATTCTGGAACTTAAATTACAGCAGTTTCAAGTACCCTACCGCATTAGCGGCGGCACTTCCTTTTTCGACAAAGCCGAAATCAAGGACATACTTGCCTACCTGCGCCTGATCGTAAACCCCGAAGACGATACTGCTTTTCTGCGCATCATTAACGTGCCGCGCCGTCAAATCGGCTCCAGCACACTGGAAGCCCTAGGGCAGTACGCCACCGAGCGCGAAACCAGCCTCTACCGCGCCTGTGACGAACTGGGACTGGAGCAGCACCTCAAGCCACAACATCTTGATAAATTACGCCGCTTCCGCCACTGGCTTGACTCCGTCACGCGTCGCTGGCACCAGCTAGACTTTGATGACGCCGCCAAGGAGATGATTGACGAGCTGGATTACGACAGCTGGCTCGAACAAAACAGCAGCAGCCGCGGTGTGGCTGATCGCCGTATGGCCAACATCTGGTATTTGATGGACAGCATCAAGAACAGCCTGCCAGAGGACAGCCTGAAAGATCCCGTTGCCGATCTGGCCGACTCGCTGTCTCGCCTTATGTTACGGGACATGCTGGAGCGCCAGAAGGACGAAGAAGACACCAATCAGGTACAGCTGATGACCATGCATGCTGCCAAGGGGTTAGAGTTTCCGCATGTGTTTATCATGGGACTAGAAGAGGAAATCCTGCCGCATCGCAACAGCATCGAAACTGAAAACATCGAAGAGGAACGGCGATTATTTTACGTGGGCATTACCCGCGCCAAGCAAACACTGGCCCTGACACTCGCAAAAAAACGTAAGCAATACGGCGAGGTCATCGACACCAGCCTCAGCCGCTTTTTAGATGAACTGCCCGAAGAAGATCTGGAATGGGAAGGCTCCGGCGACGCCAATCCCGAGGCCAAACGTAAACGCGGCAATAATGCGATTGCCGGGTTGCGCAATTTAATGGATATGATTTAACAGGTTATTAAAAACCATCTACATTGCCGGAGCGGCGTCGCCTAAGAGCGCCTACTGTTGGTAAATTTCGGCTCAAAATACCCGATAAAGCGGGGCAGGCTCTGCTCATTTATGACATATAAACTCCGCTTTTTCGCAAAAATTTGCCTTGCTGCGACTGCCTCGAAAATGTTTTTAAATAACCTGTTTGCACACAGGGAACTTAGTGCCAACAGCACCTTCTAAAAAAACTGAATCTTAACCCGCAGGAGCACACATGAATCAGATCATTCGCTGGACGGCCGCCACACTGACGTTTATTACCTTGGCACTACCCGTTCAGGCCGATTCCAGCCAGCACGCCGCCAACATCCGTCACATTGAAGTCAGTGGCCATGGACTGGTTAATGAAACTCCCGATATTGCCCTGCTGACACTGACTTTTTCACAGCGCGACAAACAGGCGCGCCGCGCCAAGAGCACCGTTGATACTCAGGTTAATGACTTGCTTGTTTTAACCCAGCGCCTCGGCATTAAAAAGAAAGACCTGCAGGCTGCACGACTCACTATCTACCCCGAATACGACCACAAAAATAATCGCCAATTGATCGGTTATCGCGTCAGCCGCGATGTACAGATCAAGCTTCGTGATCTACTCAACTATCCAAAATTACTGGAGGGTGCCGTCGACATTGGTGCCAGCAACACCGGCCAGCTACAACTGGATTTCAGCAATCGCAAAGAACTGGAAAACAAAGCGCTACAAGCTGCTTTTCATGACGCCAAACAACAGGCCAAATTATTAGCTCAGGCCAGTGGTGACACGTTAGGAAAAACCCTGTGGATTCACACCTCCGGCGGCCATCGTCCGGTTCCTCAAATGCGCATGGCAATGATGTCTGACATGAAAGCTGAAGCTAGATACCCAACGGGCGAAATGTCCTTATCGCGCCAAGTTCAAGTACGTTTTTCACTGCAAAATTAATAGAGATCACTCAGCATGACACCAGAAGAAAACGACGGCCTGCACGCCGACCCACTAGCATCTCGTCAACCCAGCAGCGGCACTAACAACAACCGTAAAGTGACTGTTATCCGTTCAGTGGGCATTGTAATTGCACTGGTTGCCGTTGTGGTCTGCAGCTACCTGCTATTCAACCTGTTCAAGAACACCGTCAAAGTACCGACTATTGACGAACTTGAGCAACTCACTTCATCTGAGCCAACAATGGTTGTACCGGAAACTATCGAACAGCCAACAGTGCAAGTAGATGAAGCAGGCAAGCCCGAGACTAGTCAGCCGCCGCTTCCACTGCCTAATTTGAATGATAGCGACAAAGAAATTCAGCACGCCGCCAGCAAGCTAAACCCTGCCTTAAAATGGGCGGACTGGATCACCACCGAGGAAGCTATTCGTAAATTTGTGATGGTGATCGATAACCTGGCACAGGGCAAAATTGCTAAAAAATACCTGCCCATCCCCAAACCTGAACACAAATTCAAACACACCGAGGACGACATCAAAGTCTATTTGGACCCGGCCGGTTTTGAGCGTTATACACCCTATATCAGTCTGTTTGAAAGTGTCGACAATGAAATGGCCCGTGCACTGTATCAACGTTATTCGCCGCTGATGGATCAAGCCTTTGGCGAACTGGGTTACCCCAATAGAAATTTCCACGACACCCTGATACAGGCCTTTGATGTGCTGCTAACCGCACCGATCATGGAAGAAGACATTGAACTGGTTAGACCTTCCGTGCTGTATAAATTTGCCTATCCAACATTGGAAAATTCTCCCGCTGCACACAAGCAGTTAATTCGCATGGGGCCGGACAACACACGTCGTTTGCAGGAAAAAGTAGAGCAGCTGAAAACGGCCTTCAGTGCGCTTAAACCTTAACCTTCAGCTCAGTTTGAACCAGCATAAGCGATAGCCAGGCCAGTATTGCACACACCAGCATAACGGTAGCCATCACTAGGATACTGCCGTTATGCAGCAGACCAACGACCGCACCCGACACAGCACCGAGACCCATGCGAGTGACACCCAGCACCCCTGAAGCTTTGCCGCCATGGCTGTCAAAACAGGACAACGCCGCGCTGGTCGAGTTGGAGGCTACCAGCCCCAACACCCCCACCGTGACAACACAGGGCACCACCACACCCGCCAAACCCGCCATGCCGGTAAAACTGTTGAGCAACAAAAAAGCAGCGGCAATGACGTGAATCGAAATACCCATTCGCAATAACCGCTGACTGCCCAGCCGTTTAACCCAACGGCCATTTAAATAATTACAGCCCATCATCAGCACAATGTTGGCGCCAAACAGATAACCAAAATACTGCGGTTCAACACCAAAGTATTCGATATAGACAAAGGGTGAGGCGGTAATAAAGGCAAACATGGTGGCGAATACAAAACCACCACAAAGATTGTAGGCCATGGCATCACGATGGCTGACAATATGCCAATAGGCGCGTAGCAAATGTGCGGGATGCAAGGGCTGACGCTTTTCAACCGGCAACGTTTCCGGCACCGCAAAATACACCAGCAACACCGCCAGTAAACCAAATAACGACAGACACCAGAAGATCGACTGCCAGCCCGCCCACACCAGCAAATAACCGCCCACAGCCGGGGCCAGCAAAGGAATAACCGTCATCACGCCCATCACAAAGGACAACATACGTGCGGCTTCATCGTGCTCATACAAATCGCGAATCAACGCCTGTACCACCACGTTGCCCGCCGCCGCACCCAACGCCTGAGCAAGACGCAGCACAATCAGCTGCTCAACACTAACGACCTGGGTACACAGTAAACTCGCCAGCGCGAACAGTGCCATGCCCACCAATAAAACCGGGCGACGACCAAAGCGATCGGCAAGCGGCCCAAAAATAGCCTGACTGACAGCCGCGCCCAGCAGGAACATCGCCAGCGTTTGCTGCACCGCACCAATATCGCTGTTAAGCGCCTGAGCTAACGCAGGCATCGCGGGCAAATACATATCCACCGCCGCAGCGACCAGTCCGCTAAGTAAACCCAGGGTTATAATCAGGCGCAGTGGTGTATTCATCCGATATCCGCGGGGGGTTTTAGCTCCGAGTCGAGCCGAAGAAAAAAGAGTAAGCCGCAACTCATTCCGCTTGCGAGAGATCAATCATGCCCCGTTCGGTGACATGAAATGCCGGCAGGAACTTACCCGGATCGAGCTTGGCATCCAGCTCATAACGAACCGAAGAACCGGGGCTGGCAACCAAAGAGCGTATCAGGCGCAAACCATTAATCCAGTCCATCGTCGCCAACAACTCGACATCAGTATCGGAATAACCAGGGATAGAGCCAATATCGCGAGTCACACCGCTGATCAGGTCATAACCCTGCAAACTCAGGCTGTATTTCATACCCACCAACGGCAACGTGACTGCGTTTGGATTGGTCACACGCAGTTTAATCGCCAGGTTCTGTGCCAAGCCGTCAGAGGGCAACAAATTCACCGATACCAGTTTCACATCCGGCTTATCAAAGGACATCGACAAGCTGGCGCAGCCCGATACAACCAGCAACAGGGCCAACACACTAGCGCGCAATGAAAACAGACTCAGATATTTAATCATGGAAAATACCTTCACATTAGATGTTTGAATCATCAGTTTTTTTACGCCTGTTTGCAATGCTTAGCCCAGCAGTGACGAACCATTAACAAGTCCGACAGTCACACAACTCAGATGACTCATTATGAGACCCACAATGTTCTGGAGAACACATTAAATGAAGCCTTTGTTATTCGTGATAATTGCCCTGCTTAGCGTCAATATTGCGGCCAATGCCAAAGGTGACGGGGCTTCCGACAGTTACACCACCGCCACCTTTGCCGGTGGTTGTTTTTGGTGCATGGAGCCGCCCTACGACAAACTCAAGGGCGTTATCAGCACCACTTCCGGCTACATGGGCGGGCATGTAATCAAGCCAACCTACCAACAGGTTTCACGCGGCAGCACCGGCCACGCCGAAGTGGTGCAGGTTATTTACGATCCCGCCGTGATCAGCTACGAAAAATTACTGCAAACCTTCTGGCACAACATTGATCCCACCGATGCCCGCGGCCAGTTCTGCGACAAGGGCAACCAGTACCGCACCGAAATTTTTTATCATAATGCTGAACAACGTGATTTGGCTCGGCAATCCAAAACTGAGCTGCTAGGCAATAAATCCTTTAACGGCGACATCGTCACGCCGATTAGCGCTGCGCCCCGCTTCTTCCCAGCCGAGGGCTATCATCAGGATTATTACCAGAAAAACCCGTTACGCTACAAATATTACCGCTATAGCTGCGGCCGCGACAATCGCCTCGAGCAACTGTGGGGGGAACAGGCAGCCCACTAACCACCCTCTCATTTCGACTGCAAGGAGAAATCTTTACTTCAGCAAGATTTCTCCTGCTGGTCGGGATGACAAAATAACCGACCAGACTAAAGCCTGACCAACATAACTGAATTCTGCTAAACTCGCGCCTCATTATTAGCTTCTTAAATACAGCGAAAAAGCATGAGCCAGGATAAGGTGTTCGCCTCACCGCGCGAGCAAATAGAAAAGTTCAAATTTGATGACCGCGTTGCCTCGGTGTTTGGCGATATGATCAGCCGCTCCGTGCCCGGTTACGGCATGATGCTGGACATGATCGGTGTCATCACCCGCGAAGTCGTTAAACCTGACACCAACTGCTACGACCTTGGCTGTTCGCTGGGTGCAGGCATCCTCAGCATGCGCCACAACCTGCCTGACGACAGTTGCCGTATTATCGGCATTGATAATTCTGAAGCCATGACTTCTCGCTGCCAGCAAATTATTGATCAGGACGACTCTAACTCGCCGGTAGAGATTCGCTGCCAGGATATTATGGACACCCACATTGAGAATGCCTCACTGGTGGTGCTGAATCTGACCCTGCAATTTCTCGAGCCGTCTCAGCGTGAGCCTTTGCTGGAACACATCTACAACGGCCTTAACCCCGGCGGCGTGCTGGTGTTATCCGAAAAAACCAATATGCCCAATGAACACGAGCAGGACACCCTGACGGATTATTATTACGCCTTCAAACGTCAGCAGGGTTACAGCGATCTGGAAATCGCCCAGAAACGTGAGGCACTGGATGATGTGCTGATTCCTGACACCCTCGGCACCCATCGTACCCGCCTGCATCAGGCCGGTTTCAGCCACGTTACGCCCTGGTTCCAGTGTTTTAACTTCATGTCTTTGTTGGCCCATAAATAGCCCATGATTAACTTCGACGACTTTTTCGCCCACATTCACGACACCGAACTGGAACAGTTTGGCGAGCAATTCAAAGCAGGTATCGCCGAACGCCTTTACGGCCGCCAGCATGGTGATCTTGATCAGTGGGAACAGGTTATTAACGACCTGCCCAACATTAAGCCCGATCAAGTGCATTATGATCGCGACGCGCTCACCATTGGCTCAGCCGATCAAGTGGATGACGATCAACGCGAACAGTTAGCCGACGCGCTGAAAATGCTAATGCCCTGGCGCAAGGGACCCTTTGAACTGTTTGGCATCGAAATCGATACCGAATGGCGCTCTAACCTAAAGTGGGATCGTGTTGAACCACACATCACTCCGCTCAAGGGTCGCCGTGTGCTGGATGTTGGCTGTGGCAACTTGTATTACTGCTGGCGCATGATGGCGCAGCAGCCGGAGTTAATTGTCGGCATCGACCCGTCGCATAAATACCTGATGCAGTTTGAAATATTCAAACGTTTTGTACCCGAAGCGCCACTCTATTACCTGCCGCTGCGCAGTGAAGACCTGCCCGAGCGTATGCAGGTTTTTGATACGGTGTTATCGATGGGCGTGTTCTACCATCGTCGCTCGCCTTTTGATCATCTGGAAGAACTCAAACACGCACTGCGCCCCGGCGGAGAACTGGTACTGGAAACGCTAATTATCGACGGCGGCCTGGGTGACGTATTAGTACCCGAAGATCGTTACGCGCAGATGCGTAACGTCTGGTTCCTGCCCAGCTGCGACACACTGGTGGCCTGGCTGGAGCGTATCGGTTTTGTCGATGTGCGGGTGATCAACGTCGCACAGACCACTATCGAAGAGCAACGCCGCACCGACTGGATGACTTTCCACTCGCTGGAAGAGTATCTTGAGCCCAACGATCACAACCTCACCATTGAGGGTTATCCGGCACCCAGGCGTGTAGTGATTTTGGCCAACAAGCCCTGAGTTGAATATGGGGCGTGGACACATCATCTGGCCGGCAATCCTGAAATATAAGGGCGAAAATGAATTGGCTTATATTTCCAGTCAATCTGACTGGGATAACGATGCCGATTTACATGTTTTCGCCTATGAAATAGATGACCAGTTGATTGACTCGCAGGGGTTTGTCTATAGCCTTAGTTATCGCAAAAATAACTTTGTCGTTCCCGAGCAAACCAACCGCAGCCTTTCGCTCTGCGAAGTAAGCGAGCTGATCAAAGCGCATTTATCCGAACTGGGTTCTTGCTGTGTATCAACGGTTTTTTTCCCATCAATTAAAGATGCCCTTGCCATGATGCACTCATCCGACTAACACCAGAAACGAAACATAGAAAACCCGGAACTTAGTCCCCCCCACCTCGTCATACAGCTAGTTAATTTATAAAACGAGGTTCCATGCAACGCAGACAATTCCTTCGCTTTGGCGCGCTATTCACCACACTAGGTTCCTTATCTTTTGGTCTACAAGCTCATCAAAGCCAGATCACACCTATCAGCTACTCCCGTGAAGAGTGGCAACAACGCCTGACACCCTCACAGTTTAAAATTCTGCGCGACGAAGGTACCGAGCGAGCATTCAGCAGCTCACTGAACCACGAAAAACGTCAGGGACAATACCTATGCGCTGGCTGTGATCTACCCCTGTTCGAGTCAAAAAACAAATACGATAGCGGCACCGGCTGGCCCAGTTTCCACACAGCAATCACTAATCACATTGCCACCAAACCCGACAAAAGCCTGTTCTATACCCGCACCGAATACCACTGCACACGCTGTGGCGGGCATCAGGGGCATGTCTTTGATGATGGGCCAAAACCGACGGGATTACGTTGGTGCAATAATGGGCTGGCGTTGAAGTTTAAATCAACCTAAAACCTATCATTTCGACTCTAGGCGATATGCACCACGCACAAGTGCCACGAACGCAGGAGCACGAGAGCGGTTGAGGAATCTTGAATTAATAGAAGAGATCCCTCACCAAAGTTCGGGATGACAAATTATCGGGAGAAGCGTTAATCCGCCGTTTTAGGGTACTGATCCAAACCCAACTTAGCCGAGGTGTAATCAGCCGCCATTACCTCGGCCAAACGCCCTTCGTTATCAGACAGAGTCGAACGATCATTCTCCTGATGCCATAAGTGAATCACCGGCACCACGGAACGGCCTTCCTTGCGTTTCACGCCATTACGAATCAACCGCACCGCCAAGTCGGCATCCTCATGCCCCCAGCCAACATAACGCTCATCAAAGCCATTCACAGCGTCAAAATCACTGCGCCACATCGACAGGTTGCAGGTTTTCACGCCATACCAGGCGGTCGGTTTACGGTATTTTGGGAACGGCATAATCAGCGGCGTCATACGTTCAATATCACCAGCAAACCGACGCGACCACCATTTACAAACCTTTTCCGGTGTCGTCTCACCGGCTAACACGCGGGCGGTATAGGCTTCTGTCATCATCACCCGACTGCCCCTGACCATATAACCCGGCTCGGCACACTCGTGCTGACGATCAATAAAATTAGGCAACGCCAGACAGTCACCGTCAATAAACACCAGATAATCACCCGTGGACAAAAACACCGCATGATTGCGCGCTGCCGCTGCTCTAAAGCCATCATCCTCGTGCCAGGCATGAATCAATTGCAGCTTGCCGCCTTGCTGATATTTTTCGATCAGTGCTTTGGTTTGCGACCCGGAACCATCATCAGCCACCACCACGTCAAAGTTTTTATTATTTTGTTTTTCCAATGCCGCCAACACCAGATTAAGATAATCCGGCGAATTATAGGTAGTGACAATAATAGAAATTTTGTTGATGCGTTGGATCACGTGGTGTCCTGTCGATGACAAAGAGGTAACAATTATCAGCCGCTACTATATGGAAGTTTTATGCGAATAGAAACTATCGCCGAACGGCTGAACAGCACGGCGTTTTTAATAGCGATGTGAATCCGGCAACGAACGCGCCAGCCAGCCCGCCCAGCCCGCCTCAAAGGCTTTAAAGCCGCCGGGATAATGACTTTCAAAATATTCGCTGCCCGGTGTCGACCAGCAATAATCCTTCGCCATATCGTTCATCATGCCCTTGAGAAAGAGTTTTCCCTCAGGCTCTTCCATCAGGAAATACACCAACGACCAGGCCATGCCATAGTTGTCTTCCAAGTTACCGCCATACCACTGCTGAGGCTTCAGATTCACATAACTCTCAAGCGACATGAGCTGCCCCTGCTGCTGGCGCTGTTGCAAATGCGCCCAGTGATAATCCACCGGACTGACTCGACGCGCCTGCCCGCTCACATCCAGCTGCTCAAAATATTCTGCCAGTCCTTCGTTAAACCAGCTGGGCGTCACGCCATATAAACCGGCCATAATCACATGCGTCGCCTCATGACGAATTACTGCACGCATGTGGTCTGGATTATTGCCCTGAAACACCACGGCCTCGTTATTCTGGCTGGTATAAAAACCTGAGTTGGTGCGAAGCTGCGGCGCCACTTGATTTTTGTAAGCCTGAAAGCCCTGCTGCGACGCGATAATGCGAACGTTCAAAAGCACCTTACGCAGATGCTCCAAGTTCAAATCACGCGATAAGATACGATACACCTGTCGCACCTCAGCATTCACCTTGTCACGAGTAAAAGCAGGCAGGCTTTGGCTGTCTTCAGTCAACGTCAAATCAAAGTATTGTTTACGATCCGGATAGCTGACGGTCATCACCTCGGTCTTGCGAGTCGCACCCGGCTTGGCATCGGAGAAATGCACCTTGCCATTTTCATCGGTCCAGCGGTAAATATCCGAGCTGGTGCTTTTTTCCAGTGCCGTGGTTTGGGTTTTGCCACAGGAGGCAATCTGCTGAAAAGTTTCACCACTGTCGATAGTTTTCAGGCTTTGCAGGATTTCAGCCGGCGCCACCTGTTCGATTTTTTGTTTCACCTGCGTAATGGTGCCGCCAAAATGCTGCAAGGCGTAGTCTTTCAACGCAGCAATCATTGCTGGCCGCTCTTCAGCTGGCACTGAAAAAACAGCCCCGGTTAGTGCCGCAGCAGCGATAAAAAGCAACAGGAAGAAAAAACGGATCACTTTAAACAAGGCAACTTCCTAAAATAATTCAGCAACTTTTACAGTCTAGAATAGTTTTCAGAACTTGCTTGTAGTGGACACTCGTCATACCGAAATTGACCTATCCGTTTACGACGTAAGCGAACAGTTGAATTTGCTCTCAGCCCAGCATCATCGACAGGGAGATTATACAAAGACGAGTGTTATTCATTAGAATACCCATTTTATTTGCGCTTGGGGTACCGATTCCGTCACTCCTGATATACCAAATTTGTTATGCCAGTATTGCCATTCAACACCCATGTAAAGCTTGTTGTCTGCTATGCCAATAGTTTCACCAATATCCACCAATAGTCTTGGCACAATTAACTGATTGGCTTTCGAACCACCTTCAGCGCCAGAAAAATCAGCAAAACCTTCTGCCAATATGGACGTTTGGCCAATCTTGAACGGAACATTCCAGGCGAGTGTTATTTGCCAGGTTCGGCCACTCAGTGCAGGATTATCTCTTACATAGGCATTGAATTTAAAGAACTTGAAGGCGGGAATGTTTAAATCGATTGCTGCGCCGTATAAATATCGCGCCTGCTTGTTCTTTGGTTTTTCGATAGTCGTTGAAATCAACACGTCTTTTATCAAACCATTCGACAGGTCTTTACCCGATAGTTTGCTGAGCGAAAAACGCGGAGAGATTTCTCCGTAATAGGTACTGGGGCCAGTATTACTTGAACGAGTCCAGTCTAAAAATCCAAAGTTATCACCATATCGCCAGCCATTGGCATGTTCGAGAGTAACGATCGTTCGTTGCTCTTCACCCAGCTCGTAGTCCAGGCCACGCAATACTTGAATATTAGACGTATGCCATTGCAGGACATCTGCGGTGGCCGGTAACGAAACGAATAATGTGCAGAAGCCCAGTGCACAAATAATAGCGAAAAAATAGTGGTTAATTGATTTGAGCATGGCAGTCCTGTGTTGAGTAACATTAGTTATTCTTATATTTGTTTCTCAATTCAGAACAGGCACTCTGAAGAGGGTTGCCACCTGAAAACGTTGGCTAGTCGTTAATATTTATAGCTCATTACTAAGCGTTGAAATGGTGAATAAAGGAGCCAGTCACATTAACTAGTACTAGTCGTTACTTGCTTGACTGTCAAAGTAATGAAGTTTAGTTAACGCTTACCTAAACCCCAAAAGGAGCTTACTTTCCCTATACCCGGAAAGCCATTTTTGCAGACAATAATCATGCACTTATGAAAATTCCCGCCCTGATTTAAGAGGCTAAGCATTTGAAATTTTGTGAAGTGTTTGGAGCCAGAATAATAACGCCTAGTTTAAGATTTACATTGATAAGTTCAAAACAGTTATTGGCACTAAGCGGGCTGCCAGGTTAAAGCTAAATCGTGCTTTTATATGAATAGATTAAGTCTGGGCTACTGGATAAAGCTTAAAGCTGATGCCCGTAAGTGCGCAGCCAGAGTTTGGCTTCTTTATAATCCGGCACCAATGCCTCAACCCGCTGCCAAAACGCCGTACTGTGATTCATGATTTCGGTATGCACCAGTTCATGCAAAATCACATAATCACTCACCGAAACCGGCGCCTTAATCAACTTCCAGTTCAGCGAAATATTGCCCCGTGAACTGCACGAACCCCAGCGGGTTTTCTGCTCACGAATAAACAAACGATTGAACTCAAAACCATACTGCTCCGCTAACTGTACCAAGCGAACCGACAGATACTGCTTAGCAAATTCACGATACCAGTGCTGCTGTTGCTCTTTTTCAAGCAGATCTTTGACGTAATGAATAGACCGCGTCTCATGATCCACACGCGCATGGCGTTTCTGACTGGCATCAACCACCACCCGATAGCCTCGACCAAACAACAGCAACTCATCATCTTCCAAAGGCAACGAAGCATTGGTCTGACGCGCCAATGCTTTGCCACGCTTATCTTCAATCCAGCGCTGCTTGTCTTCGTAGAGCGTAAAGATATCCGCCGCACTCAAACTACGCGGCACAACGATGCGTACCTCGCCCGTAGACTGCACCTGAATGCGCGCCCACTTTACTTTTCTCGGCGAGACGGTGACGTAATCGGGTAATTGTTTTTGCGGGTTACTCAACGTTTAAAAACTCTCAACTAAAAAGATTGGAACGAATTTTGCCTTGTATTCATTAAAGGCCACTAGATGCCAAAAACCTGACACAACATTAGGAATCAATATCATGAACACATTCCAGCTTTCGAAGGCGGATTTACGGATACTACTCGCCTCCGCTACTTTTTTACCGATTATTTTCTTTGCTTCAGGCCTTTATTTTGCCAATAGTTTTCAAAGCCAGAATCCCGTAACAACGCAGCCAGTTGCTCAAACCCTTAGCCTGATAACTGACACTACGGCAATTAACCAGTTAAGCAATGAAGCTGAAACAGCAACAAGCCAATTAGAAAGCACAGCCGACCCCTCTTTCGCCGTGCAAGCCGGTGTTTTCTCCAATCCGCAAAATGCGTTTAAATATCAACATCACCTGCTATCCCTTGGCATCGATAACACCATTCAAATCGACCAAAATAACGGGCTAAATCAATACCGCATCGTGCTTGAATCCTTTGAACTACAGGAACAGGCCTCGCAATTTATTGCAGACATGAAGCAGGAACATAGTCTTGAGCTTCATGTTTCAAAAATTCAGGATGACCCACAGTTCAAAGAGATCGCTACAATTTAAAACAAGTTTAAATTGTTAAGGTATTGGTTATACGACTAATGCCTTAAAAAACTGTTTCAACAAAGGCCTCAACCGTTCACACTTATCCTCATCCAACGTTGCCGCCTGATTATCCGACATATAAATACTTTGGTTAATTTCCAGCTGAATAGTGTGAACATTGCCATCGGGGTTGCCGTAGTTGCGGGTGATATAACCACCTTTGAAACGAGCATTTTCCACCACGCTGAAATGAGTCTGCGCATGAGCAATATCAGTGACACGTTTCAAAATATCCGGCGTACAAGAGGTACCAGCAGCGGTACCAAAATTCAGCTCAGGTAACACACCTTCAAACAGCTGCGGCACGACGCCACGAATGGAGTGTGCATCCCACAAAATGGCGTAACCGTGCAGAGCTTTGACGCGTACAATCTCGCTTTGAATATGATCGTGATAGGGCTGCCAATAGGTGGCGATACGACGTTGAATCTCACCAGCATCAGGCTCTTTGCCCACGTTATAAATAGCTTCATCATCAAAGGTCGCCACCGGACAAACGCTGGTTTCATATTGCCCCGGATACAAAGAGCCTCCTTGTGAGGAGCGGTTTAAATCCACTACGTAGCGTGAGAATTCAGGGATAAAAAAGGAGACATCGAGTTCTGGCAGGAAGTTATAGAGCTGATTCACAAACCAGTCGGTATCGGGCACCTGTTGGCCCAACGCATTGAAGTGTTCTTTGATTTCAACGGGTAATAAAACGCCATCGTGGGGAAAACTGACAATGATGGGACTGTTGCCCTGCTGGTAGGAAAATACGTCTGTTTTAATCACCAGAAACACCTCAAATACATATTATAAATCGATCTGCACTTTATCACAGATCAAGCCTGCCGTTGCCGCTCAAGTCCGCGCACCGCCAACCAGGACACCAGCAACTCGGAGCTAAAGGAAATAATCATTACCAGCGGTGCAGTCCAGTGATTCAGCCAGCCTAATTCCAAAAACAGCCAGGCGCAGGTAATAATCAAGCCGACTCGCGAGGCACTGCCCACCGCCATGGAATTGGTGCGTTTATAGGCCAATAGCAGACTGTGATAATAATTACGGATCGCCAGAATAACCGGCGTGCCGAGCATCACCATGGCTGCCTGCGTAGCAATCTCGTACAAGCGTCCATCCAAGCCCAACATGTGATGGAAAATGACACGATCCAGCGGTGTCAAAATGCACACCGCCATGATCAACATTAGACTGCCCGTGACCACGGCGATAAAGCGCCGTTTCTTATCCATATCCTCCAGACCAAGGCCGGGGAAAAAGCTCCGGAACTGATTCACTGCCAACTGCACCATCATGAAAAAATCGAAGGCAACCCGCAGTGCCGCAATGGTGACAATGGCATCCGGCGTACGACTGAGGAAGGCATAGAGCAACGGACGACTAATGCCAAAGCTCATACCCGACAGGCTCACCGGCCAGAAGAACTTAATCAGCGTTTTATAACCCGGCTCCTCGAAACCCTCAACAGGCTGGGGCTGGTATAAATATTTACACACCATTAAGGCAAAAACTGCCGAGCAAAAGGTGGAGCCTATTTGCGCCGCCACCATGCTCTGCTGCGCCGTCCAGCCACTGTTAAAACCTATCAGAGCGGCGGCAACACCAATCGCCACGCCTACAAAGGCGCTGACCGACACCCACTTGGTGCGGTTCACCTGCGTCAGCAATCCCACACAAAACTGGTAAAAACTGCGGATGATAATCAGTGGCGTCAGGTACAACAGATAACTGGCGACATAGGCCAGCATGTCACCTCTGATTTGAAATACGCTACTCAAAAATTGATTACCACCAGCGGTTATCGCCAGCAGCAGAATAGGAATACTGAACAGTACTCCCAAGCTCACACAAAAAATCAGTACCTTACGCCGCGCCTGTTTTGAGCGCGCGTACACCGTGACCATCTGCGGCATGAACACGGTGGCAATTTCCAGAAATAACACCGAGCTCAACGCGTAGGCCATCACCGCCAGCTCGTATTCGGCATTGGGATAACGCGCCAAAATGCCGTTGAACACCTGCATGCCCAACAGCATCAGGCAGGTGGTCAGCGCCAACGGCCAATAGAAACTCCAGTAATGTTTATACAAATTAGAAACCTGCTTAGCTTAATAAATCGCTAGCCGTAAACGAGATGATAAAGACGTTCAACACAGGGCGTGCCGCGTGCATCGGATTTTTGTTCAGAAAGAATTTTCAGCTCACCCTGATGATCAAACAACGTCGACACTTCAGCCCATGGCACATTGAAGGGAGGGCCGGACAACGCCGCTTCATCGTACTCCATGCCCACCAACAATAGCTGACAACCATCAGGTAGCAGTTTTCTCAAATATTCCGCATAGCGCTTGCGCATGTCCTTTGGCAAGGCAATCAACGCCGCGCGATCAAAGACTGCTGCAACACCATCCAAATCAGCTGTCGAAAGGTCAAAAAAGTCGCCACACAAGATAGTGACATTATTGGCGCTATAACTGACAAAGTTACCGCATTGTTCAACATTCGGCTGCACGCTCTGCTCGGCAAAAAACTCCTGCGCGGCAATTTCGCTTAACTCAACACCGATCACTCGATGACCCTGCGATGCCAACCACAACATATCCAAAGACTTGCCACACAGCGGTACAAACACCCTTGATAGCTTTGGCAGCGTCGGCCAATACTCCTTTAAAAAAGAATTAACATCCGGTTGATGAAAGCCAATACGACCCTCTTGCCAACGGCTATGCCAAAAATCAGCTTCCATATTTTTCTCTCAATAATTTATCGCTCATTCCAGCGAAACAGATACGCCGCAATCGCCAGAAACAGGCCACTCATGACTGCCAGTATCAAAATGTGGTGGGACACCGCCATAAAGCCTGCGCCGTTAATCATAATATCGCGCGCAGCTTGAACCATGTGGGTCAACGGGAAACACTGTGACACCGCCACCAGCCAGGCGGGCGCATTATCCAGTGAAAACCAGACTTCGGACAAGAGCAACATCGGGAAAGAGACAAAATTGAGCAGGCCATTAGCCAGTTCTTCGCTGGAGGTACGGCTGGCAATAATCAGCGCCAACGTAATCATCGAAAAAATGCCTAATATCGCCACCAAAATTAAGGTCAGATAACTGCCCAGCATGACAAAATTCAAAAATAGGTCACAACCCACGTAAACCACGGCAGCAGTAATCATCATTACCAACAGTCGCGATAACACCTGCGCGGTGAGAAACTCCAGCGGCGTGACGGGCGTGACCTGTAAACGTTTAAGCACGCCGTTTTTACGGTAGCGCACAATCACAAAACCAATGCCAAACAGCGCGCCAAACATGGTGTTCATACCCAGCACTCCGGGAATCACCCAGTCCACATAACGCACCTGTTGGCCTGATACCGCCTCACGTATCCAGCTTTCGTTAACGTCAATATCCGCTTGAGACAACAACAGCTTTTCAACGGCCAAACCTTTAGCCGATGCTTCATTGATCCAGTATTTACCCGGTTGATCTGCTGACAACAGCAAATCCAACTGATGATGCTGAACACGTTGCAACGCCTGCTCAAAATCATCGTACTCAACGCGCTGGACGTAGGGTTGTTTTAACAGCGGTTCAGCTACCATTGCAGCTACATCACTTTGGTAAACCCCGACCTTAAACAGCACCTGTTCTTTGCCGGAAAAGGCAAATGCTATCGCGGCGACAATGCATATCGGCAGCACCATCGACCACAGCAAAGCGCCGCGATCACGATAAAATTCCTTGGTGCGCGTAACAAACAACGCCCAGATTATCTGTCCATGACTGGCAAAAGATTTATTCACGCAGACTGTGCCCCGTCAGTTTTAAAAACAAATCTTCCAGCGTTGGATTTCGCACTCGTAAAGAACGCAAATTCACCTGCTGTTGCTGCAGGTTTTGCAAGGTTACTTCGACGGAACGACTCTGAATTTCAACTTGTTCGTGATATTCAATCACCTGCTCGGGCCAGGTGGCCATGACCGGCTCAAAATCTACGCGATCAAGACTCACGTAAAAGTGATCAAAATGCTCTTTAAGCAAATCCTGCGGCGAGCCCTGAGCGATAATGTCGCCACGATCAACAATCACCAGTGTATCGCAGAGAATTTCTGCCTCGTCCATATAATGCGTGGTCAACAACACCGTCTTGCCCTGCCCTTTGATGCGCTCGATCATAGCCCACAGATTTCGCCGCGACTGTGGATCAAGGCCGGTGGTGGGTTCATCGAGAAACACAATGTGCGGATCATTGATCAGTGCCAGCGCAAACATCAGCCGCTGTTTTTGTCCGCCCGACAGTTTAGTCGCCCTCTGCGACAGCAAACTGCCCAGCTCACAGGTTTCAATCAACTCGGGCAGGTTGGTGCGTTTGTGGTATAGGCTATGGAAAAGTTTGAGGATTTCAGCAACTGCGAGCTTGTCCATCACCGAAGTGGACTGAAACTGGATACCCGCCTCCATTTTAAACCGTTGATCACGCGGTTTATCCTGATAGAGAATCTCGCCGCTGGTCGGCTCTGTCAGCCCCTCAATCATTTCAATGATGGTGGTTTTACCCGCGCCATTGGGGCCCAGCAATCCAAAACAGGTACCGGCTTGAATCTGGAAACTGATGTCATTAACCGCCGTCAGCTGTGCAAACTGCTTTTTGAGGTGGCGGACTTCGAGGATGGGGTTCATAGGGGCCTGCTAACTCTATTTGAGATATCACTGCTGAAGGCTGTTTTTTTCTTCAACAAGGCATTATGAGTGTAATGTAGCCTGCTACATAAGCGAATAATAATGCGGTAGAAGGTAAAAACAGCATCAGCCCTTAGGGTTATGACTGAAAATCCCTCAGGCTGCGTTATTCGTTGTTTATTTGGAATAACCAAACGGCTCTCCTCATGCCTTGCCTGTTGAATTTTCAGTCATAACAGTGGCATCTAAAATAATGTTAACAGGCCCTGAGTTACTTTATCTCTGTCGTTACCGACAATACAACTGCCAGCCATTAAGACTGTTTATGCTTATCCTCAAACAACTCCAACTGTTCGGGACAGCCCTCTTCCAACAAATCAACAAACCTCACCCCCACACCCAACAAGCGCACCGGCAAATTGCCGCGTTCAAAGGCTGTCGCCATTAATTCACGAAAGCGTGCATCATCAGGTTTGCGGCTCAGACACTCGACGGTGGTAGACTGAAAATCATTAAATTTCATTTTCACCAGCTGCTTGGTGATCAGGTATTGGTTATCCACCAGCCGTAGACGAGAACGCAGTTTAATGAGCAATTCTGGCAACTGTTTCAGACAGGCATTTAGATCGGGTAAATCTTCGGGATAGGTGTGCTCGACACTCAAGGATTTGCGCCGCTGCGAAGGTTTGACTGGCCGAGTATCAACACCTCGACTCAGCTCATACAACCGCCCGCCAAAACGGCCAAAATGTTCGGTCAATTCAAACACTGAAAACTGGCGTAACTCACCGCAGGTATCGGCGCCAAAACGGTGTAATTTCTCGGCCGTGACTTTACCGACACCAAAAATCTTATTAACCGGCAGCACCTCAACAAAGGCATCAATATCCTCCGGCAAAATAATGGTTTCGCCATCGGGTTTATTCCAGTCACTGCCCACTTTGGCAAGAAATTTGTTGGGTGCCACCCCCGTCGACAAAGTAATGCCTAATTCATTTCTAACTCGATGCCTGATTTCACGCGCCATCAAGGTGGCACTGCCGCGACATTTATCGCTATCGGTAACATCCAAGTAAGCCTCATCCAGCGACAGCGGCTCCACCAATTCGGTGTAATCAAAAAATATTTCGCGCATTTTTCGCGACACTTCGCGGTACTTATCAAAGTTTGGCGGCAAAATTACCAATCCCGGACATTGCCGGCGCGCATGGGCCGAGGACATAGCCGAATGAATACCGTGCTCACGCGCCTCGTAATTACAGGTCGCTATGACGCCACGTTTGCTGGCCGGACCACCAATCGCCAACGGCAAACTACGCAGGGACGGATCGTCACGCATTTCGACCGAGGCGTAAAAGCAATCGCAATCACAGTGGATGATTTTTCGTTGTTGATTATTTTTCAATTTAAATACTTAAATATCAATATGTTGCAGCGTATTTTACAAACCAGAAAACACTAACAACTCACAAAGTAAACAATAAGTAAACACCAGAGGGTAACACCATCTCTTTCCACTCACTCATGCTCAATGAAAAGCTGAGGTCGCACACGGCTGATTACTGTATATAAACACAGCATACCAGAGACACTGAGCTCATAAACAGGATAAGTTTACTTTGTGTTGGAAAAACGCAGAGTTTGGCGAATGCGGAAACTGGGATAAACGAGATTTAACAGATACAGCTAGTGTTATTTGCCAATCTCTTAGCGTGATAGCGAACGACAAAATACTAGACGACGATGATTAATCGAACACTTTCACAGAACAGGCACAACCTGCCCTGACTGCCGGCTTTGTGCCAGGAGCAGACATTCGTTGATTTGAGTATTTAGAGTCCGTTTTCATAACCAGAATGTCTGCTTTCGCCTAGAGCTGCCTTTCTCAGATTTTGACTTAAAGCACTTTAGCTTTGCCAGCACATACCCGACACCCATGTCCCATATATATACGAGAATACGGTGCAGACCAGACATGACCCTCTTTACAGCGCCAGTTTGTGTGCTCGTTAGAATGATCGACGGCAGGGCCTAACCATGTCAGTCCGCTAGCTTTTGCCAAAGCATGGTAATCAGATTGCTTCTTCCGTGTCTTATCAGCTTTCTTTTTCTCAGCGCAGCGTTTGCAACCATTACCTTTACCTTGCACCAGACTTCGCTGTATTGAGGCGTACGGAGCGCTCCACACGTGGTCATTAGGACATTCCCAATTTGTATATTCAGTTGAGTTTTTTGCTTCAGGCCCAAGCCATCTTATTCCGAGTTTTTGGGCCAACGTACGATAATCGGCAGGTATTTTCCTGACATTTCCAACACATAACGCACATTTTTTCCCGCGCTTTAACTCCGAGTAACAAACCGCTCTTTCATGGCCATTCGGGCAGAGCCATTGCGTTTTTGTCAGTGCGCTTTTGGGTAACTCCGAGCCCAGCCATGTATATCCAAGCTGGTCAGCTAAGGTACGGTAGTGCTCTTTTGTTGCTTTACGTTTAGTCAAAGAATAGAACCCTGTATTGCTTCTGCTTTATTATTTGTTTTCTTGATGATGCGAATGTCGCTTTTGGGTTTTCAGCTATCAACCATACGGCGAATATTGAGTTACCACGGGGCTTTGATGTCAATTCGCACGCTTGCCCTATTAAAAATAGCCAATACCTGTAGGTGTATACTAAGTTTAGACTGTTTGCCCCAATGTTTTATCGCCGTCAATAGTCCGATTGGGAGTAATTATGACTGACGCTATGTTGGAGAGGCTTGAGGCCATGTTGGCACAAGGGCAAGATAATCAGTTATTACGGTTTGGTTTGGGTAGTGTTTATTTCGGCCAAAAATCTTACCGTAGCGCCCTGCTCCATTTAAAAGTCTGTGTTGAACAAGAGCCTACACACTCAGCTGCCTGGAAATTATTGGGGCGCAGCTATCAAGCCCTGGGGCTGAATGACGATGCGATTCGAGCCTATCAGCAGGGTCTCAAAGTCGCTCAAACTAACGGTGACAAACAGGTAGAAAGGGAAATTACCGTCTTTTTAAAAAAACTCACCAAATAGAAGCTTGGGAACCACTGTTCCCCAAAGATCCTCAAGTATTCCCCTTCGCTGGTATTTCAAAGTCTAACCATACAAATCAGTAGTTTGAATCGCCCCATTTTCTCAGACACCTCACAGCTATAATGTGACTTGAGTTTGGTGCCCGCTGTTTGGCGCAAAGACGACATGTAATCTAGTGAGATTGATTCAGAGATTGTGGATTGATGCGCCGCGCGTGGTTGGGAGGGTTATTCAGCCTCCTGGTGAGCGAGATACTCCCGTACCGATAATACCTTGCCGGTGTACTGCATGGGGTCGTCCTCCAGCAGGGCGCGCAGGGCGCGAGCGGCGACCTCCGGGGGTTGCGTCCATGCCTCTATGTTTTGATCCGGATACATACGGCGCACGGTATCAGTGGCGCTGGCGGTCGGGGACAGAGATACACAGGCGATGCCGTATGCCTTAAGTTCATCTCCTAGCCCCAGAGTCAGGCGGTCCAAGCCCGCCTTCGAGACGCCATAGGGGATATTGAGAAAACCTGTGCGTACCGCTGCACCGGAGCTGATATTGATGATCGCGCCACGTTCTTGCCGGATCATGTGCGGTAAAATGGCATGGCAGCACAGAAAGGCGCCCCAGAGGTTGGTGTCGAGAATCTCCCCCCACTGTTTTGGCGAAACATCGGTAAAGGCCATATCGCCTACCATCACCCCGGCATTGTTCACCAACACATCCACCCGACCGAAACGGTCCAACACCTGGTCGAGCATCGCCTCCACTTGCTGCTCGTTACGGATATCGGCGCTGACCGCCAAGGCCTCGCCGCCAGCGGCCGCTATGGCCTGAGCCGTGGCCTCAAGAGGTTTTTGGCTGCGCGCCACGATGGCGAGTCGGGCGCCGACCTGCGCCAAGTCTAAGGCCATGGCTCGGCCGAGCCCACTGCTGGCCCCAGTAATAAGGACTACGCACTCTCGCAGGTTCATGAGGGATGAGGCCCCGTTGCTTTCGCGTTGTCGCGGGTGATCTTGCAAGATATGCAGTCATGTTCTTTTCGCATCCTGTCCTCCTGTTCAGGCACAGCCGATGAGTCGCTCATGGTAGGGTGTATGCCCTGCATAGCCACCTTTGCCGTGCTCACAGCTTATCTTGTCAGCGTTTTTCGCTACTCGACGCTAAGTATTTAATCAAATTTCAGGGGTAACAGTTCTCCGAAAGAGACGCACAGGCGCAGTGTTTCTTCTGGAAAACAGGCCTGGTTATTACAAGCCTGTATTTTCAGTGCCAAACGCAACAGTTGATCCGGCATCGGTTCGTGGTCTTGCTCTATGTGCAGCCTGGCTTTAATGGTGAGTGTCTGGCTTGTCCGGCTTTCAGATGCAGGCGGATAGCGAATGTCCAAGAATTTGACAGATTTTGATGGTGCACTACAGGTCAATTGCAGCGAAGAATGGGAGGGGGTCTGGATGTACCACCCGGTTTTCAGGGTTAAGCAGATCCTTAATAATAATGTTTGCTGCACCCCCAATTCCAACGTTGCCTGTGCACGGATCGCGCCACCGTTATGGTAGGCAATATTACTCATTTCGCCGTTTTGGAGTTGGGATATGCTGCGCAGCAGGGCGGTATAGCCTTCGGGCTGTTTAGCAATGGCACCTGAAAAACAGGTTAATGTCGCCTTGGCTTTTTCACGCCACAGAGGGGTTCCTGTACGGCGCGCCAGTTGAGTTAGGACTTCCATGGCAACTGCGTTGCCTGCCGGTATCGCACCATCGTGACTTTCCTTGGGGCGCGCAACGGGTGTGACCTCCAGGTCAGCTGCATTCATAAAGAACCCGCCGGCCTGATCGTCCCAGAACAGCGCCAGCATGGTGTTACTCAGTTGTTCTGCTCGATCCAGCCAGATCGGATCCTCGCTTCGGTCATAGAGACTGAGCAACGCATCGGCATAAAAGGCGTAGTCTTCCTGGCTGGCTGTGACAGATGAATGGCCGTTCAGGTGGCAGCGCCATAGCTGACCGTTATCCTGCCGATTGTGATGCCAGATAAAGTCAGCTGCGTTGATTGCCGCATCCAGATAATGGGCATTACCGGGAATCGCGGAGGCCATGGCAAAGGCTTTGATCATCATGCCGTTCCAGGCGGTGATTATCTTATCGTCTCGTAGAGGTGGAATGCGTTGCGTGCGTGCCTGATAAAGTTTCGTTTTGATCAGCTCCAGTGTTTTCAGAACATCGGCAAAATCAAGTGCTCGTTGAGTGGCAAATTTACTTAAAGGCTGGGGCAAATTCAGTATGTTACGGCCTTCGAAGTTGCCCTGTTGGGTGACGCCATAAACATCACAGGCGAAGTTGGCGAGGGTTTTGCCGAGCACCTGTTCGATTTGCGCTGGGGTCCAGACAAAGAAGCTGCCTTCGGCGCCGTCACTGTCGGCATCGGTGGCAGCAAAGAAAGCACCATCGGGGTTGCTCATATCAGTCAACACATAATCGAGCGTTTGATGCAGGATACGGGCGTAGAAAGATTTGCCGGTGAGTTGGTAGGCCTGGCAATACACTTGGGCTAGCAGCGCTTGGTTATAGAGCATTTTTTCAAAGTGCGGCACTAGCCAGCCTGCGTCGGTTGCATAACGGTGAAAGCCACCTCCGATCTGGTCATAAATCCCCCCTTGGGCCATATTCTGCAGGGTATGGTCAAGCGCCTTTAACAAGGCATCGTTGGGTTTACGGCGCAGTACATCAAGCAGAAAGAGCAAGGTTGGTTCAAGGGGAAATTTTGGCGTTCCTGAAAAACCGCCGAAGTTAGAGTCATAACGTTTTAGCAAGGTTTTAAGGGTCTGATTTAAGGTAGAGCTGGTGATTTTCGCAGCTTCGTGTGTTGCGCTGTCATAATCTTTGACTGCAGCTGTGACTTGAGCAGCATGTAGCATCATGTCATCGCGCCGATCGTTCCAGAGGGGAACAATTTGTTCAAGCAAGGTCAAGAACTCCTCAGGGTTGTAATAGGTGCCTCCGAAGAAAGGCTGACCTTGCTCGGTCAGAAATGAGGACATCGGCCAGCCGCCCTGACCGGTCAACAGGGTGACGGCTGTCATGTAGGTGACGTCCAGATCCGGACGGTTTTCACGATCAACTTTAATGCTGATGAAATGCTGGTTTAAATATTCGGCAATCTTTTCGTCTTCAAAACTCTCGTGTTCCATGACATGGCACCAGTGACAGGTGGAATAGCCTATGGATAAAAAGATGGGTTTGTCGGCAGTTTTGGCCGCTTCGAATGCTTGCCTGTTCCAGGCATACCAATCAACCGGGTTATGGGCATGTTGCAGGAGGTAGGGGGAGTCCTCAAGAATCAGCCGATTAATATAGACGGGACTGCCATCGCTGTTTAAGTGACGGGTGCGGGGCTGGTAGGATTCGCCTTTGGCTGCCAGCGCTTGCTGTAGTTGTTGTTGCCGGTCGTTCATTTGCAATACCTCTTGAACACATCAATTTTACGTTATTTCAGTTCAAATTAATTCATCACGTAATAGATAGAAGGTGGTCATTATGCACTATGCGATATCTACAACCTGGGAGCCAACGGACGCCACTCGGGCCTCCTTGCCTTTTATTTTTGCAGCGTCTGCCCTTCAGGCGGGTGATACGGTGATGACCATGCTGTTTCATGATGTCGTAGCGATTGTGGTTGAGGGGGCGCACCCAAAGATGGTGCCGTTCGGCCCACCGCAAAAGTTTGAAGAAGTGTTTTCTAACCAGAATGCGCAGATCATTGTCTGCAAGCCCTGTGCCGAGGTGCGCGGTATTACAGAGGATAGGCTGGTAGCCAACTGTACTATTGGCGGTATGAATGATTTTCATGAACATGTTTCACGTACAGACTGCAAAGCTGTTTCTTTTTAGAAAGAAATCAGGTCAACGACTGTAACAGGGGGCGTTGCGCTGGGTAGTACTGAGAGACCGTTATGGGTCGACAGCGGTCATTCAAGAATAAGCAATAATGTAATCCCCAAACGTTTCTTATGTGCCAACAACGGACGGTCGTCAAATAAAAAAGCCCCGCATAAATCAGCTAGAGCCCTATGTGGAAATTCAGCGAGCGATACGCAGCACAACGCAGTGGCAGCACTGAATTTTTAGGATAGATTAAGTCTAAGTGACAAGAGGCTTTGCAAAAAGATGACGGATGATTTTGAAAAATCACTATGTGAGAGCACGGCTGATTACCCCCCTACGCGTCACGCCACAAATTAGGCCGCGGGGGAGCTGTTAAGCGAAGCGATTATTAACAAGAACGAGGAATCCATAATG
>Ga0209395_1001337_pt1 | contig 34693 bp, 33 predicted proteins | sample GOMGulsemesocosm_3_FD_184635 | JGI IMG/M metagenome (GOLD analysis project Ga0209395, IMG submission 184635) | Methane-oxidizing microbial communities from mesocosms in the Gulf of Mexico - GOM9D Gulf of Mexico (SPAdes) (version 2) | ecosystem: Environmental > Aquatic > Marine > Cold seeps...
AATATTTTCGGCCCAATGCTTCATTTCCTTGCTGCTCACTATACCCACCGATTGAACAATATAGCCACCAATGAACAAACCTTGCCAGCCCCGCACCAATGCCTCCACCTACAATTAGGAACCAAATCTCTTCACCGGGACCTTGCGCGTTGAGGTCTATCTCGTGATAGACGCGAAACAAGTACATAGGACCAAGCAAGCATAGAAATAGAGCTGCTAATGCAACTGTGCCTGCCGTAATTTTGAAAAGTACCTTCCTCAACAAAATCCCTTTACTTTCTTGAGTGACACATAACGCCCACAGTAGCGGAAGCTGGGCTTGAGCCGCAAAGCGGCGCCCCATATTTCCGACTGCCTGTGCTTGTTATACGTGATGCTTTTCTCGCGCACAACTCTCTACTTTTATTGATTTTCAATTAATAGGCCGGTCGAATGAACCGGCTATCGCTCATTCAAATCTTCCTGATAAATATCTTCAGAGCCGACGGGCAATGTAAACGTCAAACCATCATACCCAACTGTCACGCCTGTTGAACGAACCTCCTTTACACCTCGCATAAACACCCATTCAGCGACTTTGTTTGGTGGCGCTGGTACAAGATGATAAAGAACCAACTCTTTGACATTAGCCTCATTGGCGACTTCAGCGGCCTCAACTGGAGATGTGTGATAATCTTGAATATCAAACATAATTTTTTCTACCTGACGATTACCTGCCTTACCAGACTCAATTTCCATTTGCTTTACAATATTACGAGACAAGCCTTCATGAAATAATATGTCAGCATCTTTTGAGTACTTAATGGTTGTTTCCGTTTTCGTCGTGTCGCCACTGATGACAACTGAACGCCCTTTGTAATCAAAACGGTAGCCAACTGCTGGGTGTATCGGCGCATGATTGACTGCAAACATGGTGACCTTCAGACCGCCATCATCTAAAGCCGTTGCAGATTCACTTTGCAAATCAATTTCTTTAGCAATCATCTGCCCAATTGTTGGGTTTAAATAATCATCACCATGGTGCGCTGTACGATAAGAGCTATCCAAAGCGTATGCTAATGTAAAGCCTTCAACCACTTGCTTTACTCCCACAGGCCCGTATACATCAAGTGGCGCCTTGCGCCCCTGTGCCCAAGTCATCATATTGAACTCACCCAAATCCCCCATGTGGTCCGAATGAAAATGAGTAAGGAATACCGCGCCTACGCGATTAGCCGGGATTCGCCAAAGGCCAAGATTATTCGTGCTACGGTTACCCGTATCAACAATGTAAAACTTCCCACCTGCAATTACCATAACGCAAGCAGCCGCACGACCTTTAATCGGCATGGGTGCAGCACTGCCACACAGTGTTACCCGTAACGCATCATCAGCAAACAGATCATCTGGGGTGCTAGACATTCTTTGGTTAATTTCTCTTTGTACTAACTTATCTTGCACAGCAGGGATTTGTAGTAGTAATGCGCCTGATATAAGCAATACAGCCAGCGTGCCAAATATGTAAAGATACCGTTTCATTTTCTGATCTCCGATTATGCAACTAGAGGCTGATTAGCCCATAAATTTTAAAATCGACCTCATTAAATCACATACCTTAAAAAGCCAAAACCCAATGCGTTTTAACTTGTACAGATTGCCCTACATCTGTATCGTTTATCCATATTTCAGAGAAAATATCTGGTTCAGAATGCAGCCTAACTGCACTTATACTGCTGACTCACTCACATTAGACAATCCATAGATGAAACGTAAAACGCAAATTGATTTTTCTAAGAAGACAATAAGCGAAGCCTTTTTCAAGTTGGTTAAAAAATACGACTTTGACAAGATAACCATTTCTCAGATAGCGGCCGAAGCTGGTGTTTCACGCGCCACCTTTTATCGTCATTTCGATTCACTTGAATCCATTGTTGAGTATACGTCTGATTCTTTTATACAAGACGGCCTTGATAAGCTTTCTGAGCTTAAGTCCCCAACATTAAAAGATTTGATACGGTGGAGACTTGAAATCGCCCGTGACCTTAGGCATCTAACGGATGTTGAAGAGCACCCTGACATTAAAAACATATTAAAAATGGTATCACCAGAAAGATTGCAGAATTTCAGTCACATACTCGATTTTACGACGCCCTACAAAGTCACCTTCAATTTTGCCGGGTTTCAAGCAGTTATTAGTCAATGGGCAAAAAATGGATATAAAGAAACCGTTGATGAAATGTGTGACATTATTGCTGAATTAATAGGTGATAATTAAAGAGAGATCAGATCTTCTATTCTGCACTTAGGCAAAATGAAAGAGCCGTCTCCACGCCCTTCGTTCGAGCATTTTCAAGTATTCCATTTTAGCTATAACGCTTTAAGAAGCGGACTGCCGGTTAGGCAGTCCCGCTTTAAACTTGATGCTAGGGGGTAACACTAATATTTCATAATGGCCGCTATCGTAGGCGCAGGTATCGAGATCCACACCGTAAATGGCGTTCAACCAGATCTTGAACCATGCAGGCCACTACTGGGTTTAACTCAATATATCTGTAGCATTCCAATAAGTAGCGCCCTGATTCAACTAAACAAGATTTAAAACGTCCTTCCCACAATGTTCCTGATCGACGGCGGATCTTATTGAAGTATCTTACATACATGCGACCTACTGACTGCATCATTCTTAATACGGCCCCACCCTTCTGACTTAGCTTTGCCCATTGATCATGCGGTTAAATAAATTATGGGTTATTTGCTGTACGCGGGCGTCGGGACCTTGATGTGTAACGCCATGCCTGGTTGGGTGGATATGCCCAGGCGGGCTGGACAGTCCATTGGCCCACCAGATGGTGGCAGCGTTAAACACTATATTGCCTTGAGGGCCGTTATAGATCGTAGCTGTGTAAGTGCCAGGTGAACCGCCATTTATAGTCGTTCCGCCGGCGCCGACAATTTGCATCCCAAGCAAATCCAATGCTGGTTCAGCATGCATTTCCCAGCCGACTAAGCCGTCGATGGAATCGCCTTCCTGCATTCCGGTACCATTGAATAACCAATGATTAGGCGTAGCACAGGTCCAATTGCCAGCACCTATAGCCTCCGCAGGGGGAGCTGGTGTGCGCGCCCCCATTAGCAAGGCGGCATCCGGCCCCATGTTAGGATTGAAACCATTCTCATTAATCATTGAATCGGACACAATACTTGCGGCTTCCAAACCATAGAACCAACCTTCTCGTCGCGTGACGCGATTCGGTCTGCCGTCTGCAGATGAGTACAAAGGCGCGTGGCCGAATACTGAGTTTCCACAGAGGAAAGCCAGACTGACACCGGCATCGCGTGCGTAGAGCACATTGCCGTACATCTCGGAACTCCAATACTCATCGTGACCTACGGATATAAACCCTTTGGTTCGTAGCAAGCCATTGCGATCACCGTGGGTGTCGATACTTGAAATGTAGGATACGTCGTAACCGTGCTGCTCCAGCCAATACGATAGTGGAAATTCCCATGGCAGGAACTCACCAGAACCTACGGAGTCAGTTAACGGGTTTACCGGGTGGGTAAACAGGGCATACGGACGATCAAAACTAACAGTGCCACTGGGTACGGCGGTGCTGGACCAGTCTGGCGTATGCTCCGAATAGATTGAATAGTCCGTCGGCCACATGTTGTAGGCGCTCCATGTCAGGTCACTGCATTGAAAGAGCAGGTCGCAGTCTCGATCATCGCGAACAATGAATATCACATAGCTCTGATTACCGCTGGCCTCAGCAGTCAGTTTGCCGAGGTAAACGCCACTGAGCCAATCTTCTGGAATCTCAAACTCAAGCGACGGCTGCCATTGGCATTCACGTACATAGCCAGCGCCTATGACCGGGTCGGTTTGGGTGATACCTACTAGAGAGTCATAGGTTTTTATAAGACGTCCACCATCACCGTTGTAGTAACCGGTGCGGAAAATCTCTAACTTGAAATTAGACGCAGGATTGGTGCTCACCATGATCTGAAGGTTCTCACCAGCGCGAACGCTGTTTGCCGCGCAGTAGCCTTCAATCGTCGGGCTTCGCCCACTTGTTCGATGGGGGTTTGCCAGGCCGGGCACAGTACTGGTTTTTGTGAGCCGCCAATCCTGTGTACCAGGTTTGGCATTCTCGATCGTGATCGGGTTTTCGCCTGTCGGCATTGTTGTGGAGAAATCACTTCCCGGGTTTGAACTCCCACCTGAAGAATCACATCCTGTCACAGCGACACCAACCGCCGCTATTGCTGCCCGCTTAAGCAGCTCACGACGACTCATTACCTTTTCAAATTGGTTATTTTTTTTCATCGCTTCTCACCTCGTACTACTACCCTTCTGAACTTTTATATTAGTAGGCATAAGAAATCCTCCTGCATATTAATTCCAGTATGTTGTAAGCAAGATCATGTGCATCCATGAAGGATTTTGCTATCGCCTTAAAATCCATTTAATGCCTGCTATCACGCGCATAATTATCCAGATCCACATTGTAAATTGCGTTTAATCAAATCAGCTCGGCCAAGTCTTTCACGATATTCTCGCAGGGCCTTTGCTACCAGTAAAGCATCCAGTGTGTGGGGCCTATTAAAGGCCCCTTCAACTGAGCCGGTTGCTATCGATTCGGCCCGTTATAGTTCGGATTGTGTGCATCCATGATGGACTTGGCAATCGCCTTGAGGTCAGCCTGATAGCCATCATCGTAGTCGTAGGTGTCCAGATCTACACCATAGATGGCATCTATCCAGATATACTCGACCAGATCCTTTAGCAGCTGGCCGCCGTGTCCTTTGTAGTCGGTGAACAGGGAGCTATCGCTGGGACCTTCCAGGTGAGTTACATCCGGAAGGTTACCCGCTTCAAACAGCTTGCGTAATTCGTTTACCCCTTCGCCATAAGGAATAGCGTAAATGGTCACTCCCGGATACAGCGCACGTAAGTCGTCCATCGCAGGCAGCACTAAGGTGTGATAGAAGGCATCCCAGAGTTCCGCGTAAGCTTCGGCGTCCGCGTAGTCGGTAGGGTAGTCAAGCCAAGGGATACCGATGAAAAATTCGGTATCCGGGTTTTGGGCCAGCGCGTAGTCGAACCAGATTTGCCAGCCTGCGAGGGACAATACTGGGTCTCCCTCGGGGGTCAACGCTGGCTCACCTTCTGGGGTTTGCTCCCAGTCGCAACAGGTCATGCCAAACACGTCCACATCCCCTGAATCCAGCACCGCTTGTACATTGGCGCGGTGCTCTGCATCTTCCCACAACGACATTGGGGATCCAGATTCACCACCAGAAAACTCAACGTTCTGGCTGTGGCCGTCAACGCCGGCCCGCACTGCGTGGTAAGGCATCTCGTCGGCAAACGGACGGAAGAAACTGTGGCCCATCAGCATCATTTTATCCCCCGCAATAACCTTGGGCTGTGCAGCAAAAGGATGCAGTGGGTTACTTGCGAGAATATTGCCAATAAACGCATCAACAATATCGTTTGCCGGCGACTCGTAATTTGTCGGCACGTGAGTTTCACCCGGCAATAAACTCACTTGGTGAGGGCTATTTGGCTGGTTGTCGACAGCCTGTTTCAATTCGTCCCACACATATTCGCAATTATTAAGGCCAAGCTCTGCGGCTTCTTGAACAGCCGGTCGATGACCGATACAAAATGGGTCTTCGTCGCCGCCGATAAATAATACGGGCACGTCATCGAAGCCTGCAGCGATTTGGTCTTCAGCGAGGACATTATTGTCTGGATCACCAAAGTAGCCGAGTTTTTCAATCATCTTCTCTGAGTCATAGCCGGGCTGGTAGGGAGAGTCGTCCGCGGATTCTTCTAGTAGTTGTATGGCCCGTTTGCCCCCGTAAGCGTCAGAAATGACCCCGGTTAAGGGCGTGCCTTCTGCCGCATAACTTATTGCCAAATTGAAAGCGCCTTTCGAACCTGCGCTGCTACCGTGGGCAAAGACGTGGGTTGTTGGGTAATTTCTCGCTGCGTAGTCAACGGCCGCCATGGTCGCTTGCATGCCATTGACTTCGGCGTCGGGGTTTGGATTGTTATGGTAAGGGGTACCCAAACCGGAATATGAATCGTGGTCGCACATGGAAACTAATATTAGGCGATAGCCCTCTTGCATGCGTCGAGTAAGGGTTATATCTGTGGGCTGGCCGTTGTCGGTCGTCCGTTCTAGCAACTGACCCTCTAGCAGGTCGTTAAAGGTTTCTTCGTGATTCCATGTATCTTGGGTCTGATCGTTAACGCCATAGTAATCACCAAACTCATCAAAATAGCCACTTCCCCCACCGTGCAGAAAAACCCACAGCGGGGCTTCTGTGTTTTCATCGCCGTTTGCGGGGTTAACAACCATAAAAGTATAGTGACCGCTAAGACCGCATTGATACGTGGTATTGCGATAGAACTCAAACTCAAAGTCTGCACCAATTAAGGATTGAATTTGACTGTCAACGGCGTTAATACCGGCGGTTGTACGAGCCACTGGCAAAGTGACTGATTGATCGCCACCGTCTTGGTTTTCTTCACCACTGCCCTCACTGCACCCGGTAATCATCAGGCAGACTAAGATAGTGAGAAAGGCTTCTGTAAGGCCTGATCGAGTTTGCGCCTTTGGCGTTCCGTACGTCTTGTTAGCCCACATCATATTGCCCACTCCTACTTCTCGCTGAATTGTTATATCTAACTAAACGCACAACTCGTTGAATGGTTGACAATGTATTAAGGAAAAACTGGTAGGAAAGGAATGGTGACCATAAAAGCAAACTCCTACGGTCTTATTTTTGGCTAATGAAGTTTCATTGTAGTGGCATAGTGAATTTGGCCACCTAACTAGAGGTGATATGATCACCTCATGAGCAACTAGGTGACACAATGAACAAACGCACAAGACCGTCTTTCAGCCCTGCATTTCGTTTAGAATCTGCACAGCTGGTCCTTGATCAAGGTTATACAGTTAAAGATGCCGCCAACGCTATGAACGTTGGTAAATCGACAATGGACAAGTGGGTCCGCCAGCTCAAAGAAGAGCGTGTTGGTATTTCGCCCAAGGCGACACCCATGACATTAGATCAGCTAAAAATACGTGAACTTGAAAAGAAAATCCGCCGAATTGAAGAGGAAAAAGAAATACTAAAAAAGGCTACCGCTCTCTTGATGTCGGACTCACTGAGAAATTTTCGTTAGTTCAGAGCTTGCAAGAGAGCCATACAGTTTCTTTAATCTGTAGCGTCTTCAATATCCATCGTAGCAGTTATAAGTTCTGGCGTAGTCGTCCAAAAGGCCCCACACCAGAGAAAATTAAGGTCAATAGTGAAGTTCGTACCGCCCATGAAGATAGCAACTTCTCTGCGGGTGCCAGGTCAATTTCAGAAATCGTCACGGCTCGTGGTATTCCGTTAAGCCGTTACCGAGCTGGAAGAATAATGATCTCGCTTGGGCTTAAGAGTTGTCAGCCTTCCGGCCCTAAATATAAGAAAGCGAATAATGAGCACCTAGCGGTGCCCAATAAATTGAATCGTGAGTTCAATGTACAAAAACCTAATCAGGTATGGTGTGGGGACGTAACTTATATCTGGGTTGGATCGCGGTGGGCCTATTTGGCTGTGGTATTGGATTTATTTTCACGTAAGCCAATTGGTTGGGCCATGTCATTATCGCCCGATAGTGAATTGACAAGTAAAGCGTTGACGATGGCTTATGAATCAAGAGGAAAACCACAAGGCGTGATGTTTCATTCTGACCAGGGAATGCATTATACCAGTCGAAAGTTTCGCCAAAGACTGTGGCAGCATCAGATAACTCAAAGCATGAGTCGCAGGGGAAATTGTTGGGATAATGCACCGATGGAACGATTCTTTAGAAGCTTAAAAACAGAATGGATGCCTAAGTACGGCTATGAAGATTTTGATGAAGCTAAGTTCGCCATCACGGATTATATTATTGGTTACTATAGTCAAATTAGACCTCATCGATTTAATGACGGGAAGAGCCCAAATGAGACCGAAGATAATTACTGGATGAACTACTAAACTGTGGCCAGTTTTACTTGACCACTACACTAAGAGCTATTGTCCATTTCGCTATAGGCCGATTGGTGTCGTGCTACTTTCCTTAATAAATATACCATTGATAGCATGGTTATTTTATCTTGAGGATATTGGGCGTCTATCTTTACTTCAAGTAACTATTAGGTTGGATGCTGTTTCAGTTGAAATAAACCGTAGAGTGCTTGAGAAATATTGGTCAAGAGAGAGTTTGGATGAATATACAATTAATTTACTTAAAAGTGTGGAAGTATAAAATTGAGTCCTAAAGAAGCATTTTACTTCGCATTAGGTCCTATTGGGGCTGCATTATTAAGTGTATTTATATTACCTTTGCTAACTTGGTATTTTAATGTTGAAGATATAGGGCGGTTAGCAATGCTAACTACAGCAACAAGCTTTTGTGTTCTGTTTTTTAGTTTAGGATTAGATCAAGCTTATGTAAGGGAATACCATGAAGTCAAGGATAAAAGTGCGCTGTTTCTTTCTGTAATATTCCCGGGATTATACTTTTTAGTTTTTACCATAGTAATTTTTATTATATTTGGCATAGATATTGCTGGATTACTTTTTGGGATATCATCTACCTTTGTATTCTCTCTTTTGTTGATATCAATTTTGTGTGTTTTTCTATCCCGTTACCTAGGGTTGATTTTACGTATGCAAGAAAGAGCGCTTGCATATTCAATGAGCCAGTTATTACCTAAAATATTTTTATTAGCTTTAATTGGTTTTTATATCTTGTTTTCAGTTGAGGCCACTTTCCAGTATTTGCTTATGGCGAATGTTTTCGCTTCTGTGGCTGTTTTAATTGTTATGTTATGGAATGTGAAAATAGACTTATTAAAATCAGTGTTTAGTAAAATTGATTTTGTAATATTAAAACGGATGATCGGCTATGGGATTCCTTTAATTTTTAGTGGATTAGCGTATTGGGGAGTTACTGCCGTAGATAGATTTCTATTAAGAGAATTATCCACTTTTGAAGAATTAGGCATATATTCATTAGCAATAAATTTTGCCGCAATAGGGTTGGTATTTCAAAATATATTCACAACAGTTTGGGTGCCAATAGTTTATAAATGGGCCGCAAACGGCGTTGATGCTGGAAAGTTAGATCAAGTAAAAGATATTGTACTGTTGGTTATTGTTATGGTTTTTTGTTTGTCTGCAATGTTATCGTGGGTCATTTCTTTTTTTCTTCCACCTGTTTATGACCAGGTGCAATATATACTTATACCTTGTTTAGCTTGCCCGTTATTTTATACTCTGTCAGAAGTGACGGGTATCGGTATTGGGATAAAACGTAAAACATGGTTTTCTCTGTGGGCAACGTTAATAACCTTGGCAGTAAACACAGGTGCAAATTTAATTTTGATTCCTATCTATGGTGCTACCGGAGCGGCTATCGCGTCTGCGATTGCATTCTTTGTTTTTCTTTTGGTGCGTACTGAATCCTCAATTTATCTAGGTCAAACTTTCTCAAGAGCTAATGTATACGCTTTTTCTTTAGTATCCTTGGTAGGTTGTGTTTTTCATGTGCTTTACGCTAGAGAGTTATTTATCTACTTGTATTTTTTTTGGTTGGCATTTTTTGTGTTTACGTTGTTTTATTTTAGGAACGTAATAATAAAATTGATAATAGCGCTAAAGGTGTATAGAGATGCGAATTAAGGCTTATAGCATTTTTTTTATTTTTTTGGCAGTGTCTTTGTATGTGCCATATTTTGATTTTGGTATTAGGCTCAGAGCAGAGGACTTCATTGCTTTGATTTTCTTGATTTTCGTGCCTTTTTTAATTCAAAGAAGAGGGCTTAATCTCACTTTACCCATAATTGCACCCCTTATTATTTTTGTATTTATGTTTGTTGTGTTTGGAATTTTGCAGTCTATAGTTCACCTTGATGAAGTCATTGTACCTACGGAGCTTTGGCAGTATGTGAAACGGATAGTTTTCTTTATGATTGGGTATATGACCTATTATGCTTCAACAACTAAGCAGAATATAAAGCGAAATAAGTTTTTTCTAATTGTTGTATTTGGTTATCTTATTATTGGTTGTTCCCAAATTTACGCTAACCCTTTGGGAGAGTATTTCATCAGCCTTTACCCTAGATCTGAAGGTCAATTTGAAATTGCAATGGCTAATGATAATAAACGAATTTTTGGGATTAGTGGTCATTCGATATCATGGGGAGGCTTTAGTGGATTTTTATTTTTTGCAGGCATATTTTGTTTAGTATCTTTCCGTATGCGTACTGTAGAATTCTATATATTGTCAATTGTATTGTTTCTATTATCTTCATTAAATGTTGTTTTTTCTGGTTCTAGAGTCGCAATGGCCGCCTATGTTATTTCCTTACTAGTGTTATGGTTCCTGATTTTTTTTAATAGACCATTAAAAGTCCTAAAATATAGTTTTGTACCATTTATATTGTTATTTGGAATTTCTATTGGAGCACTCCATGTTTTCAATGATCAAATTATGTATATCATTTTTAGGTTTGATGTTCTTTTAAGTAATACAGGGGGAGGTCGATTTGATCAGATTTCAAGTGCAATGAAGCTACTTGTTACACCTATTGATAGTTTGATAGGTGTATCAAATAGCATTCAACGCGCTTTAGGAGTTGATCATGGCGTGGAAGTAGAGCCGATTAATCTATTGGTTAATTATGGTATTTTGGGTTTGTTTTTCATATACGGCTCTTTATTGGTAATAATGATGAAATTACGTAGTCTTACCAAATCCGTAGATAACAGAATAACGTTCCATTTACTTTTGGCTATGTATGCCTTATATGTTGTTTTTTCTTTGGGCTACTTTTTCTTTGCTGAAATTGTAGTAGGTGCCTACCCGTTTCTAGTTTTTGGAATATTGCTAGGGTCTGCGCAAAAAAATAAGGAACAATTTTTTGAAAATGATCCGGTTTGTCAGGTTAAACTCTAATGAAAATCCTTCATGTTTGTAGTGACTATTCAAAACAAAAAATATATCAAAAATTTATAAGTGCTTTATCAGACTTTACAGATTCCCAAATAGTTTATGTTCCTGTTCGTTCTGAAGAAGAATTGAATCGGAATCCTGTTTCTAGTAGTAATGTGAAAATATATTATTCAAATATTTTACGAAAATTTCACCGGGTATTATTCAGGAGTAAGATTCGACGAGTATTTAAAGATTTGAATGAAAAAATTGATGTTGGTAGTGTGGACCTGATTCATGCTCATTTTCTATATAGTGATGGTGCGGTTGCTCTCAAGGCATATAAGAAATACGGAATTCCATATGTTGTTGCTGTTCGTAATACGGATATAAATATGTTTATGAAATTCCGCCCGGACTTAAAGCTATTGGCAATAGATATACTGCGCAAAGCTTCAGCTGTTGTTGTCCTTACTCCATCATACAAACAAATATTAATTGATTTTTCCCCAAGTAGTGAACGAGTTCGGTTGAGTAAGAAAGTTTTAGTTTTGCCCAATGGCGTTGATGAGTATTGGTTAAAAAACATCAATATATCTAAGTCTACTAAAGAAAATACCATTAGAATTTTATATGTTGGTGATCTGTCGGCCAATAAAAATATAAATTCCGTATTGCAGGCAATTGATATGTTAAGTTCGGATCTAAATATTGAATATACGGTCGTCGGTTCGGGTGGGGGTAAGGGAGAGCGGCAGTTCCTTAATGTAGTTTCTAAAAATAAATATTCCTTTCTGCATTATGTTGGAAGAGTTGATAATAAAGAAAAGCTCTTACCCATATATCGATGTAACGATATCTTTGTCATGCCTTCTTTCAAGGAAACCTTTGGTGTATCTTATATTGAAGCACTGTCCCAGGGTTTACCTATTATTTTTTCTAAAGGGCAAGCTGTTGATGGATATTTTGACCATACAAATGTAGGTGTGGCGGTAGATCCAAGAGATGTAAATGACATAGCGTACAAAATTAAACTAGTCTGTCAAGATTTAGAGGCTAGGAAGTTGGGCTGTACTGCTGAAGCTGAGCGCTTTTCATGGGGGCCTGTAGTACATAAGTATGTGGATGTATATAATAGAATTAGGAATAAGACAGATTAAAATTTCAAATGCAGTGTTTTCGTTTAGTGAGTATTATAAGGTATCATGATAGTTATCCTTGATTATGGGATGGGAAACTCTAAGTCCATTCTGAATATGATTCGTAAAGCTGGCGGTGATGCAAAAATTTCAGCCGAGCACTCCGATTTAAGACAAGCGAAAGCTATTGTATTGCCTGGTGTGGGTGCATTTGATAATGGAATGAGAAAATTAGATGATCTTGGACTTATTCCTTTGCTCTCTGAACTGATTATAGAAAAAAAAGTTGTATTTTTAGGTATCTGTTTAGGAATGCAATTACTATTTGAGAAGAGTGAAGAAGGTATGTTGCCAGGGCTTGGCTTTATAAAAGGCCATGTGAGTAAGTTTAAATTTCCAGTTGGCGGAAAATTAAAAGTACCTCATATGGGATGGAATGTCGTCCATCCAATAAGTAGTAGTGGGCTTTATGAGAGCTTGGAGAATGAAAGTAGATTTTACTTTGTGCATTCATATTTTGTTCATTGTGATGAGATTGAGAATGTAATGGCTAGAGCATTTTACGGTAATGAGTTCACTTGTTCGGTAAGAAGTGGCAATGTTTATGGTGCTCAATTTCATCCGGAAAAAAGTCATAAATTTGGACTAACATTTTTCAAAAATTTTTTGGAAATAATATGCTAGCAACTAGAGTTGTCCCCACCCTACTATTAAAAAATACAGGGTTAGTTAAGGGTGTTAAATTTTGTAATCATCAATATGTTGGTGATCCTATTAATGCGGTAAAGATCTTTAACGATAAAGAAGTTGATGAGCTGGTGTTCTTAGATATTACAGCGACAATTGATGGGCGAGAGCCAAACTATGAGTTAATAGAAGATATTGCATCTCAAGCATTCATGCCTTTTTCATACGGTGGAGGTATTAAAACTATACCCCAAATTGAAAGAATTTTTAGCTTGGGTGTTGAAAAAATCATTTTAAATACGAGTGCATGCGAAGATATCTCCTTAGTAAGGCAAGCAGCTAAAATCACTGGCTCTCAAAGTATTGTAGTATCTATCGATGTAAAAAAAAATCTATTTGGTAATTATAGGGTATTTAGTCGTAGTGGTAAGTTAGACACGAAACGTGACCCAGTAGAATATGCAAAAGAGCTAGCTGATTTTGGAGTTGGTGAAATAATGCTTAATTCCATTGATAACGACGGTAACGGGAAGGGATATGATTTAAAACTAGTTCAAAGTATTAGTGAAGCTGTAGGTGTGCCAGTTATAGCGTCGTGTGGAGCGGGACAACTTTCGCACTTTAAGGATGCGGTTGATGCAGGAGCATCTGCTGTTGCTGCGGGTAGTATGTTTGTTTTTCATGGCAAGCATAAGGCCGTCTTAATTACCTATCCTGAATACAAAGAATTAACGAAAACGTTTAAGGGTAACTAAATGTCAATGCATAGATATTGTAGTAGATGCATCATGAATAATGATGTGGATAAATCGATAGAATTCAATGAACAAGGCATTTGTAATCATTGCTTACGATATGATGAATTATTGTCTAGCAGGGTATTTAAAGGGCAAGAAGCCTCCAATGAACTAGCAAAGTTAGTAAGTAAAATTAAAAAGACAGGTGAAGGTAAAGAATATGATTGCATAGTCGGAGTAAGCGGTGGCGTTGACAGTACGTATGTTGCTTATTTGACTAAACAGTTGGGGCTGCGCCCATTAGCTATTCATTTTGATAATGGCTGGAATTCTGAATTGGCAGTTAAAAATATCGAAAGGGTATTAAAAAAACTTAATATTGATTTGGTGACCTATGTCATTGATTGGGATGAGTTTAAGGATCTACAGCTATCGTTCTTAAAAGCATCAACTCCAGATGGTGAAATACCAACTGATCATGCTATTTACGCGTTACTTTGGCGAGAAGCAATTAAGCATAATATAAAACACATTATATCTGGGATGAATTTCACGACGGAGTCTATTTCAGTGCCGGATTGGTCCTATGGTCATTCTGATTGGAGGTATATAAAATCGGTTCATAAACAGTTTGGTTCAGTCAAGTTGAAAACATACCCCCATTATAATTTCCTATACCTTTTTTACGTTAATTTTATAAGGAGGGTAAGATCTGTTTCAATTCTTAATTATGTTGACTATAACAAAGATGAGGTTATGGCCTTGCTACAGGATAAGCTGGGCTGGGTCTATTACGGTGGGAAACATCATGAATCTATTTATACTCGTTTTTACCAAGGATATATTCTACCCAAGAAGTTTAATGTAGATAAGCGATATGGTCATTTATCCGATTTAATTAATGCTGGACAAATAGAGAAAGAACAAGCTTTACAGGAAGTGAAAGAAGAGCCTTATCCTGTAGAACTTCAAAAGCAAGATATTGAGTATGTAGGTAAGAAGCTTGGGCTATCTGAAAGTGAGTTTAGCAATATTATGCAAAGTAAGGTTAAGAGTTATAGGGATTATCCTAACTCATATGAATTTGTTCAATTTTTAAGAAAGCTGGTTAATAAGTTAAGACATGTGGGTTTCTACCCTAAATAGTTAAGGAAAAGTTTATGTTGAATTTTGCATTGGTTGGCTGTGGTCGAATTTCCAAACGCCATTCAGAGTTGCTGGCTAACAATCAAATTACGGGTGCCAAACTTGTAGCCGTATGTGACATTATAAAGAATAAAGCGGAAAAAATAGCAAATACCTTTGATTTACCAGCATATACAGATATGCACGAAATGATGAAGTCTAATGATATTGACGTTGTAGTCGTATTAACCGAAAGTGGTTATCATGCAAAGCACGTCATTGAACTTGCTGTTTACGGCAAGCATATTGTGGTTGAAAAGCCGATGGCATTAACGTTAGGCGACGCTGATCGCATGATAGAAGCATGTGATAAAAGTGGAGTTAAGCTTTTTATTGTTAAGCAAAATCGATTTAATGTACCTGTTGTTAAGGCGCGTGAAGCTCTTGAAGAGAATCGTTTTGGCAAGTTGGTTATGGGGACTGTACGTGTAAGGTGGTGTCGCCCGCAGGCCTATTATGATCAGGATTCATGGCGTGGAACCTGGGCATTGGATGGGGGGGTTTTGACGAACCAGGCAAGTCATCACATAGACCTTTTAGAGTGGATGATGGGGGATGTTGAAAGTGTCTATGCTATGAGCCGTACAGCTCTTGTTGATATTGAAGCAGAAGATACAGCAGTGGTAACTTTAAAGTTTAAAAATGGCGCTCTTGGCATCATTGAAGCGACAACAGCTGTCAGGCCAAAAGACCTTGAAGGTTCGCTGTCTATTCTTGGTGAAACAGGTTCCGTTGAAATTGCCGGTTTCGCTGTTAATCAAATGAAAGTATGGAATTTCATTGAAGAACAGGATGCTGATGCAGATGTAATGGAAAAATACTCAGTGAACCCGCCTAACGTCTACGGATTTGGTCATCAGGCATACTATGAGCATATTGTGGACAGTATAGAGAACGATAAACAGCACATGGTTGATGGCTTGGTAGGTCGCAAAAGCCTTGAGCTTATCACCGCAATATACGAGTCAATCGAAACAGGTAAAGAAGTATTTCTTCGCTTTAAACCAGTAGAAAGTAAGTTAGGAAGAATAAGCTAGTGGCCTTTGATGAACGCTCTGTAGGTGTAAAAGAGGTCCTACTTGGTAAAGGGGTTACAATAGTTGCTCCATCCAACTTATATGGGTGTCAATTAGCTGATAATGTATTTGTAGGGCCATTTGTAGAAATACAAAAAAATGTCTTTATCGGGAATTCGACTAAGGTGCAATCTCACACTTTTATTTGTGAGTTTGTTACTATTGGTGACAATTGCTTTATAGGTCATGGAGTTATGTTTGTTAATGATTTGTTTAGTGATGGAGGCCCTGCAGGTGGTGATAAAAGCAAATGGAAAGCTACTTTAGTTGGCAATAATGTATCAATTGGTAGCAATGCAACCATACTACCGGTGAAAATTTGCAATAATGTGGTTATTGGGGCTGGTGCTGTTCTAACTAAAAGTATTGATAAACCCGGGATTTACGCAGGTAACCCTGCAAAATTTGTTAGGAACGTTGAATGATTAAGTTTTTGGATCTATTTTCTCAATATAATTCGATTAAAGAAGAAATTGATGAAGCCATTAGTAATGTTATTGCTAATTCGGCCTTTATTGGAGGGGCACCAGTAAGCGCTTTTGAAGAGAAATTCAAAGTATATACAGATAGTAAGTACTGTATCGGTGTAGGTAACGGCACAGATGCACTGGAAATAGCAATTGAAGCAGCCAATTTACCTAAAGGTTCTGAAATATTAGTGCCAGGTAATAGCTTTATAGCCTCTTCAGAGGCGGTAACGCGTTGCGGGCATCGTGTTGTTTTTATTGATGTTGACCCTGAATGTTACACCATTAGCAAAGAGACCATTTTGCAGCACCTAACAGATAAGACCGCAGCTATTATTGCTGTGCATCTATATGGTCACCCATGTGATATGAATCCAATTTTGGAAGTTGCTGAAACACATAATTTGATTGTGATTGAAGATTGTGCCCAAGCTCATGGCGCAGAATACAAAGGTAAACGCGTGGGCTCTTTAGGGCATCTGGCAATATTTAGTTTTTATCCGGGAAAGAATTTAGGGGCATATGGAGATGGCGGTGCCATTACAACACAATCTGAAGAGCTCGCGATTCGTGCTCGTAAGATTGCAAATCATGGACGTATTGCTAAATATGATCATGAATTTGAAGGGAGAAACTCACGATTAGATGGTATTCAGGCTGCGATATTGACAGTTAAACTGAATTATATTGAAGAGTGGACCCAAAAAAGAATTGCTATCGCTGACCAATATATTGAGGGTTTATCTGATATATCAGAGATTATACTTCCTGTTCGTAGAGTCTTCGCTAAGCAAGTCTATCATTTGTTTGTTATTCGCACAGATAGAAGAGATGAGTTAAAGTCATTTTTAGCTGAAAATAATATTCAAACTGGAGTGCACTATCCTATTTCTTTAGCTAAACTCGACGCATATAAATATGTCGGGCAGTACGATGAAGATACGTTTTACAATAAAACAGACTCGCAACTATTAAGCCTTCCTATTGGCGAACACTTAACTAAGAATGATGTTAGTCAAGTAATAACCTTTATTAATCAGTTTTTCAACAAGTAATATTGGCTCAAAGTTAACTTATATTGTTGATGACTTGTAACTTTGAGAATTTATTACACTATCAGTTGTTAACCGACCTATTGGTTGATGATATTATACTTTTAACATTTACTTGTTATAAGGGTTGATAATGCGCGTTTGGCTAGTAAAACTTGAAGAGCCAGTTCCTTTAGATGCTGATTTTAGACCTTATCGTATGTCTATGATTGCTGATGGCTTAATTAAAAGAGGGCATCATGTAACACGGTGGTGTTCTGATTTTGATCACTTAAATAATAGGCCTAGGTTTGGACGTGCATGTCAAAAAAAGGTGAATGATTTTTATTATATAAATTTCGTTCATTCTTCGATTAAATATGACAAGCCTGTATCACTTTCACGGCTGTTGAATAATTACTTGGTAAGACGAAATTTCTTTAACATGGCTAGAAATGAAGTAAAGCCCGATGTTATTGTTTGCAGTATGCCTACGCCTGAAATGGCGAGATCTTGTGCAAGCTTAGCAAGACAATTCAATATACCCTTGATTCTTGATGCTAGAGATATGTGGCCAGATGTAATAATTAATGAGTTATCAGGGTTTAAACTAATTTTAGCAATGCCAATAATTTTAAATATGAGAAGAAGTTTAGCGTATGCATGCAAGTATGCATTTTCGTGCGTAGGGATAACCGATTTTTTTAGAGATTATTTGTTGCAATATGCGAAAAGAAAAATAGGTAAATACGATGCTGTATTTCCTTTGGGCTATCAAGATAAAAATGAGATCATCGACTCGGGTGAGCTGAGCAAAATTAAGGAATATTGGTGTAATAAAGGTGTTGATTTTGATAGTAAAGATAAGTACATCTACTTTGCTGGGCGGCTTAATAGCACGGTAGCTAATGTTTTTAGTTTGGTTGTTGATGCTGCCAAAATTTTAGATAAATCTAGATCTGATGTTAAATTTATTATTTGTGGTAGCGGTCAATTTTCAGAGAAGATAAAGGTTTTAAGTGAAGGTGTTACAAATATTATTTTACCTGGTGAAATTAAAACAGACCAATTAGCTGAGCTTAGAAAAAAAAGTTTTATTGCATTGCAACCTATTGAACGAAGAACAGATTATCAAAACTCACTTTCAAATAAATTTTTTGAATATATTTGCAGTGGTTTACCCGTCTTGACTTATTTGGACGGTATTACAGAAGATGTTGTCAGGAAATATGGGTGTGGCTATAAGTATGATACAGGGGCTGAGTTAGCTGGTTATATTGAGGCATTGCTGAATGATGACATAAGCCATAATGAAATGGCGAATAATGCTAAAAAACTTTTTGAAGAACAGTATAGCGCAAAAAAAGTTTATCAAGACTTCGCCATACATATTGAGAATGTTGTTGACGAAGTAAAAATAGGAAGTAGAAAGGAATATGGCTAAGCGATTATTTGATTTAACCCTAGTTATTACGACCGCGCCATTGTGGTTAACGGTTGCAATTGTTGTTGGGTGTTTTGTGTTTTTTAAATTAGGGAAACCAATTATATTCTCGCAGAAACGTCCAGGGTTAAACGGTAAAATTTTTAGAATGGCTAAATTCCGCACTATGGAAAATGCCCTGGATGATAACGGAATTTCACTTCCAGATAGTGAGCGCTTGACTTCATTTGGAAATAAATTACGCAGTTTAAGTTTGGATGAGTTTCCAGGGCTGTGGAATGTATTAAAAGGGGATATGAGCCTAGTAGGCCCGCGCCCGCTGTTGGTTGAATACTTACCTTTATATAATAAAGAACAGGCTAGGCGCCATAATGCGCGCCCTGGCATTACCGGCTGGGCGCAGGTAAATGGTAGAAATGCCATTAGCTGGGAAGAGAAATTTATGCTGGATGTTTGGTATGTTGAAAACCAAAGTTTTTGGCTTGATATTAAAATTATATTTTTAACGGTTAAAAAAGTGTTTTTTAAGGAGGGGATTAGCGCTGAAGGTGAGGTGACTATGCACAAATTTACAGGTAGTGACGCATGAGAAAATTAGTTTTTGTTTGTGCGGGCGGGTTTTTTCTAGAGCTTTTAGAATATGTGTCTCATGATATTGAAAATGGTAATATTAAGGATATTAAAGTTAGTGGCTTTATTGATGAAGCAAAGGGTATATCTTACGATAATGTTCAAAACTTAGGCACAATATCAGGCTATGAGCCACAACAGGATGATGTCTTCATTATAGCATTAGGCTCGCCGGTAAATAGAAGTGAAATATATAAAAAATTAAAAAGAAAAAATGCAAAGTTTCTAACCTATATCCATTCATCTGCTTTGGTGTCGCCATCGGCTAAAGTTGCAGAGGGGGCAATCATATGTCCATATGTGATAATAAATGCCTTGGCTACTGTCGGTGAGAATGTCAGCATCAACGTACATAGTAGTGTTGGTCATGAAGCTATCGTTGGTGAAAGTTGTGTTTTGTCTCCGTATGCCGCAATTGGCGGTAGTGCAACTTTAGGGGATATGTCCTTTATGGGAACTAGGACGACGATATTTCCCCTGGTGAATGTTGGAGCTAAAAGTATTGTTGATACGCATAGTTATGTAAAAATGGATGCTAAGGAAAAATCTATTATCAGTCTGCGTAGCGAGTATAAAGTAATTAAAAATCGTTTAATTTAATAGGTTTAAAAATGAGTAAGAATGCACTAGTAAAATGTTTTGTTGAAGCATTGGGTATAAATGAGGAAATTGTAGTAGATGACTTGGAATACAATAGTATTCCCCAGTGGGATTCAATAGCTCATATGATATTGATCGCGGCTCTTGAAGACGAGTTTGATATCATGCTTGATACTGATGATATTATCGATATGAGTAGCGTAGCAAATGCGAAAAGTATTTTAGCGAAATACGAGGTCACTTCATAGTATGCTTCTTAAAGATAAAGTTGCAATAGTTACAGGGGCTACAAGAGGGATTGGTTTTGCCATTGCTAAACAGTTATGTCAGCAAGGCGCTTTAGTTTTTATAAATGGACGTGATGCTGACAAAGTAGCTGCTGTAGTAAGCGAATTAACCCTTGAAGGTTTTTCAGCTGAAGCTTTTGTTTGTGATGTATCAGATGCCGATTCAGTCAAAAATGCATTTAGGTTGTTTATTAAAAAGTCCAAGAGATTGGACGTGCTAGTTAATAATGCTGGGATTCTTGATGATGCTTTGATCGGAATGGTTACTCAAAAGCAAATAGTAAGTACATTTACGATTAATACTTTTTCTGTGTTATATATGAGTCAGTATGCTTCTCGTATTATGGCAAGGAATAAATCAGGAAGTATTGTAAATATCGCCTCCATTATTGGAACTAATGGTAATAGAGGCCAAGCGGTTTACGGCGGCTCTAAAGCAGCTGTAATAGGTATTACAAAGTCCTTAGCAAAAGAATTGGCCGTTTCAGGGATTCGCGTCAATGCCGTAGCTCCTGGCTTTATTGATACAGATATGGCTCGTTCTATTCCTGATGACGTATTTTCTGAGCGTGTAAATTCTGTTGCTATGCAACGAATAGGTACTCCTGAAGAAATTGCAGGTACAGTTACGTTCCTGTCATCTAATTTGAGTGAGTATGTCACGGGACAGGTTATTGGTGTTGATGGCGGTATGCTTATTTAAGAGGAGCAAACTATAAAATAGTTTGTAGGGTTATTTTTATGCAACAAACATATTGGAAATTTTCATCTGAAAATTTGGATAAGACGGCTCTTGTTGATGAGCAGGGCAACGAGCTTAGTTTTAGGATGTTAAATAAAGAAGTTGATGTATTTATTAGTAATCTTCCCCATTATAAAGCATTGGTTTTCGCTAAAGTATCTAACACAAAAGCGTCAATAGTGACTTATTTGGCTTGTTTGAAAGCTAATCATCCCCTACTGCTATTAGATGCTAGCTTGTCAGATGATTTATTGGACAGACTGGTTTCTTGTTATCGCCCCAACATAATTTGTTGTGACGGGATAATTAAACAGCTTCATCATGATATTTTAACGTTAAACAGTAATCTTTCTCTATTGCTTTCTACTTCTGGCTCTACAGGTTCTCCAAAATTAGTTCGTTTATCAGCAAACAATTTAAATGCTAATGCTGAATCTATCGCACAATATTTACGTATCACTTGTAACGATCGTGCTATCACCACATTACCGATGAGTTATTCCTACGGGCTTTCAGTGATTAATAGTCACTTTCTCAAGGGGGCTGCAGTTGTGCTTTCTGATGATGGTATTATTAGCCGCGAATTCTGGAATAAAATTAATGATGCTAAAGTATCGACAATGGCCGGTGTGCCTTTCCTATACCAAATGCTTAGAAAACTAAAATATAAGCGCTTTAATACACAGGGTATACGATACATTACTCAAGCAGGCGGTAAACTCGATATTGATAGTATTAACTATTTTCAGGGAGAGTGCGCTGCGCAGGGGCAAGAGTTTGTAGTGATGTATGGTCAGACTGAAGCTACTGCCCGAATGAGTTATGTACCCTTTGACAAACTATCCTCTAAAGCAGGCTCTATCGGTATTGCTATTCCTAAAGGATGCTTGTCTATTATTGACTCTAGTGGTGGTGAAGTAAAAGAGTCTTTTGTTGAGGGGGAAATCCAATATTCTGGCCCTAATGTGATGCTAGGTTATGCCGAGTCATTAAGTGATTTAGCGCTAGGCGATGAATCTAAAGGGAAGCTAGACACTGGTGATTTAGGCTATTTTGATGAAGATAGTTTTTTTTATATTACGGGGCGTTTAAAGCGCTTTATTAAAATGCATGGCTTAAGGATTAGTTTGGATGTGATAGAAGAGTGGCTATTATGTAAAGACTATGAAACTGTTGTTACGGGCGTTGATGATCAGCTAATTGTTTGTTTAGTTGGTAATGTTGATGAAATAAAATTGAAGAAGTTACTTGTTGATGAGTATAAAATAAATATAAATAACATAAACGTTAAAATATTGATTGAATTCCCAAGGACAGCGAATGGAAAAATTAATTACAAGCAGTTGTTACACGATGCTATAGGGGGATTACATGGATAATTTAGAAGAGTTTTATAGTTTATCATCTCCTTATGAATTAAGTAAAAAAGAGAAGATGTCACTTCTTAACCCTCGGTTGAATTTTTTAGATAGTTTTCATTATACTAACTGTAAAAGTTATAAGGATGTTGTTGATTCAATATCACCATCAGGTGGAAATTCAGTGTTACTCCCTGTCAAGCTATTTAAGGATTACACATTAAAAAGTATTAAAGATGAAAGTGTCGTTAAAACGCTAACGTCTTCAGGTACAACCTCTCAAATAGTATCAAAAATCTATTTAGATCGGGAAACATCAACAGCACAAACAAAAGTTTTAGTGAAAATCATGCAGCATTTTCTAGGTAAAAAAAGGCTGCCAATGTTAATTATAGACCATCCGAACGTCGTTAAGGATAGGCTGTCATTCTCAGCGAGGGGAGCCGGGATATTAGGGTTATCAACCTTTGGGCGGAATCATACCTATGCACTAGATGATGATATGAACATAAATTTTAATGCCATTATGACTTTTATGGAAAGGAATAGAGGGGAAAAGATTTTTTTGTTTGGTTTTACTTTTATGGTTTGGAAGTATTTCCTTCAAGCTTTGGCGGATTCGAATAGAAAGATTGATTTACGAAATGCTATTTTAATTCATAGTGGCGGTTGGAAAAAGCTACAAGATATTGCTGTTGATAATGTTACGTTTAAAAAATCAGCTAAAGAATTAGCTGGTATTGATAGCGTGCATAATTTTTATGGCATGGTTGAGCAGGTAGGTTCTATATTTGTCGAGTGCTCTGAAGGTTATCTGCATACATCCATTTATTCTGATATAGAAATTTTGAATATAAGAAATATGGAACTAGTTCCATTTGGAAAGGATGGCGTTATCGCTGTTCATTCGGCCTTGCCATCCAGTTACCCTGGTCATAGATTACTAACTGAAGATTTAGGAACTATTGTGGGAGAGGATGATTGTAAGTGTGGGCTAAAAGGGAAATATTTTTTAGTGCACGGTCGTGTTGCTAAAGCAGAAGTAAGAGGCTGTAGTGATACACATGCAAGTGAGGTATCAAAATGAGTTTGTTAAGTAATATAAATGTACTTGTACCTAAAGGTAAAAATGGTATAGAAGATGTTGTATATTCAACAGAAAGTGCTCTTGAGCCTTTTAGCGATATAGTTATTGAGTTTGTAGATGCCTTTTCGAAATTATTATTAACAGACGCTAAGTTTAAGAGCTACCCTGAGGTGGTTGCTCTAGGTTTTTGGATGAGAACGGGCAGTATTAATAAAGTTAAAAGTGATTTTTTTAAACGAAATGTTAATAGGTTGAAAGTTTCTCGTGGTCTTGTTTTTCATATAGCACCATCAAATGTTGATACTATTTTTATATACTCTCTTATTGTTTCTATTTTACTTGGTAATCGTAATATTGTTAGAGTTTCAGGTAAGGTCAGTGTTCAAAAAGATCTTATCGTGGATAGTTTGAATACATTGCTTGCATATGAAAAATTCTCAGTAGTTAAAAGTAGTGTCGTTCTTATTGGTTATGAGCATAATAGTGATATTAATAAATATTTCGCTGTACATTGTGATGTCCGAATTATTTGGGGAGGAGATGCTACTATTTCAACCATATGTGAGGCCGCAGTTTCACCTCGTTCATTAGATATTAAATTTGCTAATAAGTACTCTATCGCTGTCTTATCTTCAATTGCGCTTGAACAGTTATCAGATAATAAGCTTAAGGTATTAGCGAAAAATTTTGTTAACGATAGTTATTCTTTTGGTCAAAAAGCATGTTCATCACCAAGAACTATATATTGGTTAGGTGATAATGTGTCGCAAGAGAAAAGGTTTTGGCAGGCTGTAAGCAAGTGTTTGGAAAGTTTTGAACATGAGTTATCTGAAGCTGACTTTATTAATAAATATAGTTACATATGTGCTCATGCTATCGAATACGGTTCAAAGAAACGTAAGACAGGTGATGGAAATTTAACTTCTTGTATCATGACTACTGTCGAGCATTCAATTGATATTGCCACACATTGTGGCTCCGGCTTATTCATTGAGTCAAGAGTAAACTCTTTGGCTGAAATTACTCCTAAAATATCGCGACATATACAAACCTTATCATATTTCGGTATTGATTTTTCCGATTTTTCTACATGGTTAGCTAAGGGGGTTAATGGTATTGATAGGGTGGTTCCTATTGGGAAAGCATTAGATTTTGAAATTATATGGGATGGTTTGGACCTTACTGAGTCTCTAACTCGTGAGATAACAATTAATTGATTTCTTTAAAAGGCACTTATGTTAAATACTAAACTCTCTCCATGGCCTTCCTTTACAGAAGAAGAGGCGAATGCCGTTAAGCGTGTTTTATTATCTAATAAAGTTAATTACTGGACAGGGCAAGAGTGCCGAGAGTTTGAAAAGGAGTTTTCGGCTTGGTCTGGCGCTAATTATGCAATTTCTGTGGCCAATGGTACATTGGCGTTAGACTTGGCCCTTAAAGCTTTAGATGTGGGTGAAGGCGATGAGGTTATCGTAACACCTAGAACGTTTTTAGCTTCTGTATCGAGTGTGGTAACAGCCGGTGCAATTCCTGTGTTTGCAGATGTGGATTTAAATACTCAGAATATTGAAGCTGAGGAAATTAAAAAAGTATTAACGCCTAATACAAAGGCAGTTGTGGTAGTTCACTTAGCCGGTATGCCTGCTGAAATGGATGCCATAATGGCTTTATCAGATAAGCATGGTTTTTATGTGATAGAAGATTGTGCTCAGGCCCACGGTGCTAAATATAAGGGTAAGCCTATTGGTAGTATAGGCCATGTAGGTTGCTGGAGTTTTTGCCAAGACAAAATAATGACAACAGGTGGTGAAGGCGGAATGGTCACCACAAATGATAGGTTACTATGGAAAAAAATGTGGTCATATAAAGACCATGGCAAGTCATGGGATGCAATTTATAACAAAGAGCATCCTCCAGGTTTTAGGTGGCTACATGAGAGTTTCGGTACTAATTGGCGAATTACTGAAATGCAAGCGGCAATAGGGCGCATTCAGTTGGAAAGAATGCCTGATTGGACGGAAAAACGGCAAGCAAATGGTACAGCTATTGACGAAGTAGCGGAACAGTTTTCAGTTGTGCGTACTGTAAATATTCCTGAATATATTGAGCATGCACAATATAAGCATTATATATTCGTGGAGCCAGAAAATTTAGCAAAAAGTTGGACTCGTGATCGTATAGTTGAAGAAATTAATTCAAGAGGTGTGCCGTGTTTTCAAGGTGGCTGTTCTGAGGTTTATTTGGAAAAAGCTTTTGATAATACGGATTGGCGACCAGATGAACGCTTGCCAAATGCCAAGAAATTGGGTGAAACTAGTTTAATGTTTTTAGTTCACCCAACTTTAACCCTGGATGAGATAGCTAAGGCCTGTGAGGTATTGGCTAGTGTGTTTGCTATGGCACAGAAGTAGTTGCCGTTTTAATGCGAAAAGCGAAGTAGCTTTATCGGCCAATGGCCTAGCCTCGTACGAATTAATAGTAAAAATGGCGCTAGTTAGCGCCATTTTTTATGTTTTGGTTATAAACCCAGTCAGGGTTGTGTCCTTGTTTGTTGAATGCTGCTGGGGCTTCTAATAGTAGGTTGAGAACCTCATTAACTTTAAATTCGTGACAGGCCTTGTCTAGGTGATTTAGTAAGTTATGGGTTTCTGGCCAGCTTAGGTGCACTTCGTTGGCAGTCATTATGCGTTTGTGGGTAGTGCCCTCTACATTTTCGCCAATTAATAATTCTTCATATAGTTTTTCACCGGGGCGCAGTCCTAAGAATTGTATTTCTATATCGCCATTGGGTTCACTTTCTGTTTTTTCTGTCAGCCCAGAAAGTAGTATCATCTTTTGGGCAAGGGCGGTTATTTTAACCGGCTCGCCCATATCTAATACAAAGACGTCTCCTCCTTTACCCATAGAACCTGCTTGAATAACCAGCATGGCAGCCTCAGGTATGGTCATGAAGTAACGAATAATATCTGGGTGGGTAACGGTAATCGGCCCACCTTGTTTTATTTGCTTATGGAATAGCGGCACCACTGAGCCAGAAGAGCCTAAAACATTACCAAAGCGCACCATGCAAAAACGAGTAACTGTTTGGCGCTTGGCTAAGGCTTGCAAAACTAACTCCGCAACACGTTTGCTGGTGCCCATTACATTGGTGGGGCGTACGGCCTTGTCTGTGCTTATTAATACAAAGTTTTTAACCCCTGCGCTAATGGCGGCCTCGGCGCAATACCAAGTGCCAAATACGTTATTACGTACACCTTCTACTACGTTGTGCTCTACCATAGGTACATGTTTGTAGGCGGCGGCATGGTAAATGGTTTCTACATTAAAGGTTTTAAAAATGGTGGTTAGACGGTTCTGTTTTTGTACTGATCCTAAAATAGATATTATCGCAATGTTTAGTTTTTGGGCTTGGCAAAGATTATTAAGCTCTTGTTCTATGCTATATAAGCTGAATTCGTTTAATTCCAGTAAGACCAGTTTTTCGGGTTGTAATTTAATGATTTGACGGCAAAGCTCGCTGCCAATGCTGCCGCCGGCACCTGTGACTAACACTATCTTATTTTGAATGTTGGTGCTTAAAAGGGATTGGTCTGGCGACACACAATTGCGGCCTAATAAGTCTTCAATTTCTACTTCTTTAATTTCTTCTATTTTGGCTTTACCGCTGATTATGTCCTGTACCGCTGGGGTGGTGAGTATTTCCAGCTTGCTATTACTAATGCGTTCGATGAGTTGTTTGCGTTGGGCAGAGCTGGCATTGCCCAATGCTAATAATACTTTTTTTATGTTGTGGCTTTCTGCAAGTGCTGTGATGCTGTTGGGGTGGTGTACTTTAAGGCCTTGAATTAGCATCTTTTGCTTTTTGTAGTTGTCATCTACGAAGGCCACTGCGCGGTATTGATCGCTGTTATGTAATGCACTGGTTAGGGCTATGCCTTGGCTGCCCGCGCCATAAACAAGTACAGCTTCTTTTTTTACGTTGTTTAGTTGGTTCACAATACTGCTTATAAATAACCTGGGGCCGCCCAATAGTGCAAATGCGGTAAACCAGTAAATAATAATGCTGGATCTTGGAAGGTTGGCCTGGGTAATAAATGAGCTGGTGGCCAATATCAAAGCTGATACTGTAATGCCGAAGGCCAATGTGCTAAAGGCCTTGCTGGCCATGTACCTAATAACAGCCCGGTATAGGCCTGTACGGGTAAATATACCCAGGGTAATAAACGTTGTGGCCAGTATAGTGGTGGTCATTTGCGGGGTAATTACGATGAGTAATTCACCGTGCCGTAGTGCCAGCGCACTGTAGATGGCAAGTGGAATAATTAGGGCATCGTAAAACAGAGTGATTAAGCGTTTTGTGGGGCGTGGGGCATTTAATAAGTAATTTAGCATTCGGTCTCACTCATCCTAGTGTTAGGGGCTTTCCTGGGAGCCTGTATGGTTTAAACTGTGTCCCTTGAACCAGCGGCTATGGATTGCGGGCTATTGTCTGACCAATAGAGTCATTGAGAGGCGACCATTTCCTATCTTATTGATTTTATTACAATAGTCAACCAGGCCGCAAGCCATGTTCTGTTGTCTTGTTTACGATTTATTAGAGGCAACAGGCTACGTGATGGGTGCTTTACCTGTTAATATGGCGCTTTTACAATAATCATTTAAATGTAGTGTATGTCGTTATTTAATCGCTTGTTTAGCCCTGTTATGCATAGTGGGGCAGGCTCCCTCTGGCCCCTTGTTATCTTTACTCTGTATATCGTGTACATGGGTTGTGCGCTAACTCTGCCCTTTGCCGGAAAGGGGGCGGCGGGAATGTTGTTGTTAGCTGGTTGGGTTGGTTTGTTCTGGGTTAAAAGTGGCTATTACGAACTGACTCGGGAAGAGAAGTACCTTTTGGGCAGTTTTCTGGTGTTTTCATTGGTGTCGATAGTTTCCTTTTTTTATTGGCCCCATAGCCGTTTGGCGCAAATGCACCTAGAGGATTATGGGGTGTTCATGCTGCTGGTGCCCTTGTATATGTTGTTGCGCCAGTTTAGGTTTAATTTTAGCCATGTGCTTGTGTCGCTGGCCTCAATCGCTGTGGTTTTGGGTTTTGTATCTATTTCGCAGTATGTGGCCATGCGGTATTTTAATGTGCAAATATTAACTTCAGATAATACGTACTCCCATACTTGGCTTCGCCCCAGTGGTGGGGTGAATCCCATGCGCTATGGAGCTATTAGTTTGGTGTTGTCGGCCATCGCTGTTAATGGCGTGTTATTGGTTAGAAATAAAGCCCTGTGGTTGAAGGTGTTGTTGTGTGTATCGTCTGTGCTGGGGTTGGTGGCGTGCTATTTAGCGGATTCCAGAAGTTCTTTTGCGGCTATTCCGGTTTTGATGTTTATGTATGCTTTGTATCTGTATAAGGCGGGTCACCCAAGATTTTTAATGGGATTTCTGGTGATTAGTGTCCTATTAATAGCGGGACTAAGTCAAAATCACCGGGTTCAGGTAGCGTTGAATAGCTTTGAGCGCTACCAGCAAGGAGATGCGGTGAGTTCTTTAGGGTCGCGCCTAGATATGTTTAAAGCGGCTGTTATTTTAATTGAGGAAAAACCCATTTGGGGCTACGGGTTAGGTGGATATTTAGAAGGGGGGAAAGAAGTCCGTAAAATGTACCCAAACATAGATTGGCATGTAGGGACTTGGAGCAATCCCCATAATGAAGTTTTACTGGTGATGGTTGAGAAGGGGGTGATTGGATTGATCTCCTTGTTGCTGTTGTTTGTTGCGCCGGGTTATTTGTTTTTTAGGGTGTTTCGAGGGGCGAATATTTCTTCGTCAGGTCAGCAGGTTAAGTTTTATGCCATGTCTGGCTTTAGTTTATTGGTGGTGTATGCGGTGGTGGGGCAGAGTGTGGCGTTGTTTCAGCATGATGTGTTTAATCACTTTTATTGTTTGATGGTGTTGTTGTTTGCGTCGCAGATTCGGGCCATTGAGTATTTGCAGGGGCGGGCTGGGGCCGAGGTTCGGGTAGGGGTTGCCTCGTATGAGGGCACTTTGTAGACGATTCTTTTGTATCCCCTTTGAGCCACAATACTGCGGTTAAGCGCATTGGAGGTTTTCAGCCCCCTCAAATGCTATGAAAACCGGAATACTAAGTACTTGATTGGGTTGAGGGAGGTGCGAATCCTGTACAGTTGCTTGGTGCGTGAGTGTGTGGTAGATAGTCAAGAATTGCCGAGGCGATTAATCGAAAACTATGGTGTGTTCATATAAATCTGGGTTCACGGTTAATATGTTGTTAAATGGCTCTTCGGCCCAAAATATGTGTTCGTATATGTCGTCTGTGGTACTGGTGGTCTAGCGCCCACTTCGACACTGTACGCAGCTGTCGGGTAAGGCGTCTAAAGTCGTTGTTGCTATATGGTGTCCGGTTATATGAGGCCTGAGCAGGCTGTAAGTTGGCGTGCGGTGCGCGGAGATTTTTTGTGGGGAAGGGTCGCGAGCAGGCTCGCTCGTACATTTGGGGCGTTTGCAAGCGGTCGATGAGCATTTTCCGGGGTGGGTGGAGCTGTGATGGTTAAAGACCGGGCAGGAGCTGTCCCTTACAAGCGGGCAGATAAGTTTTATTTGAGCTTATTGCTGGTTGCCAGTGCAAAGGTTTGCAGTTGCAGGTACATTTTTTGAGTGATGATTGCCTTTATTACACGCTCATCCAGGTTTAAATAGTCATGTACTATGGCGTTGCGCATGCCAATGACTTTTTGCCATTGCTCTGTTTCTGAGTTGGGTATTAATTGCAGTTCGGTTAGGGTTTCAAATACCGAGTAAGCATCGCTTGGCAAAACTTTGCCCTGTTGCTTTAGCCAGTGCTTGGCAATGCCAATGCAGGCTTCTACTAATGTTTGTATTAGGCGTTCGGCACCTTTTCGTTCGAGTCTTGACCAGTTGCGGGTTTGCAGTATCCGGTTCAATTCTTCCAGGTCTTGGCAGCTTTCGTTTATGTGTTGTTGTATTGCATCTTTGTAGGCGCTGAGCATGCGGTTGCCTGTTTAGGTTAGAGGTAGTGCTTTTTGTGGTACTGATGATCTAGCTCCCACTTTGACATTATTCGCTGCTCTACGGTTAGGCGCCTAAAGTCGTTACTGCTATATAGTGTGTGGTTGTCGTATACCACAGTGTAGGCTAGGGGTAGTGGTACTTGATTTATGTCTATGATCGAAAGGTCAATTTTTAATTGATTTTTCCATTTTAGGGCCAGTAGTTCAGGCCTTAACCTGCACTCTATTGGGTCTTTTATGTAGTGAGTAAAGGCGATGGCAAGGTCGTAATCACTGTCTTGGCGAGCATTGCCTCTGGCTCTTGATCCATATAGCCATACTATTTCTATATCTTTGTTTTGTGAGGCAAGCTGCTTAATATTTTCTAGTATTTTGTTTTCTTGTGGGGAGTGGTTCATGTTTGTTCCCCTGGATGGTTGGTTAATGCTTAAATATTATTGGTTTTAGTTGTTGGGGTCAATGGCGGGAGCTTGCTTGCGAGTGATGGTTTTTTTTTTGGGGGGGGGTCGGGCGCAGGTGCGCCCTCGTACGAATTCCCACTTCAGTTAGATGCTATTAGGCTAGGGCGATCGTTAGTCGCTCTATTGCCTTTTGCAGGTTTTCATCGCTGGTGGCGAATGAAATGCGCATGTGGCCTGGGGTGCCAAAGGCACTACCGGGTACCAGGGCTACGCCTGCTTCCAGTAGTTTTTCGGCTAGGTCGGTGTCGGTTTTACAGTTCAGCTTGGCTTGGGCCTTGCTAAAATCCGGGAACAGGTAAAACGTTCCGTCTCCTGCCAGGCATTCTATGCCGTCTATGTTGTTAAGCGCTTTCACCATGTAGTCGTGGCGTTGTTTGAACGCTATTACCATGTCTTTTACGCATTGCTGGTCACCTTCCAGTGCGGCTTGTGCTGCTACTTGCGAAATTGATGCTGGGTTAGATGTGCTTTGGCTTTGAATCTTTTTCATGGCGGCAATTAGTGGCTGTGGGCCTGCTGCGTAGCCTATGCGCCAGCCTGTCATGCTGTAGGCTTTACTCACACCGTTTAACACTATGGTGCGCTCATATAAATCCGGGTTCACGGTTAATATGTTGTTGAACGACTCTTCGGTCCATAGGATGTGTTCGTACATGTCGTCTGTGGCAATTAATACATCTGGGTATTTACGTAATACGGCACCTAATTCAGCTAGTTCAGCTTTGGTGTAAGCCATGCCAGATGGATTACTGGGGCTGTTTAATACTACTAATTTGGTTTTATTGGTAATGGCGGCATCTAGCTGGGCTGCGGTTATTTTAAAGCGCGCCGCGGCGTTGGTTTCAATAACTACCGGTACCCCTTCGGCCATTTTTACCATGTCTGGGTAGCTTACCCAGTATGGTGCGGGTATTACCACTTCGTCACCGGGATTTAACAAGGCCAGGCTTAAGTTGAAGAAGCTTTGCTTGCCGCCGCAACTTACCAATATTTGGTTGGCTTGGTAGTCTAGGCCGTTATCATTTTTAAATTTGTTGATAATGGCGTTTTTAAGTTGTGGAGTACCATCTACTGCTGTGTATTTGGTAAAGCCGTCTTTAATGGCTTGGGTGGCTGCATCTTTAATGTGTTGTGGGGTGTCAAAATCTGGTTCACCAGCCCCCAGGCCTATGATGTCTTGGCCAGCGGCGCGTAACTCGGCAGCGCGGTTGGTTACCGCTAGGGTAGGAGAGGGTTTAATGCTTTGAACTCGGGTGGAAAGTTGCAGGTTCAAGGCTGTCTCCTAAAGTGTATTTTTAATTGGTAAGTGTCTGATTAAATTGCATTATCTGGCTTTGTAAAGGGCTCAGATTGCGCGCGGTATTGTATATTAAGTTGTAGTGGGGTGCACGTTGATTTTTGTGGGAGTATGCGGGTGTGAGGATCGCTTGCAAGCAAGCTCCTACAGAAAGGGTTTTAAAGTATTTTTACGCCTACTCTGTCTATGTGCTCTATTAACGCTTGGTTTTTAATTGTGCGGTAATTAATTACGTCAAAAAAGTAAGGTAGCGGTGTTTCTTCTTCTAAATTGTCGTGAATCAAGCTTATGGGGTCGGAAGTTAGTGTATTGGTTGTGGCTTGTTTTAGTTTTATGGCTCTATCTATGTCCGAGCCTGTTTTGTAGTTGCCTTTGGCTCTGTAGCCAAGCAGGGTGGCGGACTCCGCGGCTTCAAAGCTGCCAATGGTTGTCTTGATAATAGACAAGTCCTTAGCGGATAAGCCTGTATTCATTTTGCTGCTTGCTTCTCAAAGACGCTAACTAGCTGCTTTATTTAAGGGGCGTACACATTTCTAATATCGCGCTCTACTTCTTGGGCTTTGGCCTCGTCGTATGTATGTATGTACGGTTAAATTTCTATCTTCCAAGGCTTTAATCCAGTTGTGTCCCTCTTTAATTATCTGTGCCTGGAAGCCTTGTATAATGGCTTGTCTGGGGGAGGTTACTTCAAAGCCTTGCTCTTGCAGGTAGTTCTTTAGGGTTTTCCAGGCCAGTTTAAAGGCCATTTCATAAAATTGAATAATACCGGCCCGTTCTAGTTGGCTGGGTTGGGCGAGGGTTAAGCTGGATTGCAGCAAGCTGTTGGCGTGCTTGAAGTTTTGTAGTCGCTGAATCTATCTGATGTCTTGCATGTCTTGCATGTCTTGCATGTCTTGCATGTGTCGTATTGGTTCGCTGTTTTGATAGCTAATTATGAATTGTAATGGCTTAAGGGGCAATCAGCTTTGCTTGAGTGGTGAAATAGCGATGAGCTTATGGCTGATGGTTTGTCTGAATGATCCACTAATGCGATGTAGGTCTAGTAAGTCGACTCTGTAGTTCAGGTTTGATTCTTCAAGGTCTTCTTCAATATTAAAGAGTGTTTTTCTTGGGATGGCAGAGTCCATCTTTACGGCGATGTCGAGATCGCTGTGCGTTTTGCAGGGTGTTTCTTGGCTTCTTGAGCCAAATACAAATAATTGGTAGCTCCCTAGTGCGAGGTGTTTGTTTAGCGTTTCTATTATATAGCTAAGGTCGTCTTTAGGGATGTTGGCAAAGTTAGTCATTTTTACTGTTAAGCTCAATGATTAGTCGTTGGCAGGCTTGTGAAAATGCAGGGCAGGTGCCGGCTACTTCTTTTGCGGTGTTTTCATCATATGTATGAGAGGTTAGGTTGCGATATTTGTGGAATGTCATCCACAGGTCTATGTCCTCTATCAGCTTGCTTTCTGCTGCTAGGCGGTATAGTTGGCGTCGTGAAACGCCGTCAACCTCGGTGTTGCCAATATTGTTTTCTAGCCAGCGTTTAATGAATTTCCAGCTTAATTCATATGTGAATTCAAAGTTTTGAATAACGCCCGCGCGAATGGTATGGAATTGTTGGGGGGTAAGCTTGCCTATGAAGTGCCTGTCGTTGAATACACCAAGGCTATCACTAAGGGATTTTTGTGCTTTTTCTATGGCGGTTAAATCCAGCATTTTTAGGCTTTGTTGTTAATTGGTGTAGTGTTTATCCTAACTGGGCTTTGACTTGGCGTATAGTCTCGTGTTGGTTTATGTATGCCTTTAAAGGGGGTTCTTGTATATAAGTAGGGGCACTCGTACACTGGCCGTATCAAATTTGTAGGAGCGTGCTTGCACGCGAATGTATGTCCAGCAACCCTTTTAAAATCAATTCTAAATACCAGCCAGCCGGCGATCAGCCTAGCGCCATTAAAAAATTGCTAGAAGGGCTAGAGGATGGTCTGGCCAAGCAAACTCTATTGGGAGTAACCGGTTCCGGTAAAACTTTTACTATGGCCAATGTGATCGAGGGCTCCCAGCGCCCCGCGATTATACTGGTGCACAACAAAACCCTGGCTGCACAGCTATACGGCGAGTTTAAGGAGTTTTTCCCCAATAATGCGGTGGAGTATTTCGTCTCCTATTATGACTATTACCAGCCCGAAGCCTATGTGCCCTCCAGTGATACCTTTATAGAAAAAGACGCGTCAGTAAACCAATATATAGAGCAGATGCGCCTCTCGGCCACTAAGGCCTTGTTAGAGCGTAATGACTGCATTGTGGTGGCGACAGTGTCATCCATTTATGGCTTGGGTGATCCTAAATCTTATTTAAAAATGGTACTGCATTTAGATCGCGGGGATTTGGTGGATCAGCGCGGGGTGTTGCGTCGCCTGGCTGAGCTGCAGTATACCCGCAATGATGTGGATTTTCAGCGCGCCACTTATCGTGTG
>Ga0209395_1001338_pt1 | contig 34685 bp, 31 predicted proteins | sample GOMGulsemesocosm_3_FD_184635 | JGI IMG/M metagenome (GOLD analysis project Ga0209395, IMG submission 184635) | Methane-oxidizing microbial communities from mesocosms in the Gulf of Mexico - GOM9D Gulf of Mexico (SPAdes) (version 2) | ecosystem: Environmental > Aquatic > Marine > Cold seeps...
TTTTTAAACATTTTACCGAGAGACTTTTCATAAATTATTTCCTAATTATTTCGTTATTTTATTCTTTGAACAACTGAACTCGCCTATATACCTCATACAATCATTATTTTGTCTAGTTATTGTTAAGGGCTTAAGTTTGGTGTTGTTGTAAGTTGTTGTTTTGTAATGTTTGTTTGTCTTGGTGTATGAGGTTAATGAATATTGGTACTACCAATACTCATTAAGAAATAAAAAAATAATAGTGTTGAGGAATAAGCGTTAAAGTAGTATTTTTGGTAGTACCAATTCATGGTTTAATAAAGTTAATTTAAAATAACAGCTGTATATCAGTGCCTTACGAGTGACTGGTTTTAATAACACTTGTGATTATAATTAAATTTACGTTAGTGTAAAAATATAGGAATTATTATGTCTATAGAAAAGAAAGTTAAATCAGAAATAATCGCTAGAAAATTAGAAACAATGATCATTGAAGGTTCATTAAAAGAAGGACAAAAATTACCACCAGAACGAGTTTTATGTAAGACCTTGGCTATGTCTCGTAATTGTTTACGTGAAGCATTAAAAGAGCTTAATGCCCGTGGAATATTAGAGACTAAACAAGGAAGTGGTACCCGAGTCGCATTATTTAAAGTATCGAAAACTAATCGTTCTATTGTTGACTTATTGGCAAAAGATGAAAAAACCTTAAAAGATTTACTTTATATGAGAAGGCTATTAGAAAGTGAAGCAACTGCTTTAGCGGCAAAAAATGCTACTGAAATGGATAAAGAAAAAATAACAAAAGCTTTTAAAGAATTAGTGGAATTATCACCTTATCAAAATACGGCAAAGTTTGCCGAAAAAGATATAGCTTTTCATCGAAGTATTTACATAGCCGCGAATAACCAAGTGCTTTTATTAGCATTAAATAGTGTCAGGGAGTTAATGGGAAACTGGTTTGTAGAGGCAGCAAAAAAGCTATATCCGAACAACCTAAACAGTAAGGTATTAATAAATCAGCATAAAAAAATATATAACGCAATATTAGAAGGAAATGTTCAATCTGCTAAACAAGCAGCAAGAGCACATATAGATGCAGTTAAAACGTATTTAAAAATTGAATAAACAATAATCTAAACAACAAAAGAGTAGGATATGACCCGATTAAATAGGTGTTTTAATATTAATGATTTGCATAAAAAAGCAAAAAGAAATCTACCCTCATCTATGTATAACTATATAGCAGGTGGGGCAGATGATGAATGGAGCTTAAAGAGAAATATTAATGCATTCAATGATTATCAATTAATGCCTAACCAATTAAAAAATGTAAGTAAAGTTGACTTAACCACACATTTATTAGGCACAACATTAAAACTCCCGTTTTTTCTATCTCCTACGGGGATGAATCGTTTGTTTCATCATGAGAAAGAATTTGCTGTAGCTAAAGCAGCTGAAAAATTTGGCACAATGTATAGCCTATCAACAATGGCAACAACATCAATTGAAGACATTGCAAATACTATTTCCTCTGAAAAAATGTTTCAAATATATATTTTTAAAGACAGAGAGTTGACGAAAGAGTACATACAGCGCGCTAAAGATTCAGGGTATCAAGCAATATGCCTTACTGTCGATACCGCTATTGCTGGCAATAGAGAGCGTGATCATTATTCCGGTATGAGTATGCCACCAAAAATCACGATTAAAAGTGTATTTAGTTATGCTACGCATTGGCAATGGGTGTTTAACTTATTACGTAATGCTGATTTTAAATTAGCAAATGTTGCCCACAGAGAAAGATCGTTAAACAACAGTACAATGGGGTTAATTCAATATGTTAATAGTCAGTTTGATGCTTCTGTAACATGGGATGATGTTGCGTGGCTGATAGAGCAATGGGATGGACCTTTTGTCATAAAAGGAGTGCAGTCGGTACATGATGCAAAAAAAGCAGTTGAGATTGGGGCAAGTGCCTTGATGGTTTCAAACCATGGTGGAAGACAATTAGATTGCTCTCCCGCCCCCATTGATTGCATTGCGCCTATTCGAGATGCGGTTGGGGACTCGTTAGAGCTAATCGTTGATGGTGGTATTCGCCGTGGTACGGATATTGTTAAAGCCTTAGCGTTAGGCGCTAATGCGTGCTCAATTGGTCGTCCTTATTTGTATGGTCTTGCCGCAGCAGGGCAAAAAGGAGTTGAAAAATCATTAGATATACTCAGTAGTGAAGTAGAAAGAACTATTGCATTACTTGGCTGTAAATCGGTTAGTGAAATCAATAATAAGCATATATTAACTTTATAGTAAAACTATCAATAGAAGTGAGAATTACGTGGATTTACTTATATTAATTAGCTGTTTAATTTTACTGATCTGGCTAACAATGCGCGGTGCAAATTTAATTATAGTCGCACCTTTTTGTGCCTTAATATTAGCACTATTTAGTGGTATAAATATTTGGACAGTCGAAGAGTCAGGTTTCACCCATACCTACATGGCAGGATTTACCAGTTTCTTTGGATCATGGTTTTTAGTCTTTTTATTTGGCAGTATTTTTGGCAAACTTATGGAGGATTGCGGTGCAGCAGAAAAAATATCTCATTATATAATGACTAAAGTAGGTAAAGATCGTGCCCCTTTAGCCGTAGTACTTGCCTGTGCCGTATTAACCTATGGCGGTGTTAGTGCTTTTGTTGTTGCCTTTACCGCCTATCCTATCGCTCTGAGTTTATTTAGAGAGGCTAATTTACCTAGACGATTTATTCCTGCTTGTTTAGCATTTGGCTCAGGTACTTTTACGATGACAACAGCGGGGTCACCTGAAATACAAAATTGGATCCCAATTAAATTTTTACATACCTCACCTTGGGCCGCATGGGAAGTCAGTATTCCTGTTGCAATATTTATGGCTATTACAGGCTATATCTGGCTAAAATATATGGTAAATAAAGCGCTTGAGAATGGTGAGGTTTTTATTGCGCGCGCGAATGATCCTCATCCAGAAGTAAAGCACCTACCATCGTTGTTTTCATCACTAATCCCTATGGTGGCTATTGTTTTAGTAAGCTTTTTAGGGCATGAAACCTTACATCAAAATGCTTTAGTGCTCTCGTTAATCGCAGGTTGTATATTAACCTATTTATTAAATATAAATTATTTTGTGAAATTAAATGATGCCTTATCTGATGGAGCATATTCATCACTAATTGCCATAGGAAATACCTGTGCAGTTGTTGGTTTTGGCGCATTAGCACGAACTACTCCAGGTTTTGATATGGCTATGACTGCAGTATTGAGTATACCAGGTGGCGGGTTAGTTAGTGCTGCAATTGCTATTACTTTTATTGCTGGCATTACCGGCTCTGCTTCTGGAGGGCAATCTATCGCTTTACCCGAATTAGCTCCTCATTACTTATCGAGTGGTGTCGATGCCAGTGAACTCCACCGTATTGTTGCTATTAGCTCAGGCGCTTTAGATACTTTGCCTCATAACGGTTATGTTGTTACCACAGTACGTGCTATTTGTGGTGAGACACATCAATCAGCTTATTTACCAATAGCTGCCTTAACACTGGTTGTACCTTTCTTTTCAGCTATTTTAGCGCTAATTCTATTTGCACTATTTTAAATAAGTAGCACTATCAAAAGAACCGGAATCGTATGGTTTCGGTTCTTTAGCTGTCAATAAATAGGCTTCAGTTATTTATGGCTGTTCGGTAAAGCTACCTTTGCATACTTTCAGATGAAAGTAAGTGTTGTAGAGGCAATTCAGTCTTATAACAAATTTGTTTTAACGAAAAGCTACTTTTAATATGGTTTATTTCATCTATTTCTGTGACTTTGTCTAAAAATACTTGATAACTAATAAGATCTGGCACAGCCACTCGAATAAGATAATCAAAATCTCCAGTCATCAAATAACACTCCATTACTTCAGGCCATTGACTTATTTGTTTTTCAAAAATATCTAAATGATTTTTTTTCTGACGAATCAATGTTATTTGCATAAATACATTTACCGCTAGGCCGACATTTCCTGGATCAAGCAAGGTGACTTTACCTCGAAAAAAACCTGCATCAGTTAAAAGCTTTACACGTCTTGAACAAGGAGAAGGCGACAATGAAACTTTGTCCGCAAGTTCTAAATTAGAAATACCTGCATCATGTTGTAGTATTTTTAAAATATCGATATCAATTTTATCTAGATTAAAATTTACCATGCTTTTTGTTTACCTAATCATTTGTGTGTTTGTGGTGATATAAATCAATATAACACCATTAAAGGGTTAAGTGTGCCAATATCATGCTTATTTGTACGGTTATTTGGTGGGATTAATTACTCTATTACATGGTATATTTTTCTTAGTGTTTTTTGTTTTCTTCAATTCTCTGAATGGGAAAAAGTTATTTATTTAGGAATGTCATTATCATGAATCAAAAGTTAAAGCTGGGCCTACATGTGCCGGAGCCATCTTCTCGACCAGGTGATAAACCTGATTTTAGTCATATAAATGTGCCTGAGGCAGGGCTTGTTCGTAAGCCTGATATTAATTGTACCCCAGCGAGTATTCGTGATCTTGCCTTTGATATGATTCGGGTACTTGATGACCAAGGTGTAGCTACAGGGGAGTGGACTCCAGAAGTTGATAATGCTTTTTTATTAAAAGGCTTACGAGTGATGTTAAAAACGCGCATATTTGATGAACGTTTATTTATGTCTCAACGTCAGGGGAAAACCTCTATTTATGTACAATGTCGAGGCGAAGAAGCTATTGCCTGCGCACAACGAATGGCATTGTCGCAAGGTGATATGTGTTTTCCCACCTATAGGCAACAAGGATTATTGATTGCAAATGATTTCCCCATGGTGGATATGATCAATCAAATTTATTCCAATTCAAAAGATAAGTTAGCGGGCCGATCATTACCCTTTTTTTATTCAGAACGTGATTATGGTTTCTTTTCTATTTCTGGCAACTTAGGTACCCAGTTTATGCAAGCGGTGGGTTGGGCGATGGCATCGGCCATTAAAGGTGACACTAAAATTGCTTCAGGTTGGATAGGGGACGGCTCTACAGCTGAAAGCGATTTCCATTCGGCACTTGTTTTTGCATCAACCTATAAGCCTCCTGTGGTGTTAAATGTGGTAAATAATCAATGGGCAATTTCAACGTTTCAAGGCATTGCTAGTGGTGAATCGGCAAATTTTGCTTGTCGTGGTCACGGCTTTAATATCCCTTCCTTGCGTGTTGATGGCAATGATTTTTTAGCCGTTTATGCAGCGAGTAAATGGGCGATTGATCGCGCTCGTCAAAATTTAGGACCAACACTGATTGAGTGGGTAACTTATCGTGCAGCTGCCCATACCACGTCAGATGATCCAACCAAATACCGTCCAGCAGATGAAGCTGAGTATTGGCCATTAGGGGACCCTATTGACCGTTTAAAGGCTCACCTTATTGGCAAAGGTATATGGGATGATGTCCAGCATGAGGCGTTAGCAAAAGAATTAAAAGCAGAAGTTAAAGCAGCCGCAAAAGAAGCAGAAACATACGGTACTTTAGGTAAAGGAGCATTACCAGCAACCAGTGAAATGTTTAATCATGTTTATAAAGAGATGCCTGAACATCTACGTAAACAGCGTCAAGAAGCAGGAGTGTAGATATGAGTGTAGTTAAAAAGGAACGTAAAAATATGCTCGAAGCGATTCGGGATGCCCTTGATGTCAAAATGGCACAAGATGATAATGTTGTAGTTTTTGGTGAAGATGTCGGTTATTTCGGTGGCGTATTTCGTGCGACTGAAGGTTTACAAGAAAAATATGGTAAGTCACGTTGTTTTGATACCCCTATTTCTGAACTGGGAATTATTGGCGCAGCAATAGGGATGGGTGCTTATGGTTTACGTCCAGTGCCAGAAATTCAGTTTGCGGATTATATGTTACCCGCTTATGACCAAATTGCCTCAGAAGCCGCACGTTTACGTTATCGTTCTTCAGGAGAGTTTTTTGCGCCAATAACCATTCGTAGTCCAACAGGTGGGGGAATATACGGTGGTCAAACCCATTCTCAATCACCTGAAGCACTGTTTACTCATGTCGCTGGTTTAAAAACAGTCATCCCCTCAAATCCTTATGACGCAAAAGGTTTATTAATTGCTTCGATAGAAGATGATGATCCGGTGATATTTTTAGAACCGAAGCGTTTATATAATGGACCTTTTGATGGGCATCATGACAGACCTGTCACGCCTTGGTCAGAACATGATGAAAGTGAAGTACCAGAAGGACACTACACTGTGCCTTTAGGGAAAGCTGCCATCGTGCGTGAAGGTGAGGATGTTACTATTTTAGCTTATGGCACTATGGTGCATGTTGCAAAGTGTGCCGCCAAAGAAACGGGTATTGACGCTGAAATTATTGATTTACGTACCTTATTACCACTTGATGAAGAAGCGATTGAAAAGTCAGTTAAAAAAACAGGTCGTTGTATTGTTGTGCATGAAGCGACCAGAACTAGTGGCTTTGGTGCTGAATTGATAGCAGTAGTGCAAGAGCTTTGTATGTACCATTTAGAGGCTCCTATTATTCGAGTTACAGGTTGGGATACTCCTTACCCTCATGCTCAAGAATGGGATTATTTTCCTGGTCCAGCGCGTGTTGGTGATGCATTAAAAAAAGTAATGGGAGAGTAACTGATGAGTAATTATTTAATTGAAGTACCAGATATTGGTGAAGGGATTGCCGAGGTAGAAGTTGTGGAGTGGAGTGTTGCCTTGGGTGACACAATTGAAGAAGATGACGTGCTATGCGTGGTAATGACAGATAAAGCCACCGTTGAAATTCCATCACCTGTTGATGGTATCTTAACATGGCAAGCTTGTCAGGCTGGAGATATGATTGCTGTTGGTGCCGACTTTGTTAAATTGCAAGTTGAAGGCGACGGAAATTATGTAGAAGGTAAGCAAGTAGAAAGTAAGTTGGCTACAGCTAGTGAGTCTGTTAACGATGATGTTTTAGCTAAAGAAACGGCAGAAGAACAGAGTGCGAAGAACCCTACGCCAGTAACAGCCAAGAAAGCTGCAAGAGCTGCTTTTGAAAAACCCGATCTAAGTCCTTCAGCTAGCATCATAACGCAAGCCAGTGCGGTCACTAATACCACGGCTCCACGTGCAGAAGGTCAAAAGCCTCTTGCGTCACCTGCAGTACGTCAACGTGCACTGAATGCTGGTATTAACTTAAATTATGTGCGAGGTGCTGGTCCAGCGGAGCGTATTACCCATGATGATTTGGATTCTTATATTGCTGGGCATAGCTCTGCAATGGCGCCAATGGCCGTTGCTGGTATTGCTGCTAATCAGTCAATAGAAGAAGTTAAAGTGATTGGTTTACGTCGTAAAATTGCCGCTATTATGCAAGATACGATGCAACGAATTCCACACTTTACTTATGTTGAAGAAATTGATGTCACCGAGTTAGAAAAACTACGCGCTAAGCTAAATAAAGAGCGCAGTGATGACCAGCCAAAGCTGACGGTATTACCTTTCTTTATTAAAGCACTAGTGATTGCTTTGCGAGATTACCCCCAAATGAGCGCCCGTTTTGATGACGAAGACAATATTGTTTATAAATATGGTGCAGCCCATGTCGGCATTGCTACACAAACCGATAGTGGCTTAGTGGTACCCGTTATTAGACACGCAGAAACCTTAGATATATGGCAATCTGCTAATGAAGTTAAACGCTTATCAACAGATGCTCGCAATGGTAAAGCGAAACGCGAAGAGTTAAGTGGCTCTACTATTACTATTACTAGCCTTGGACCAATGGGCGGGATTGTTACTACACCGGTTATTAACTCACCTGAAGTGGCGATAATAGGTGTTAATAAAATGGCAAAACGCCCAGTGTGGCAAGATGGCGGATTTGTTCCTCGTGACATTATGAATATTTCATCTTCATTTGATCATCGTATTATTGATGGTTGGGAGGCAACTTTATTTATACAACGTATTAAAAGTTTGCTTGAGTCACCAGCAACCTTGTTTATGTAGGAGTGAAAAATGAATTCAATTTCTTGTAAAGTTTTAGTAGTTGGCGCAGGGCCTGGTGGTTATGTTGCCGCCATTCGTGCTGGTCAGTTAGGCTTAGATACCGTTATCGTTGAGGGTGACAGATCTGGTGGTACTTGTTTAATTCGTGGTTGTATTCCATCAAAAGCCTTGATTCATGCAGCATCGCGTTTTGAAGAGATTAATGCCCATACTGGCGAAGGTAAGTTAGGCATTTTGGTACCACAGCCAGCGCAACTTGATATGGAAAAGTTGATTGACTGGAAAGACACTATTGTTGCCCGTTTAAGTGGTGGGGTTGAAGCGTTACTTAAAAAAAATAAAGTTCAACAAATTAAAGGCTGGGCTAATTTCTCTGATGCTAAAAACTGCACGGTTGAAATGATTGATGGTCAAGTGAAAATTCAAGCCGAACATGTCATTTTGGCTACGGGTTCAGCAGCTACTGAACTGCCATTTTTACCTTTTAGCGACAATGTTATTTCTTCTACAGAAGCGCTAGAACAGCATGAATTGCCGAATCATTTAGTGGTTATTGGTGCGGGTTATATAGGTCTAGAGATGGGAATTGCTTATCGTAAACTGGGGGCTAAAGTTACTTTTATTGAAGGCATGGACACCATAGTACCGCTTTTTGATAAAGAGTTAACTAAGCCTGTGGCCAATTGGTTGAAAAAGCATGATGTCAATATTAAGTATTCCGCTAGAGCACAGTCTGTTATTGAGCATGGTTTCGGGGAAGGAGCAACGTTAACTTATATTGATAAAAAGGGTATTGAGCAGACTATTCATGGAGACAAAATATTGGTTACTGTTGGTCGTCGACCAAATACTCAAGGCTTTGGTTTAGATAATATGTGCGTTGATATGGATGGCGCTTTCGTTAAAGTCGATAATCAATGTCGTACGGCTATGAAAAATGTCTGGGCAATTGGCGATCTAGTGGGAGAGCCTATGCTTGCTCATAAAGCTTCTGCACAAGGAGAAATGGTTGCTGAAATTATTTCTGGATTAAAGCGAGAGTTTAACCCAACGGTTATTCCTGCCGTTTGTTTTACCGAACCGGAGCTTGTTGGTGTAGGCTTAACCCCCATTGATGCTAAAGCTCAAAAAATAGAAACCGTCGTTGGAAAATTTCCATTTGCAGCCATAGGTAAAGCTTTAGCTATGGAAGCTGGTAATGATGGTGGCTTTGTGCGTATTACCGCGCGCAAGGATAATCACGTTGTTATTGGCATTCATGCTGTAGGTGCTCATGTTGCCGAGCTAAGTAATCAGTTCGCTACAGCCATTGAAATGGGGGCCCGATTGGAAGATTTAGCCAATACCATTCATGTTCACCCGACATTAGGTGAAGCTACTATGGAAGCTGCAATGGCGTCACTCGGTCATGCTATCCATATTTAATGGCAAGTGGGTATGATTTCATGAACATATTGAGATGAAACAATTCAGATAATGCTTATTGATGAATATGTTTGATGTCAGAATTACAACTATTTATGAACGCACCAGCAAAAATTAGCGGCTGTTTATCTCAAGAAATATTTTAGTTAATTCGTCCGCAGGAATTGGTTTAAACCCCGTCTTTCGACGGGATAGCTTTAAGCTAGTAGTTGCGTTTATGGGATAGTTTTAAGCTAGTAATTGCGTTTATTATATGGGGATGGAATATCGTAATGGTTCACATACCAAGTATAAAATAGGATACCACTTTGTCTGGGTAACTAAGTATCGTTATCGAGTTTTAATGGGGGATGTAGGGCTTAGGGTTAGAGAGTTAGATCATGCTCACTTATTAGTTTCAGCGCCACCTAATATATCGCCATCGGCGATAATGCGGCGAATAAAAGGTCGAACATCGACAAAGTTGTTTCAAGAGTTTCCCCAATTGAATAAGCGTTATTGGGGGCAACATTTTTAGGCTAAAGGTTACTTCTGTATCACGGCAGGAGAATTAACCAAAGAGATGATCAAATAATATCTAGAGCATCACTTTGAGCGTAAACCAAATAACAACTTTGAAGTAGAATAATCTGCTTTAGCCGAAATGCTCGACTTTCAGTCCGCTTTTTTTAACCCACCGTCTTTAGACAGTGGTTGTTTAGTAATTTTGATAATATTCTTAAAATGAAGTAATTACAGGTATTAGTAAAATGATGTCAATAAAAATAAGATCACTCTTGCCAGATCAGCGTCGATCTTGTCCACAAGAGTTTAGCTTTGGATTAACTTTTTCTGACCATATGTTCACACACCAATTCGAACAAGATAAGGGGTGGTATGATGCGCTGATTAGCCCTTATCATGCTTTATCACTCGATCCTTCTGCGGCTGTTTTTCATTACAGTCAGGAAATATTTGAAGGTCTTAAAGCCTATCGTAAAGCTGATGGCGGTATAAATCTATTTCGCCCACAAGAAAATGTTAAACGCTTTAATCGCTCGGCTAAACGTATGGTGATGCCTGAAGTTGATGAAGGCCTTCATTTAGAAGCAATAAAATCACTGGTGTATCTTGACCAAGACTGGGTGCCAGATCAACAAGGGGCTTCGTTATATATACGTCCAACTATGATTGCGACTAGCCCAAAACTCGGTCTAGGTGCCAGCGCTTGTTATGAACACTTCATTATTGCGGGGCCTGCAGGCAGTTATTTTAAGGGCGGCTTAACACCTATTTCTGTTTATGTTGCTGATGAATATCGTCGTGCAGTAAAAGGAGGGGTTGGAGAGGCTAAAACAGGCGGTAATTATGCTGCTAGTCTTTATGCTTCAGAAGAAGTGATTAATTTAGGCTATTCTCAAGTGTTATGGTTAGACGCAATTAATGGTCGTTACATTGAAGAAGTAGGCGCAATGAACATCTGTTTTGTCTATGAAGGCAAGCATATTGTAACCCCTGAGCTAAGTGGTAGTATTTTACCAGGTATTACGCGTGATTCTATTTTGAAGCTTGCACCAACCTTAGGTTATAAAATTAGCGAGCAGCGTTTAGATATTGAACAAATTTTAGCTGACATAGATAGTGGCAAAATAACTGAAGTGTTTGGTTGTGGCACTGCCGCGGTTATATCCCCCGTAGGGAAGCTCGGTTTTAAAGGGCAGGAGCACTTTATTAATGATAATCAAACAGGTGATGTTGCTAAGACGCTTTATGATGAATTAACAGGCATTCAATATGGTACCCGTGAAGACAAATTTGGCTGGATAGTATCACTTTGAAGCTATAAATAATTAAAAAAATATGAACTTGAAAAATAGAATTGTCATCATTACTGGTTGTGCTTTGGTTTATAGTAAGCAATATTAAAAGAGTTATGGAATACATAAATAAAAATCGTTATTCTTGATCTTAACCAAGCTAATAACGAAGATATAAAAAAGCCTCGTTAATTTAGTTAATTAACGAGGCTTTTTGTTATTTCAATAAAGTGAATTACCAGTTTTCAACATCTTTCATGTCTGGTAGCTGATGAGCTATACCTTTATGACAATCTATACAGGTTTTTTCACCTGATGCTAACGCACTTGAATGCATTTTAACACTTCGATTACCTTGCTCAGAAAAGTCCATGTATTCGAAGTTATGACAATTACGACATTCTAACGAATCGTTGTCTTTCATTCGTTGCCATTCTCGTTTCGCCATTGATAAGCGATGATCAACAAACTTTTCACGCGTATTAATTAACCCTGTTAGCTTGCCCCAAACTTCTTTACTAGCGGCAATTTTTCTGACTATTTTATGGGTCCATTTTTTAGGTACATGGCAATCAGGGCAGGTAGCACGTACACCTGAACGGTTAGAGTAATGAATTGTTTCTTTATACTCTTCGTATACATTGGCTTCCATTTCGTGGCAGCCAATACAAAACTCTTCCGTATTAGTGACTTCAAGGGCGGTGTTAAACCCACCCCAAAAAATAATGCCACCAGCAAAGCCAATTGCTAAAATAAACCACAATGCAGCTTTACTTGGTGAACGCAGGTATTGCCATAGGCTTTTTATTTTTGATTCTTTTGTCATTTTTATCCCCTTAATTACCTAACGATTCAACCGGCTTAAAGGTATTGTCAATTAAATCAGGCGCATCGGCTTGAGTTACATGACACTGAGAACAAAAGTATCGTCGAGGTGATACATCCGATAAAGTTTTGCCATCACGTGTTTCATAATGGGTCAAACTGATTTTAGTCGCACCTGTTTCTGCCGCATATTTCCAGCCATGACAAGTAAGACACTTATTACTATTAGTATCAACCCGGTAACCACGGATCTGATGTGGAATCATCGGCGGTTGATGCACGTAGTTTCTTTTTATCGGATTTTTATCCTTAATAACGCGCTTTAATCGCTCTGCTGCACGTGTTTCATCAACTGTTGAAGCACCGCGAATAGTCTCTAAACCACCAGGGTTTACAGTTTCAGTAGCAATTGCGGTATATGCAGTAGCTAAACCAAAAGTGCACATTAATATTGGTAATATTTTCATTGTTATACCTCCACCAAATAGGTGTAAAAATTTAAACAGGCCTTAAGCCGATACTTTAGTCACTTTAACAGCACATTTTTTGTAATCTGTTTCTTTAGATAAAGGATCTGTCGCATCAAGTGTCAGCTTATTAACCAATTGCTTAGCATCAAACCAAGGCATAAATACTAACCCTTTTGGTGGTCTGTTTCTGCCACGAGTTTCCACTCTAGATTTAACCTCACCACGACGAGATTCAATTAGTACTTGATCGCCTCGACGTAATCCTCTAGATTTTGCATCATCAGGATGAATAAATAATACCGCGTCTGGAAATGCTTTATGTAGCTCTGGTACACGTGCTGTCATTGAACCTGAATGCCAATGCTCGATAACACGTCCGGTACTTAACCATAAATTGTATTCTTCATCAGGCGACTCTGCAGCAGGCTCATAAGGTAAAGCAAAGATGACCGCTTTATTGTCTTTTTTGCCGTAAAATTGAACTTCACTGCCTTTTTCAACATAAGGATCATGTCCTTCACGAAAACGCCACTTGGTTTCTTTACCGTTAACTACCGGCCAGCGTAGTCCGCGAGCTTCATGGTAACGATCAAATGGTGCTAAATCGTGGCCATGGCCTCTGCCAAATTCAGCGTATTCTTCAAATAAGCCTTTTTGAATATAATAGCCAAAGTAATCACCTTCAAAGTTAGTGTCCCCTTTAGACTCACTCATTGGGAATTTATTCACTTTGCCGTTTTCGAAAAGCACGTCGTACATTGTTTTACCACGAAACTCTGGGTTCTTAGCAAGTAGTTCTTCTGGCCATACTTCTTCAATGTTAAAGCGTTTAGAAAACTCAACCAATTGCCATAAATCAGAACGTGCTTCACCTGGCGCATTTACTTGTTGATGCCAAAATTGGGTACGACGCTCTGCATTTCCGTAAGCGCCTTCTTTCTCTACCCACATTGCGGTAGGTAAAATCAAGTCAGCAGCTTGTGCGGTGATGGTTGGATATGGGTCAGAAACAACAATAAAGTTTTCAGGATTACGGTAACCGGGAATCGCTTCTTCGTTGATGTTGGCTGCGGCTTGCATATTGTTATTACACATTACCCAGTACGCATTTAACTTGCCATCTTTCAGCATACGGTTTTGCATCACCGCGTGATAACCTGGTTTTGGCGGAATACTGCCTTCAGGTAGTTTCCAAATTTTTTCAGCAATGGCTCTGTGTTTAGGGTTTTTAACCACTAAATCAGCAGGTAATCGATGTGAGAATGTACCAACCTCACGGGCAGTGCCACACGCTGATGGTTGTCCGGTTAATGAAAATGGGCTGTTTCCAGGTTCGGAAATTTTGCCCGTTAATAAATGTACGTTGTACATTAAGTTATTGGCCCAAACTCCACGAGTATGTTGGTTAAAACCCATTGTCCAAAATGAAGTCACTTTAACTTTTGGATCAGCATAAAGCTTGGCTAATGTGATTAAATTAGCTTCAGGAACACCTGATAGTTTAGAAGTATGTTCAACTGTATAAGTACTAACAAATTTAGCAAAAGCTTCAAAGCTCATTGGTTTTGAGCCGCCACTACCTGGGTTTTTAGCCGCTTTTTCAAGTGGATGTGAAGGACGTAAACCATAACCAATATCAGTGACACCTTCACGAATATTGACATGCTTTTTCAAAAAGTCTTCATTAACGGCATCATTTTGAATAATGTAATTAGCAATAAAGTTCAATATTGCTAAATCAGTTTGTGGCGTAAAAATCATGCCGTTATCTGCTAATTCAAAGCTACGATGTTTGTAAGTTGATAATACGTTTACTTTTACGTGAGGATTACTCAATCGACGATCTGTTAAACGCGACCATAGAATAGGGTGCATTTCGGCCATATTAGAGCCCCAAAGCACAAATGCATCAGCCGCTTCTAAATCGTCATAACAGCCCATAGGCTCATCAATACCAAAGGTACGCATGAAACCACCCACTGCCGACGCCATACAGTGACGAGCATTAGGATCTAGGTTGTTCGTTAAAAAGCCTGCTTTCATTAATTTTGAAGCGGCATAACCTTCCCAAACAGTCCATTGGCCTGAACCAAACATTCCCACGGATGTAGGGCCTTTTTTCTTTAATGCTGATTTAAATTTATCAGCCATTACGTCAAAAGCTTTGTCCCAACTTACCGGGGTAAATTCACCTTCTTTCGCATATTTACCATCTGTCATCCGTAATAACGGCTGAGTTAAGCGATCTTTACCGTACATAATTTTAGATAAAAAGTAACCTTTAATACAATTTAGGCCTTTGTTAACTTCGGCTTGCGGATCACCTTGCGTGGCAACCACTTTTCCATCTTGTGTTCCTACAAGTACACTACAACCAGTACCACAAAAACGACAAGGCGCTTTGTCCCATTTAATTGTTGTATCTGATGATTTAGTGATTAAATTTGAAGCTGAGCTTGGTATTGCAATACCTGCCGCTACGGCTGTTGCAGCAACTGCATTGGCTTTAATGAAGTCACGTCTTGTTAATGTCATATTTTTATCCCCTGATGTTGTGGTAGCCCATAATCATTATGATGAAAAATCAATGATGATGAGATAACACCCGGTAAATTGCTCATATCTGTTATGGTGTTAATAAGGCCTTTGCCTTTTTCACCTCTATTTAAATCGTTTTCTTCAATTGTTACTACCATTGAACCGTTTTCCCCAATTTCGTGTATCTCGGCGCCAGGAAAAGCAGCAAGTTCAACAGAAACTTGTTCTGTTTTATCCGGTTGGGCAACAAAAATTACACCGGCAATGTTGATTGGCTCTTCTTCTAATAGATTAATCAAACTATTAACCTCTTTTAAATTTATATATTACGAAGTTTATTTTATATTTACTTTAGGTTTATTCAGGGGGGATAGCCTTAATCCCCAACATTTTTAAAACTGCAACCGCAATTAACGCGGTACCTGCAAAGCCTGCAATAAATATTACGGGCATAGACAAGTAGCCTAAAACGTTCCAAATCATTTGCTCAAGAGCACTCATTTTTTCTCCTTAAACTTTGGTAAAGTTTTATGAAAATTATGTTACTAATTTTGCTGTTAACTCAATAGCGGTTTGGGGGCAAATTGACACACAAGCACCACAGCCATTACATTTATCCAGTTCTATTTGAGGTTGAGGCGTTTTCGATTGTATGTATTTGAAACTAATCGCCTCAGTCTCACAGCTGTCTTGGCAGCTCTGACAAACCACTTGATTCATTGCTAAGCAGTTACTTTTGATCTTTATATCTAATTGCCATGCGGTCTGACTATCAGTTCTTTTATCAACAAATAATGGTTGTTCACAAACATCGATACACTTTTGACAAAAGCTACACTCACCTTTAGAAAAATCTATTTGTGGAAAGCCTCCTTCACCTTTGATAATAATATTTTCTTCGCAGCTCTTTATACAGTCACCACATTGAGTACAACCATCAGTAAAATGTTGTTCATTAATAACCCAAGGGAGTCTAATTGCTGAAGGGGTTGATACTTTTTTGCCACGAAAAAAATTTCTACGTGCTAAATCAACCATATTTATTGTTGCCTTACTGCTGTATTTAACAAGTTAGCTTTATAGATAATTCTAGCCTCAAGATATTGGTGTGCATTTATTGAATGTTATGGTTAAATATTGATTACACTCGTTTTTTTTATTATAACCATAAGTTTTTTGTGGGTTAAACACAAGCAATTATATCCAGAAAACTTTAATTGAGTGTAGCAGATGTTTATTTTTTTCCAAATTTGTTCACAGATTAATCAAGTCTTTAGTTAACTTGATTTGAGTAACTTGATTTGAGTAAATTGAGAATGGTTGATTTAGAAACGTTTAAGCGGCGTTATTGATTTTGACTGGACACTACATGGATGTAGCTTCTTTGAGAATGCAGGAGCATATTCTCCTGAATAACCATTTTTTGTAATTAATGCCTCACCCACACCTTTTATGGTTAACATCTTCTCTATTCATCACAATTAAATCGTTGATACTACATAAATTAATAGGGTTTCTATTTATCTGTGATTGTTCAATGATTTTAAAACCATTGAATTCTACTCTTTTGATCATTCTACTAAGAAACTTACTTTGATACATATGATGCGTTTTTTAGAACAGCTTTACTTAAAACATTGCGACAAGTGTCGCAAATTATTTTTGGCATGTTTTAGTGCGTTGTTTTATCAGGATAATATTGTTTGGCTTGAATATTGCCTTAATGAAGGTAGTTGGAATGTTTGCTTTGCGAAAGTACTACATTGTAACTTGGTTTTATTCGTTTAGCCTAACGTACTCTCCATAAAAGCTGTAATTTTGGGGGTGTTTTGGCTTGTTAATTAATATTCCAAAATGTGATTGATCTAAAAATTTAGTTTCATAATTAAGAGGGTAGAGCGATGAAAGTGACCAATAATGAAAGACAAATAAGCTCGGTATTACCCTTTAGGGAATTAGTGTCTTTTGATGAGCCTAATGTTGATATTAAATCAGATTATGATTTTACTAAGAATTTGAGTCAACGCCATTGTGTTGAAGAGAAAAAAAGTCGTGGCCACACTGCTAAAGTTGTGTCATCCATTCATACAGTCTTAGCGCATCAAAATGAAATCAAAAAGCTACAGAGCAAGATCAAAAAATTGGAAAGTGAAAAATCACTTTTAGTTAAGTGGATTCATTTTTTGTACTAAATATTACATTATTTAAATTCTCAGGCTTAGGTGTGAGAGCAGACTCAACAGTTTAATAAAGGACAATTAGTATGCAGCTTAAAGAGACTATAATAGTCATCATTTTGGGGATATTTATCAGTCTACCGTTAAAGGTAAATGCCGCAGAATACAAATTAGATATAGAAGGTACCCATGCTTTTATTCAATTTAAAATTCAGCACTTGGGTTACAGCTGGATTATCGGTCAATTCAATAAATTTGATGGGAAGTTGAAATATGACAATAGTGACGAGGAAGCAAGTGAAATCTCGATAATTATTGATACGGCTAGCATTGATACAAATCACAAGTTACGCGATAAACATCTGCGTGATGATAAATTTTTAGATGTTAAAAAATACCCTCATGCAACATTTATCAGTAAAAAATATAAACCAACTAGCTCAGAAGTAGCAATTTTAACCGGCGATTTTACTTTTCATGGGGTAACTAAATCAATAGATATTGAAGTTCGTAAAATGGGTGAGGGAAAAGACCCATGGGGCGGAGATCGTGTCGGTTTTGAAGGAACAACAAAGTTTACACTCAAAGATTACAAAATTGAGAAAAAATTGAGCCCTGCATCAGCAGAAGTAGAATTGTATTTTACTCTTGAAGGTATAAAGCAGTAGTAAATCAAAGTTAATTTAGCGGTTTAACTAGGAGCCATTATGAAGCACTTTAGTTCGATAGTTTTTCTGCTGTCGATAGGGTTTTACGCCTATGGGAAACAGGGTGAACAGCAAATTGAAAAAATATCAATCCATGGTCAAACACCAATTTCGCCTCATGGTAACGAATACTACTTACTTGGAACAGTGCAACAAATTAATAGCGATACTATAAACAAATCTAATGCTATGTCGCTTACAGAGCAAATGAATAGTAGCTTGGCTAGCCTAAGCATTAATGATGTACAAAACAATCCATTTCAACCAGATGTTCAATATCGAGGGTTTACTGCATCGCCATTATTAGGGTTACCGCAAGGAATTAGTGTTTATCTAAATGGTGTCAGGTTTAATGAGCCCTTTGGCGACACGGTAAATTGGGATTTATTTTCTTTGTCTTCTATCGAAAAAGTAACACTTTATTCAGGTTCAAATCCAATTTTTGGTCAGAATACATTAGGAGGTGCTTTATCATTAACAACAAAAAATGGTTTCGATATTGAGCACAATGAACTGTCACTGCAAGTAGGAAGCTTTGGTCAAAAACAAGTGAATCTTCAACTTAGTGGTAATAATGAACGATGGGCTTATTATGTTAATGCGAACAGCTATCAAGAAGATGGCTGGCGAGATGGTTCGCCAAGTGAAATTAAGCAATTATTGGTAAACATTAGTTATCGGTCGCCAAACTTCATTACCGATTTATTCATGGCAGCTAATGACAACAAAATGGTTGGCAATGGTGCTGTACCCATTGAATTACTGTCGCAACAATCATTAACTGCAATTTATACTCAGCCAGATCAAACTAAAACACAGCTAGGAATGATTGGCTTAAATCTACAAACTAACCTATCAAGCAGCTATTCATTAAACGGTAATATCTACTACCGCCAAAATAAAATAGCCAGCATTAATGGAGACGACAGTGATTACCTACCTTGTATGTTTAGCGGTGGTATTACTTTATGCGAAGGTGACGATGATGACGAGAGTGGAGATGATAACCTTGAAGATGTGGTAGATGCGGAAGAATTAGAAGCAGTGACTTTTGTCGGTTATGATGAAACTATTGGTTTTTCTGATCTTTCTAATCTCGATGCAGAAGAGGTTGATGGTACGCGTAATACAGGGAAAACAGACAATAGTAGCTATGGCTTTACGACTCAGTTAGTACGTAGTGACTTATTTACTCATGGTAACAACGAATTAATTATTGGCATTGGAGCAGATAAAGCTAGTATTGATTTTGCCAGTGACAGTGAATTTGCCATCCTCCATAATGATACTATTGATGACGACCGATCAGTAAGTGGTGTTGGCTTGTATGATTATGATTCTATGGTCAGACTAAAAACCAATATATCATACTATTATTTATACCTTGCTAACTCGATTGAATTACATAACGACTTATCGCTCAATCTTGCTGCCAGATATAATAATTCTCAGATTCGTATGAACGATCTTATTGACTCAGGTCCCGGCTCACTCGATGGAGTACATAAATATAATCATTTTAACCCCGCTTTAGGTCTTAGTTATAGCGGCTTAGATAATTTGACGTTAAAAGCGAGTTATAGTCAATCATCACGTACACCAAGTCCTGCAGAATTAAGTTGTGCTGATGAAGAAGATCCTTGTAAATTGCCCAATGGCTTTGTATCAGATCCACCGTTAGAGCAAGTTATTGTCACAACAGGCGAAGTGGGCGCTATTTATCATAAACCTAATCAACAGTATTCGCTTACCCTATATTCTAGTGTCAGCGAGAACGATATTATCTTTCAGCAAGCGGGTAATAAACCGTCGCAAGGATATTTTGTTAATATTGACAAAACTAAACGGCAAGGCATTGAAGTTTCGTCACTGTTTCGTTTTGGTGATTACCGCTTAAGTGCTAATTATAACTTTCTTGATGCAACATTTGAGTCACCCTATATTTCGTTTAGCCCTGTTAATCCAAAAGGAGCTAATCGACAAGTTAGTCCTGGTGATACCATTCCGGGTCAACCAAAACATCAAGTTAAATTATTGATAGAGAAAGAATTAACAAGATATATTAATATTGGGGGTGAATATCTTTATAGTTCCTCTCAGTTTTATCGAGGTGATGAAGCGAATGAAAATGATAAAATAGTAGGTCACTCTGTTGTTAATATGTATTTAAACTATGGTATTACACCTCAGTTAGCGTTATCTGTTCGTATAAATAATCTGCTTGATAAACAATATTATACATTTGGTACTTATGGTGAGTCTGAGGAGGTATTAGAAGATGTCTATCCTGAAGTTGATTCGGTAGAATTTGTAGGACCTGCTAAACCTCGCTCATTTGCAATAACGTTAAGCTACAAGTTTTAAGTACTTTGCGTTTTTATTCTATAGAGTGGCTTCGATAATTTTATGAAGCCACTTAACTTTGTTATTTTAACTTAAATCAATGTGCTTTTATTAATCATCAATAACAATGCCCCAAGGAAACTTACCAACCTTAGTCGTTGCAATAACACTATTATTAGCGGTATTAATAATTGAGACATCCGAGCTAACGCCATTTGAGCTATAAATTCGCTCACCATCTTTAGACATTGCCAATCCCCATACTCGCTTACCAACAGGTATACCTTTAATTAGCGCTAAAGATTCGCTATTAAGCACCATAACCTGATTAAGCCTTCCTCCGGCAACATATAAACTTTTGCCATCTTTACTCAAGAGAATATCTTTAGGCTTTGCTTTATCGTCCCCTAAAGATATTCGTTGAACAATTTTTCCCGTAGCCATGTCGACTTTGATCACCTCACCACCTATTTCAGCGGTAGCATAAGAAAACTTACCGTCATGGGTGAATGTTGCAGCTCGTGGACGAGCACCTACCAGAATATTAGAAACAATTTTATGCTCTGGTATCGCAACAACATGAAGCATATTAGTGGACTCACTCGTAATAATAACTCGTTTGCCATCAGGAGAAATAGCTACGCCTTCAGGCTCTATTCCTACTGGTATTTCAGCTATTACCTGACCATTTAGGGGGTTAATTACTGTGGCTTTAGCGCTGTCTTCATTTGATATATAAATGTTGCCATTTGGGTGTACAGCGAACGCTTCAGGATCATCTCCAGCATCGAATTTTCGCAAAACTTTTAAAGATGTAGGATCGAATACCGCTATTTTGTTTTCTGCACTAATAGCTACATATACCTCACTGCCATCAGGAGAAATACCTATACCTCGTGGCCGTTCTCCTATCTCTATTGTTGCTTCAAGTTGATGAGTTGTGCCATTAATAACACTAACCGTATGACTTCTTTCGTTAGTAACAAAAATGCGCCCAGTAGATTGGGCAAGGACTGTTTGGCTGAACAATGCTGCTAAGAGGATAGCGGCGCTAGTTAATTTCATATTAGGCTCCATTAATTTAAAGTAAGTGTTATTTAGGGCAATGCGTTAGACCCAAGCTATCAAGATTAGTCGTATTGACCACACCTCGAACAGGGGCTTCACCAGCAATTTTGCCATTGTCGATTAGTAGTAGAGGTTGTCTCAACTGACCGGTATCACGAAAGTTTAGAGACATGCCTTTTTGGCCATCAAAAGCCAGTTCTGTTTTGATGAATTGCAGTAAAGAAGTCGTATCGTTAAATTGATTTCTAGCAATTGAGTCAGATAATAGCTTAACTGATGCCCATCCTGCCCAAGCAGTGTCAGTCATCTTCTGGTTGGTCGAGTTAGTAAATCTGCTATTCAGTTGACCCGCTGCATATTTTCTAAAGGAATGATGCCAGGTTTGTGCTTTAGCTGAACTATCAGAATTTTTTTTCAGCCACTGAGTTTCTGCATCTTTTTTCATCGCTTTGCTCGGGAGCATATGCAATACATTCGCAAAACACTCAGATCGTAAGTTATTGTCTTCAGCCGTTAAGTTGAAAATGACTTTATTAGGGTATGCGTTACTGAGGTAGGTAACATGCTTTGCATCCATCGTTGTAAATATTGCAGAGCTTGAATTTGGCAGGGTTGTTAAAGAGTAGCGTTGCCCGAGAAATACCCCTTGAATATTGGCTTCATCTATCCCTTGTCTTACCCCCATAAAAGCATGACTGTCTTTATCGCCAATAAAACTTAGTTTGATCTCATTCGATTGGTTTGTTGTGCCACTGGCAGAAAAAGTCACACTAATCAGTAGTGCCACAATATTAAACTTGTACTTTTCTAACATAAAACCCTCCTAAGGTTAAATTTCATCGAAGTTCTATATCAGAGCAATTACTATGCCGTCGCGTTTGGTTACGTTTTAAAAAGGCCACAAGCACCTAACGGTATAAGTAAATAGATTAAGTTGCTGAGCTAACAGGCCATTTCTACTGGGCTAATTTGAAACTTAGCACTAAATAGTCACCTTTATGTAAGGTGAAAAACTCGTTTTCTTATATTGTTCACCTTCATACAGTTGCTACAACTGCAGTGCTACAGCTGTTTCTTTTTAGCTTGGTTCTACCAATAATAAAAAATTAACAGGGAAGTGGTACACACTACCAGTAAATTTTTAATTGCCATATATCAATATCTTACGTGGTGTTTTTTTGGATTAAAACCTAAGGCTCTATTTTTTGGCATAGCCTTTGCCCCTTAACCTATATCTAGACTTAACAATCGCAAAATTAATATCAAAAATGCGGTTATTAACCAATAGGGGAGTAGGAAGTAAATGCAAAGAAGAAATTTTTTTAAAGCGTGTGCCGGTTTATCAATTGCTGCCGTTGACATAACGGCCAATAGAGTAGAAGCAAAACCTAAAAAACCTGAAAAAACACGTCCACAGGTAGGTGATTACTTAGTTCATTACGATATAGATGAGGGCATAAAGCCAATATTGGTTAGTGAATTAGTTCTTGGTGCTGAGCAAATAATGGCTTTTCCACAAGACAGCACCTCTAAGGTTGTTCGTAACGGATCTCGTTTTAATAAAGTGATGGTAATGCAACTAAATCCCAAAGAAATGGATGAAGATACTTTATCTAATTCTGTTAACGGCGTTGTTGCTTACTCAGCAATATGTACACATCAAGGCTGTGATGTAAATTCTTATTTAAAAGACTCAAAAGAGTTCTTTTGTTTTTGTCATCTCTCTCGTTTCGATCCACACAAAGCTGGAGCTGTTACCAATGGTCCTGCGCAGAGAAAGTTAGCGATGTTACCACTTGAACAAATTGGCGATCAATTAATCGTACGCAAAAAATTTACCCGAAAACCTGGACCAAAATAAATTGAAAATCTGAATTTAAAAAGTACCCGCAAAGAAGAATAAACTTTTAAACACCCGATAGGAGTTACAACATGAAGAAAAAGATAAACTTAAGTTTGCTGTTCGCAGCAGCGATGGTACCTGCAATGGCGATGGCCTCCAGCGTACTAGACAACTACAATCCAGTTACAGATGAACGGTTAAAAAACCCTGAACCTGAAAACTGGTTGCAGTGGCGAGGAAATTATGAAAGTTGGGGCTATAGCTCTCTAGACCAAATTAATACTGATAATATTGATGACCTAGTACCAGCATGGTCTTATTCAACGGGCGAATTAGAAGGGCATCAATCCCCTCCTATTGTTAATGATGGTGTGATGTTTGTTTCAACGCCAAATAATAAAGTTATCGCGCTTGATGCCGCTAGTGGTAAAGAGTTATGGAGCTACAAAAAAGAAATACCAGAAGAGTTATTTCAGCTTCATCCAACTAACCGTGGTGTAGGTTTATATAACGATAAGGTTTATGTTGCCGCAACTGATGCTTGCTTAGTAGCACTTGATGCTAAAACAGGTAAAGAAGTTTGGGAAACGTGTGTTGATGACTGGGAAGACGGTTATTACATGACCATATCGCCTTTGATTGCTGAAGGTAAAGTAATGGTAGGTGTTTCAGGTGGTGAGTATGGGATTCGAGGTCACATTACTGCTGTTGACGCGGAAACCGGTAAGATTGCTTGGAAAACTCATACTATTGCTGGCCCTGGCGATCCTGGTCATAAGACTTGGGAAGGAGATACTTGGAAAACTGGTGGTGGCTCTGTATGGATTGCAGGTAGTTATGACGCTGATTTAGGTATTGCTTTCTATGGTACAGGTAATGGCGGTCCTTGGATGCCTGATGCTCGTCCAGGAGATAATTTATATGCAAACTCTGTTATTGCGTTAGACGTTAAAACAGGGAAAATGGTGGGTTATCACCAGTATCATCATAATGATGCTTGGGATTGGGATGAGGTTTCTGCACCTTTGATCATTGATATTGAGCATGAAGGTAAAAAAGTTAAAGGTTTAGTTCATGCTGGTCGAAATGGTTACCTGTGGATTCTTGAGCGTAAACCTGATGGTCAAATTGATTTTGTTAAAGCAAAACCTTATGTTAAAAACAACGTATTTACTAGCGTAGACAAGAAAACTGGTCGACCAACTTACGATCCTAAACGTACTCCGGGTATCGGTAAAAAAGTGACTTTCTGTCCATCGCTATGGGGTGGTAAAGATTGGCCACCAGAGTCTTATAGTCCAAAAACTGGATTATTCTATATTCCTGCTACTGAAAACTTATGTTCTGAAATGGGTGGCGTAAAACTGGGTAAACGTAAACCGGGCGAACTATTCATTGGTGTTCCAATCTCAGAAATCTTAACAAACGTTCGTTTAGCTGACGGTGCTGCAGATCATATTGGTGAAATTCAAGCTTGGGATTTAAACAAAAATGAAAAAGTTTGGACATTTAATATCAAAGAAATGAACTGGGGCCCACTATTAACAACTGGTGGTAACTTATTATTCTCTGGTGGCTCTAATGATCGTAAGTTCCGTGCACTAGATGCACGAACAGGTAAGAAAGTATGGGAACACTCAATGAGTTCTGGTGTTACTGCTGTGCCTTCAAGCTTTAAAGTTGATGGCGTGCAATACATTGCGGTTCAGTCTGGTTGGGGTGTTGATGCACAACGTATGCAAGGTGCTTTTGACTCGGTAATGGATCATAAAACCATTGTTCCACAAGGCGGCGTTATTAATGTATTTGCATTAAAGAAAAAGATCAAATAACAACCGAAAATAGAGACCGTAAATCAAAGTTGTCTGTTGGTTGTGTAGCAATTAGCAGGCAATTACATTGTTTATAAACATCATAGGAGCCTGACAATGTTAGAGCCCATTACCCGTTACCAAAATTTCATCAATGGTCAGTTTACTGATTTTTCAGGGGCTGAAATAGAAAATTACAATCCAGCAAATCAAGTGTTGCTGTCGACCACTCCGCAATCGAACGAACAAGACGTTGATAATGCACTTAATTGTGCTAAAGATGCACAAATAGCTTGGAGCCTAAAACCAGCTATTGAGCGTGCTAGTTATTTACGTAAAATTGCCGAAGGTATTCGTAAGAACGCATATGAGTTGGCACTGTGTATTACCAAAGAGCAGGGTAAAGTACTTTCATTAGCAGAAGTCGAAGTTAATTTTACCGCCGATTATCTCGATTATATGGCCGAATGGGCAAGACGGATTGAGGGTGAGGTGATCACCAGTGATCGTGCAGGTGAAAACATATTTTTATTGCGTAAACCCTTAGGCGTAGTAGCCGGCATTCTGCCATGGAATTTTCCTTTTTTCTTGATTGCTAGAAAGATGGCACCAGCCTTGATTATGGGTAATACCATTGTTGTTAAGCCTAGTGAAGAAACACCTAATAATTGTTATGAATTTGCTAAAATTGTCGCTGAATCTGGTTTACCAGCAGGTGTATTTAATGTTGTAGGTGGTGCTGGAAGTGTCGGGCAGCAACTGACTAGTGATAAGCGTGTCAATATGATTAGCTTTACTGGCAGCGTTGATACTGGCAGTCGAATCATGGCAACAGCAGCAAAAAATATAACCAAGGTTAATTTAGAACTTGGCGGTAAGGCACCAGCAATTGTACTGGATGATGCTGACATTGATTTAGCAGTTAAAGCTATCACTGCTTCTCGGGTTATCAATACCGGACAAGTGTGTAATTGTGCTGAACGCGTTTATGTTCAGCCTAATGTTGCTGATGAGTTTATCAGTAAGTTAAAAGTGTCGATGGAACAGGTTACTTTTGGTGACCCTTTACTAGATGGAAGTCTTGATATGGGTCCTCTGGTGAATCAAATAGGGCTTGATAAAGTAGCACAAATGGTTGATACAGCTCAAAGTCAAGGTGCAGAACTTATTACCGGTGGTCAAGTGGCCGATCTTGGTGCTGGATATCACTACAAGCCTACTGTTTTAGCTAACTGTAGCAATGATATGGAGGTTATGAATAAAGAAATATTTGGCCCTGTATTGCCTATTCAAATTGTCAATGATTTACCCGAAGCAATTGCAATAGCGAATGCCAGTGATTATGGCTTAACGTCATCTTTATATACGCGTGATCTTAGTAAAGCAATGCAAGCGGCTAATCAGCTAAGTTATGGCGAAACCTATATTAATCGAGAAAACTTTGAAGCCATGCAAGGGTTTCATGCAGGTACACGTAAATCAGGTATCGGCGGCGCTGATGGTAAACATGGTTTATATGAATATTCACATACTCATGTTGTCTATATTCAAGCTTAGGTAAATAGCTATTTTATTTCGATAATTAGGGTTGTTGCTCTCTCGTGATTATTTTTGCAGCGATTTGTTGGGTATTTGCTTAGAATGACTAGGCTACACAACTCGCCGAGATTAAAATGCTTTTATCTCGAACAAAATTTAACCGCGGAAGTTCAACAGCCCCTGGCATTGAAGAGAAAACGTATCTTTTTAATGCCTATAACATCGATTAAGTTCCTTCCTTGAGTAGTGGAGTTAATATGGGAAGATTTGAAAGTATTTTACAGCGCTCTTCAGTGTCATTTTCAATCATTGATTCACTAGAACAGTTTCCACAATGGACAGCACTGTATCAATATCGTAACAATAAAAATGATAAGGTTTACATTCACAATTCGTCTTTGTTAGAAGGGTTAAACTGGCACTCAGCTTCGATAGCGTTATCTGCAGATATCAATCAGTCTCAAGTACGGATATTCCACGCTTTAATGGCTAATAGTGAAAGTGGCTCACTGATATTCGACTATGACCTGCAGCAACAACTAAATAAAACGGATGACGGTGAAAGTACTGTTGTTATTTTAGATACGCATAAATTAATGGACAGCATGGAGTTTGTGGTAAAGCAAATAGATGAGCTTAATAAGGATCAGCAAGAGCGAAATATCTGTGTGATACATCCAGCAGAACTTCCCTTTGGAACGCAGCTTTGTTTATATCGAGGATAAATATGATAAAGCCTACAACTGTTGCATAACGTTACAACTGTTGCATAAACCGCGACAGGTGTTGCGAAAGGTGTGAGCTGTATGTGGTGGAGTTTTGTTATGAGAGTAATAAAATGTCCGATGACATTTTTTTAGCTAGATAGATGAAACCTAGTGTTGCACTTACCTACCCAAGGGAATAGAGAGTAATTCATTTCATTGAATTTATTTTGGTACATAATTTGGCTCAGTAATTGCTCTTATCTATGAGCTATTTCAAAACGGCAAACTTTCAAGAAATTAAACATGACTAGATAACCACCTAAATCATTAAGTGAATAAACTAATGGTGTGTGATTTATAAATGTACAGTTCTTGACCATTTTCGAGAGTCCGAAGTCAGGAAAATAATAATGATACCTCAATACCAGACTAATAGAAAAACAGAAGATGTGGTTGCTTATATTACCGGTGACTTTCAACGAAGAACCATTAAGCCTGAGCCAATGATTGTAGAATCGTGGGGTCGGTGCTTTACCGACTATCAGCTCGATCCTGATGCTAATAGTGAGAGCGTTGTACTCACCTCACATGAATTGAAAAATCATCAGCAATTGATGGGAGATTATTTCCAAATAGCCGCAGATGGTGTAAATAGTTTTGGCAATGCATTAAATCAAGCCGGTATGGCGGTAATGCTAGCCGATAGCCAGGGAGTCACAGTAGCAAAGCGATTGCCTTATGCAGAAATTGAACTTTTTAAAGCAAATGGTTTTGTCCTAGGCTCTTGTTGGTGTGAAAAGCTAGTCGGTACTAATGCAATAGGCACTACCTTAGTAGAAAAAAAACCGTTAATCATCCATGGACAAGAACATTATAACTCACACAGTGGCAATCTTAGTTGTTCTACTGCGCCCATTTTTGACTCATTGGGTAATTTTATGGGTTGCCTAAATGCTTCATGCCTTGGCGCGAATGGTGGAAAAGAAACACAGTTCCTAACGCTAAAGTTAGTCACTATGTACGCAAGAATGATTGAAAATAGTCACTTTTATCATTTTCATCGCAATAATATTATTATCGCTATCAAGCCGTTGCATAACTTCGGAGAAGAAGGTCAAGAATGTTTAATTGCGTTAAGTGAAAGTGGAAATATTATTGGTGCGAATAGAAACTCGTTCTCACAGTATGCAATAACCGCCATGGGTGACTTAATAGGTAAAAAAATAGAATCTATATTGGCGTTATCTATTGAGATACTACAAAGCCGTACTCAAGGAGGATTAACTGAATCTTTAATCACTATAGGAAATAGCGATGAGCAATTTAAGTTGCAACTTAATATTCCTATACGGTTACTCAGCAAAAACAATCCGATAGCTAAAGTTAACAATAAAATAAAAAAACAGCATCATGGTCATCCATCACTAGATCAGCTTAAAGGTAATGATCAAAATGTAGTAGCAAGCATTACTCGTATTCGAAAAATCATAAATCAAGACATTCCTATTCTTCTTCAAGGAGAAACAGGCACAGGTAAAGAAGCGTTTGCCAGAGCAATTCATGATGAAAGTGATCGCGCTAATGGCCCATTTATAGCGCTTAATTGTGCTGCTATTCCAGAGTCATTAATAGAAAGTGAGTTATTTGGCTATCAAAGCGGTACTTTCACCGGAGCTCGTAAAAATGGCATGAAAGGTAAACTCAGCCAAGCAAATGGAGGCACAATATTTCTTGATGAAATTGGGGATATGCCTATCCAGCTGCAAACTAGATTACTGCGAACTCTTGCTGAAAAGGAGGTTTTGCCTTTAGGTGCTGAAGTTCCTGAAATATTAGATGTTAAAGTTATTTCGGCTACCCACCAAGACTTAATAGAACAGATAAAAAATAAAGAGTTTAGGGAAGACTTCTTTTATCGGCTAAATGGCATGTCTCTGAAACTACCGGCATTAAGAGAACGTAATGATAAAGATGACGTTATCGCATCAGTATTAAAATCAGAAAATACATCGCTCGATAATATTCAGTTTGAGCCACAGGCTTATCAATTGTTATTAGACTATGCGTGGCCAGGTAACATTCGCCAACTGAAAAATGTGCTTAAGTATGCTTTGGCTGTAAAAGATAGCTTGACCATAACCGTTAATGATTTACCCGCGGAAATAATCGATAGCAATCCTTTTATTACTACAATGCCAGCCTTTGATGATAACCAACTTATTATCCCTGCAAGTAGTAATGATCAGGATGCTAATGCCTTGCTCAATTCATTACGTAGTTAGGCATTTGCCGGTCAACCATTTATCGAAAAATGAAAAAATTTAACATAATTCAACCTAACGATGTTTTTTAGTGCTAATAAATCATTAGATTAATCACTATTATTGATGAAATTAATAACAATTTCTAAAAACCGTAAATACAACTTTGGAGTATCATTATGAAGTTATTATCAGCAAGCCTTTTATGCCTTTTTAGTACGAGTATATTGGCGAGTAATCTACCTCAATCAATGGAGGAACTAGAAAAGCGTTACCTTAGTGCTTATCAAAATAAAAATCTTGATGGCATTTACAGTCTAATTGATTGGACAGGGGTTAGCGGTTACAAGAAAAAAATGGTTAAGGTTTACACACGTAATAGTCTTGGGAAAAAGATAAAAAATACTGAATTTGAGGCGGTTGATGAAAAGTTCTTTAATGATTTTTCTGTTGGTGAAAAACACTTTAAATCTAACCTTGCTGTTGATCAATTATTTCGTATCGAGTTTGATAACCCAGAAAGAGAAGAGTCATTAGTCTATTTGGTAGGCAAAAGTTCAGACGGTTACCAGTTTTCTCTTTCGATAAAAAATAAATTTAAATCAAACGATTAGTTTGTTTTATTTCTTTATTAGCATGCAAGACAATATTCTAAACCCCAATAAATAGAGTAAATATTATGCCAAGATATGTAATTGAACGAGACATTCCAGAAATAGGATCGGCCGAACGTGAAGACCTACGCGGAGCTGCACAAAAGTCTAATGGCGTACTTAACGCTATGCAGGCTGAACATAAGAATATTCAATGGGAGCATTCTTATGTGGCTGGCGATAAAACTTTCTGTATCTATTTAGCCGATAACATCACACTCATTAATGAGCATGCTGAGCGAAGTGGCTTTCCTGCTTCGGCAGTCACCGAAGTGAGGGGTATTATTGATCCCGCAACAGCGGAAAGTTAAAACCTGTCTTACAGTTACACAGTGGTTCTGGCTACCGCCAGACTGCTAATACTGACGTTAAACGCTTCTCCCTCTAATTGCCTATATTTCCCCTTTCGTTATCTATATCAATCTTTATCTCGTGTAGACAAAATCACAAACTGCAGCAAGTTATTATTTTGCTATTTGGCAACAATATGTCTTTTTGTGATCTCGATAAAAATTAGACAGCTGTAGCAATTCGCACAAAAATTGCTACAGCTGTCCTAATGAAAGGATAAGTTTACCGTGGGTATATTTAACAAGAGCTCATTCGCAAAATAAAAACAATCGTTTAAAATCAGTGTGTTGAGTCTTTTTTTAGCTAAATGTAGTTGTGTGTTTTTTAATTGGCACAAGCATTGCGATGTATAAACCCAGTATCAAAACAACAATCACTAATTGGGGAAAAAAATGAGAAAAACAATTATTGCCGCTAACGTGGCAGCTATATTAGCACTAGGTGTAACTGCAACTGCGACTCAAGCTGTAGAATTTATGGATGGTAAACTTAAAATCAATGGCGCAGCTATGCAATCGTGGCAATCAGCGATGGAAGTTGATGGTGCAGCAAGAGCTCCAGAAGAACAAGATAGCGGATTCCATCGTTTACGTTATGCACTAACGTTTAATGCACAATTGACCGACACTATTTCAGTTTTTGCTGAATTAGCAGAAGAGCCAAATGATAATGGCAATCTTGCTCAGGATTTAGCTTGGATCCAATTTCAAAAAGATGGTTTAGGACTTAGAGTAGGTAATGTTGTTTCTACTACTCAAAACTTTATCGAGTATTCAGATGGTGCTGCTGTTCAAAGTAACCCACTAATCGGTAATAGCCCTGTAGATATGATTACTGCAGAAGAAGGTCTTTGGCTTTACGGTTCATCAGAAAATTACACTTGGGATGCTGTAGTTAGTAAACCTAGCTTTATTACAGATTTCAGTAAAGATTCTGGTTATAACTTTGGTTTACGCGGTACCGCTGGACTTGGTAATGGTTTTTCTGTTGGCGCAGGTGTATTTATTACTAATGCTGATTTAGATTGTACAGGTAGTACGTGTTCAAATAATGGTGCTCATGGGATTATAGGTTCATTAATTGGTATTGGTGATGGCGATAACTATGAATATGGAACCGATACTGGCGGTTTAACTGGTACACCAGGTCGTGGTAGTCACTTTGCCATTGTTCCAGGTATTAATGCCACTATTTGGCAGCTAGATGCTCAATATAAAACAGAAGATTTAGCATTACATGCCTATTATGGTCAAGCTCAAGATGATTATAGCTGGGCTGATAGTGGTATTGCCGGATATCGTCCAATGTCTGCAAATTTCACTAAAACAGATTCTGAAGTTAGTTTCATGAGCGTAAAAGCTAAGTTTAATATCAGTAAAGAGTTATATGTTGCCGCTCGTTATTCTCAATCTACTAATGATTCAGATGGCATTTCTGGTAATGATAGTTTAGATCGCATTCAAATTGGAGGCGGTTACTGGATTGAAGATAAAGTATTGTTAAAAGTCGAGTACGTTAAGCAAACAGAAGAAGCATTTTCTGGTGGCCAATCTACTAATGGTGAAGGTGAAGCTGAATGGGATGGTGTGTTAGCTGAACTGTCTGTGTCTTTTTAGTACATAACTTTAACGTTATCCACCTTGAAATGTATAACACCATTTCAAGGTGTCACTTAACTTCAATTATAAAGAGATTATTATGAAAGAAATAACAGCAACATCTTTAAGTATTGGCCTTGTTGGCGCAATAGCTACTTGGCTTGCCTTTAGCCTTTTATCTGGCTACATTTTAATTTGGGCTGTTTTCATTGCTTGGGCAGGTTTTGCCGCGCTTGGTGGAGATAACCAAGCCTTAAAAAGCACGATAGTTTGTGGTGTTTTTGGTGTGGTTATCGGCTGGATTGCTGCTTTTATGGTGTTAAGTATCCCATTAGCAGATACTTTAGGTATGCCACTTTGGAGTGCTATTGTCGTTGGCATAACAGCATTTACGGTTGTTTTTGCATCAAATTTTCAAGTTTTTGCGGCGGTACCTGCATCAGTTTTATCGTACGCGGCAACTTTTGCCTATCTTCTACAAACCAATGAAAGAATGTCTCTAGTTACTTTAACCAGTATCAATTTTGACAATCCATTATTGCTAATCTCTTTGTCTGTAATTTTGGGAGGCCTATTTGGTAAGTTATCAGTAATAGGTGCCGGTTATATGACTAAAGAAGCCTAAAAAGGACATGACTGTGTTACAACAATTTTCAATTTCAGCTTTTACTATAGCTTGTTCGTCAATAATAAGTTGTTCAGTGCTCGCGGCAACTGAAAAAATCGAATCATCTAAGTTAAATGCTAGTGAGGTGGTATCAGAGGTTATTGTGGTAACTGGCAGTCGTCAACAATCTGAACTTCTTACTTTAGCGGGCAATATCGATCGCATATCGCGTGAAGATATTGTCTCAGTTAGCGCTGTTCATCCAAGTGAACTTTTAAACAGAGCAACAGGCGTTCACGTTCACACGAACAATGGTATGGAATCGTTGCCTTCCGTACGTTCGCCTGTTTTAACTGGCCCTGGTGCTGCGGGCGCTTTTTTATTCCTTGAGGAAGGTATTGCTACTCGTTCAGCAGGTTTTGCTAATAATAATGGTTTATCAGAGTTAAACCTTGCTCAAGCACAAGAAGTGGAAATCATTCGAGGCCCAGCCAGTGCGGTTTATGGCTCCAATGCGGTTCATGGTGTGGTAAATGTATTAACTAAAGCGCCACAAAATGGCGGTGATGTCACCTTACTTACCGGCCCAAACGAGAGATACCAACTACAAGGCACGGTAGGTAGTGAATCAGATAACCAAGGTATTAGCGCTAATATTCAAGCCATTGATGATGGTGGTTACCGTGATAATAGTGACTTTACCTCATTAAAACTAGGACTTCGTCATGATTATGTAAATGGCGATGACCAGTTTAAGACCATAGTGTCAGGTTTTGTGCTTGACCAGAATACCGCAGGGTTTATTTCTTCTGGTGACAACGGCTCTGATTGTTATAGCTCCACTTATTCAGCAGAAAACCTGTATAAAGATGGCAATGCGATGGAAAAAAATTGCGACAGTGATGCCTATCGAAAATGGTCATCCGTTCGTATTGCCACTAGTTGGCAACGTGAATTGAGCGATAATAGAAGTTTTACCATGACGCCTTATTTTCGTGTCAACCAAATGGAATTTCGTCAGCATTATTTACCGTCAAAAGCCATTGAAGAAAATAGTCATTACAGTGTTGGCATGGTTAACAGCTATCACTGGCAGTTAGAAGAAAATCTTGGCTTAGTGATGGGCATTGACCTTGAGTGGACCGAAGGGGAACTAACCCAAACCCAAGAAAAAGCAGACAGTTACAGTTGGGGGAAAGCGCGTCAACAAGGCCTTCATTACGATTATAAAGTCGATGCATCAATGATTGCGCCTTATATTCAGGCGGACTGGCAATTAACCGAGCAACTTAAATTTACTGGTAGTGTTCGCTTTGATAGCACCAAGTACCGCTATAATAACTTACTTGCCGATGGCACCACGAAAGCAGACGGTAGCGCTTGTGTTAATAACAGCGATGAGCCAATTGAATGTCTCTATAAACGCCCCCAAGACAGTAACGATAGCTTTGATAATACCAGTACTAAGTTAGGGTTTAATTATCGCCTAAAGAATGACATGGCCTTTTTTGGTGCGTGGTCACAAGGGTTTAGAGCGCCTCAAACCACCGACATGTACCGATTACAGAAGCAACAGCTAGTAGGGGAGATTGAATCAGAGCAACTTGATAGCCTAGAGCTTGGTTTACGCGGAGTAAGCGATAAGCTCACCTATGAAGCTGTTTTTTATACCATGAACAAAGATAACGTCTTTTTTCGTGATGCCAAAGGTTTAAATGTTACAGACGGTGAGACATCTCATCAAGGGCTTGAATTGAGCATAAACTATGACTTAACGGAGCAATTAAGTATTGCCCTTAATTATAGCTATGGACAACATGAGTACGAATTTGACCGAGCGAGTAGCGGCGTAGTAAAAGGCAATAAGGTCGACACAGCGCCAGAGCAGTTGGCAAATGTGCGACTTGCTTGGCAACCCAGTGATAATAG
>Ga0209395_1001339_pt1 | contig 34682 bp, 30 predicted proteins | sample GOMGulsemesocosm_3_FD_184635 | JGI IMG/M metagenome (GOLD analysis project Ga0209395, IMG submission 184635) | Methane-oxidizing microbial communities from mesocosms in the Gulf of Mexico - GOM9D Gulf of Mexico (SPAdes) (version 2) | ecosystem: Environmental > Aquatic > Marine > Cold seeps...
GTGTTCGATTTAAATACCGTGGACGATTTAAGTGTTTATGTTGATGGGGCAGATGAAATCAACCAAAGCCTACAAATGATCAAAGGCGGCGGCGCCGCACTTACTCGCGAAAAAATTATTGCAGCGGTTGCTAAAAAGTTTATATGTATTGCCGATGAAACCAAGCTCGTTACTCATTTAGGCAACTTTCCGTTACCGATTGAAGTTATACCTATGGCCCGTTCATATGTTGCACGTCAAATTGTAACGCTTGGCGGCGATCCTGTTTACCGTGAAGGTGTTGTTACTGATAACGGTAATATTATTTTAGATGTCTACAATTGGTCTGTAGAAGATGCCAAGAACATTGAACAACAACTCAATAATATCGTTGGCGTAGTCACTAATGGATTTTTTGCTCAGCGCCCTGCTGAATTATTATTATTAGCTACACCCAGTGGCGTAAGAAAAGTTAACGCTAAATAGAACATTTAGTCTTTAAAATGAGAAATGGCTAGTTAGATTGCTCTGCTGTTTCTTATTATCACCATTTTTAGCATTTTATTTCCCCAAACGATCAAAAAACCACAATTTCCCTGCTCTATTTCCATACAATATACGAATTAACGACATTTGATACATTTCATTAACATTAGCTTATCTATTTACAGTTATGTTGAGCATAAACGCCACTTATAGACCTACAAAACAGCTATAAATAATTCCTAAAAGAGCTTTAAATACGCGGCTTTTGGTTGCTATACTGCTGTTAACTTATATTTCACTAAACTCTCTACTTAGGTTGCTGTAGTTTTTAATTAAGTTAACAAATATCACTCAAAAACTTGCTAGGAAATTTAACATGGCTCATTTTTCACTCGAAAAAAACAAAATTAAAGTACTCTTACTTGAAGGTCTTCACCCGAGTTCACTTGAGGTGTTCGAAAATGCAGGTTATAGCAATGTTGAGTGTCTAAAAACATCTTTACCTGAAGAAGAACTTATTGAAAAAGTTAAAGACGTGCATTTTATTGGTATACGTTCACGCACAAATTTAAATGCTAACGTCATTGCCGCTGCCGCAAAATTGGTAGGCATAGGTTGTTATTGCATCGGTACCAACCAAGTTGATTTAAAGGCCGCTGAGCAACGTGGTATCCCAGTATTTAACGCCCCTTTCTCTAATACACGTTCAGTGGCTGAATTAGTCTTGGGTGAAATATTATTGTTATTGCGCGGCATTCCTGAAAAAAGCGCGAAAGCACATCGCGGTGAGTGGCAAAAATCTGCCATCGGTTCATTTGAAGCCCGTGGCAAGCAACTGGGTATTATTGGTTACGGTCACATTGGAACTCAATTGGGAATTTTAGCTGAAAGCTTAGGCATGCGCGTTAAATTCTTTGATATTGAAGATAAGTTACCGTTAGGCAACGCAAGTCAAATCAGCCAGCTTGACGAACTGCTAGCCACATCAGATGTCGTCAGTTTACATGTTCCAGAAACACCGCAAACGAAATATATGTTTGCAAAATCACAATTTGAAGCCATGAAACAAGGTGCTATTTTAATTAATGCATCTCGCGGCACCGTTGTTGATATTGACGATTTAGCCCAAGCATTAACGACGAATAAAATTAGTGGTGCTGCAATCGATGTGTTCCCCGTAGAGCCAAAATCCAATAACGAAGAATTTGAGTCGCCACTTCGCGGTATCGACAATGTGATCTTAACGCCACATGTAGGCGGCAGTACGCAAGAAGCTCAAGCGAACATAGGTTATGAGGTGTCGGGCAAACTGGTCAAGTATTCAGATAATGGCTCTACGCTTTCAGCGGTCAACTTCCCTGAGGTATCATTACCTCAACATAAAGGAAGTACGCGTTTACTGCATATTCACAAAAACCAACCAGGTATCATGAACCAAATCAACTTGGCGTTCGCGCAGCACAATATTAATATTACTGCCCAGTACCTGCAAACGACTGCAGATATTGGTTATGTTGTGATGGAAGTTGAAGCCAAAGATGCCGAAATTGCATTTGACGAACTGCAAAAAATAGACGGCACTATGCGTGTTCGTTCATTACATTGTGCGTAGTAGCATTTAATCGCCACTGAGCATTAACAGAACAATGGTGCAACAATCTTTGATTCTTGCGCCATTGTTAATTATGATGCGTTAAAAGCTTCTCCTTTATTAAGGTTCTCCCATTGTTTAAATCACTTTCAACATTCGACGTATTTCAAAATTTACCTGTGGGTGTCACCACATTAGATGGCGTTGATAATCGTCAGTTCTTGCAAGGTCAACTTACATGTGAACTTGATGCGCTTACACCGTCTCATAGCCAACTTGGCGCACATTGTGATGCCAAAGGTAAAATGATGGCCGTGTTGCGCTTAATAGATACAGGCACGCAAATATTAGCACTGCAAGCGGCCGAGAATACGGCGGCACATTTACCCCAGCTGGCTAAATATGCGGTGTTTTCTAAAGTAACAATAACCGATGATAGCTCGAGCTATCATTGTACTGGGTTATCAGGCCAAGCTAGCGCACAATGGTTAGTTAGCGCGTTAGGCGCGTCACTGGCCAGCAATAATGATGCGATTAATACGCCATATGGCAGTGTAGTCAGAGTCGATATTAACGAATCTACACCTCGCTTTATCATTGTCTCCAATGCGCAACAACATGACGTGTTAACCAAGGCGTTAGCACTTACAACGCACAATAATCTATCTAGCCAATTATGGTTCGCACTCGATTGTCATGGTGGCGCGGCGCAAATAACACCAGCAACACAAGCTGAATTTGTACCACAAATGCTTAATTTACAAATGGTTGATGCAATTAGCTTTAAAAAAGGCTGTTACATTGGTCAAGAAACAGTCGCTCGCATGCATTTTAGAGGACTCAATAAAAGGGCGATGTTTGTTTTGCAATCATCATCACATATTGCATGCCAAGTCGGTGATAATGTTGAAAAACAACTCGGTGAGAACTGGCGTAATGCTGGCACGATAGTGAGTGTGCAGCATATACACAATCAAACAATTGCCTGTGCTATTTTACCGACAGATTTTGAGCTCGACGATGTATTACGTGTAAAAAATGGCGACGCATTATATTTTAGCGTTTCAAAGCCCGCTTATTTTATTGAACAATAATCATATGACATGTCGTTGGAGTGGTTAGCTACTCACTCCAACGTCACTAAACAGAAGTTAACTGATATTAATATGGTCCTTTTACTAAAGAATTTCCCTGAAAAGCTACACATTTGCATCGCACACTTATCTCTCCCTTTACAAGATTTGATCACTGACTTTGTAAGTACAACTAATTTTAGTGCCAGTTTTACATCACAACAAGTAACTCAGTTGCTTGCACATTATCAACACGAACACTCGCCACAAGAACAATTATGCCGTGATCTCATTCCTTTAGCGCAAAGTTTTAGTCTAGCCCCGATCTCAGATTTTAATGTTGGCGCCGTCGCGATGGGCATTAGCGGTTGTATCTATTTGGGTGCCAATATGGAATTTTCAGGCATCACATTGGCACACACAGTACATGCAGAACAATCAGTCATAACCAATGCGTGGCTTAGTCAAGAAACTCAAATAACGACCTTAGCCATTAGTGCCCCGCCTTGTGGCCACTGCAGACAATTCATTAATGAATTAGACCATGCTAATGACATCAATGTATTAATCACTAATGAATCATCAGTCCCTTTTTCAAGCTTGCTACCGCTATCTTTTGGCCCCAGTGACTTAGGAATTAACGATCGCTTAATGGCATCCCCCATAAACAACATTAAGTTAGATAGTGATGATGATTTGATTAACGCCGCATTCGATGGTGCACTCACAAGTTATAGCCCGTTTAGTCAAAGTCCAAGCGGAGTCGCCATACAAACCCCAATGGGGGTTTATGTTGGACGATATGCTGAAAATTGTGCATATAATCCAAGTTTATCGCCATTACAGAGTGCACTTATTGCATTGCACCTTGCTGGTGATGACCTGAGTAATATCACGCGAGCGGTGTTAGTAGAGTCATCAAACAGTAGCGTTTCACACGCTACGACTAGCGATAATTTATTATCACTCATCAGTGACGTTACAGCCGAGCGAGTTCATTACAAGTAACGAACCCTAATATCGGTGCGCCCTTGCCTAATCTGACAATGCTTGCATTAATAACTGAGATTGCGCAGGGGTGAATTGTAGTTTTAAAGCCGCCTCTTGGCCCGCCTGTGACATTTTTTTCCATGTTTTCTGAACAATTGAGATGATTTTTTCTGGGCTGTGCTTTTCACAAAAAGACGTGAAATAGAAAGATAAAAAGACTAAACACGCCACATCTTCTAAAGTTTGAACTAATGGGTCGCGTTTTAACTGCTCTTTTCTGAGCATTTTTCCAATAGCCGTTATGTCTTCCTGACTACAGTGTACTTGCGCCGCAATCTCCATCGCTAAATCGGCGTGCATCACGCCTAAGGATTTACGCCATGCAAGATATCCCGTTCGCCCAAGAGGGTATTGAGTGCGAGGAACAGACCAGCGTTTAATATGTTGTGCACGCGAGGCTATCTGCAATGACAACGGTGCTTGAGGCGAAAAATCTAACAATATATCACTCATACGTTGACCATAAATCAGTGCGCAAGGCATTGAGTTACCATCGATAATTTCATTTTTTGGGTCTTGCTTATTGATGTCATCAATAAGCGTTAATGCTCGAGTCAACTGCATTTGATGTGCCGAGGGTGTATTCACAATAATTCTCACTTTTAAGTTGCATCAAATTAAAAACTGTCGTTAGAATAACAGCAGTAAAGTTTGAATTGAAATATCTCATGAAAAAAACAACTGCCGTGGTCCTACTCTCTACACTAGCCTTTCCTGGTGCTGGTCATTTTTTTTTGAAGCATTTAAAACGTGGTGTCCTACTATTAATCTTATTTAGTACGCTGCTGTATCATGTAATTAATGCAGCTTATCAACAAGCCCAGTTTGTCTATCAGCAAATACTCGCGGGTAACGTTGCATTAAACTCACAAGCTATAGCGCAGTTTATGGCTGAGAATTTGCAGGACATTCATCAATTACAACAAGCTGGTTATGCCTCATACGCTATTCTTTTGTTATGGTTAATCGGTATTTTAGACAGCTATCGATTGGCTAAAATACAATTGAAAGAGTCAACGTAGCGATGCATTACAATCACCTTGTAATCACTTTATAATCAGGTACATTGATTAGTTACAACCCTTAACATTTACACTAATTCCCAAGGAATGGCATGGCCACACAATCAAATTCAGTTAAAAGTATTCTTTATGCACTTTGTGCCAATTTCTCTATTGCTATCGCAAAGTTTTTTGCCGCTATTTACACAGGTTCAGGATCGATGATGGCCGAAGCTGTGCATTCTGCGGCTGATTGTACAAACCAAGGTTTGTTATTGTTAGGGCTTAAAAAAGCTAAAAAACCGCCATCCATCGAGCACCCTTTAGGGCATGGCAAAGAGATTTATTTCTGGTCATTTATTGTTGCCATCATGCTGTTTAGTGTCGGCGGTTTATTTTCAATTTATGAAGGGTGGCACAAACTGGGTAGTGATGAACCGCTATCAAACCCATGGGTTGCTGTTGGTGTATTAGTATTTGCCATTGCAGCAGAAGGAGCCTCACTGTGGGGCTGTATCCTTGTTATAAACAAAACCCGAGGCGAACGCTCATTGTGGCAGTGGTTTAAACAAAGCCGTCAAAGTGAATTAGTTGTCGTTTTTGGTGAGGATTTGGCCGCCCAATTAGGGCTAGTATTCGCCTTGGGCGCCATAGGTTTAACCATGATTACGGGTAATCCTATTTATGATGCCATTGGCTCCATCGTCATTGGCGTATTACTCATTATTGTCGCTATTTTGGTGGGTAAAGAAGTTAAAGACTTACTCATAGGTCAAGGCGTTGATCCTTATGTGGACGTCCAAATGCGTGAATTTATGACAAAACAGCCCCATGTTACCCAAGTCTATAACATGCTAACGATGCAACTAGGCGACGATGTAATGGTAGCCGTGAAAGCACAGATGACTAAAGAACTTTCAGGCATAGAACAAGTACAAGCTATTAATACGGCAGAAGCCGCTTTCAAGGAGAAATTCCCACAAGTGATGTGGTTATTCTTCGAACCTGACTGTAAGGATTAAACAATGACAGCGCATCATAAAATTAACTATATAGAAATGGCGGCCGTAGATCTTAGTGCTACTAAAACGTTTTTTACAAAAGCCTTCGCGTGGCAATTTACCGATTACGGACCGCAATATAGTTCATTCAATACTCAAGGGATCGACGGCGGCTTTTATGCCGTTGACGAGAAGATCATATTTCCTCCAGGCATGCCACTTATAGTTCTGTACAGCGATAACCTCGAGCGCTCTATTGAACAAGTAAAAGACGCTGGTGGCCTTATTGTTAAGGATGTTTTTGAGTTCCCCGGCGGCAAGCGCTTTCACTTTATAGAGCCCAGTGGTAATGAACTGGCGATCTGGAGCGATCAATAAACACATAACGTAAGACAATGGAAAAAGGATTTCACCATGAAAAGAGTCATCGAGTTTAAAAAACGTAACTTTTGGTCAAGTAAATTAGATGTTGATGCTCTAAATGAACGACTGAACGAACTATCTAAAGATGGCTGGCAGCTTATTTCCATCCAACCCGTATCAACTTTTCTAGGGGTAATTACTGCCTACATCTTGGTTATTGAGCTAGATACTTAACTGAGAAGCAACGATGAATCATCAAACAATGTTTGAATCGTTTCAAAAAATCGTCCTACGTGTAAACCGTCCATCACACCGTGGTGGACTTCTACCGATAAAGGCATCATTAGACCCTCGAATGTTTCACTCGCTTTACCGTAAATAATTTTAGGAATGCTATCCACACAAGCGGTATTTCGCGCATTACTAAAACTGGTGAAGCTTATCCATGGTATCACCGACATATGAACAACATTTTGAATCATGGCTTGTCCCACAAAATCAGCCGCGATAAAAGGACTCTTTTTAACGCGCGCTTGTGTTTGTTGAGCCACTTCATCGAATTTTTGAAAAGGGATGCAATAAGGAATATCACAAAAACGCATGGTTTCATCATCAGCTAAAATAGCGCAACTAATGGCAATGTCTTGATAACTTCGTACTTCATCTTCCACTATTCTAATTTTAAAGGCGTCATGTTGATTGACCGCCACTTGAGTTAAATACAAATAAGCGTGAAAAAAGCTAATATTGCGGCACTTACACGTTGCCATCAATTTAGTTGCATTCACGTTGCTCACTATATTGAACCATGGCTGGCTCGCATGCTGATAAAACTTAAAATGCTCGCCGCGGTTCCATTTTGCTAAGTCTACTAGTTGATAGCTCATAAAGGTCTCTATTTTATTTTTGTTTGAGTGGGAGAGTTTATTTGAAGCAATGTTTGTTTAATATTACTTGCAAGCATAGTGACTAAACGTTGCCTTGCCTCCAAGGCCGCCCATGCAATATGAGGCGTGATTATTAAATTATCCCCGCGATAATCTAATAACAAGTTGCCATCGACGGGAGGTTCTTGTGATAAAACATCCAAGGCAGCGCCGCCGATTTTCTGGGCTGTTAATGCATCAAATAACGCTTGTTCATCCACCAAAGGGCCTCGCGCTGTATTAATTAATAAAGCGGTCTGTTTCATTAGTGTCAGCGCCTTCTTATCAATTAGGTGATAATTATCTGCTGTTAATGGGCAATGTAAGCTAATAACATCACTGCGTGATAATACCGTTTCAAAAGCTAAGCGATAATCTCGTATTGTTGCCGCACCTTTACGCTCAGCAATTAAGACTGACATGCCAAACGCCTCGGCAATTTTTGCTGTTGCTTGACCTAAACCACCATAACCAACAATACCGAGAGTTTTACCAGCCAGCTCCATCGTTGGAAAATCAAGGTTGCTAAAAAATGGACTTTTTTGCCATTGCCCCTGAGCAATAAATTGATGATAGGCCGCGCTACGTCCAGCTAACTGTAATATTAAATTAAAGGTATGTTGTGCGACTGCGTTATCGCCATACCCTTGAACGTTAACAACACAGATACCTAACTCTTTAGCGCATTGCATATCAATATTATTGGTGCCAGTGGCCGCTACGCCAATCACTTTTAGAGCAGGTAGCGCAATCAGTTGTTCGCGTGTTATCTGAACTTTATTGGTCACAATAACTTGAGCGTGTTGGGCACGTGATACCACATCGTTTCCATCGGTCAATTGATAGGTTTGCCACTGGCCAAAGAGTTGAGACAAACACGACAAATCAATATCGTGGCCTAGGGTTGCTTGATCAAGTAATACGCCGTTTATCATAACTATTTAATGTGAATTGATGAAATTATTGCTAGTCTACCGACAACATTAAAACAACACTAGATATCATGCAAAAACGATCGCCTAGATTTGAAAAAAAAGTAGCATCTAAAGACAAAGTTCATTGGACTCAATGCCCTAAATGTCGAAAAATTCGGGCTATTATTGTGTGGGCCATCATTGTTGCATTGTTTTATTTCAATTTTTACGTATAAATAAACCATATCTTTAATATTAAGCACTCTACTTTGTTCGTTGTACTATATACTGCGATTAAAAATTATTCTTAACGCCGACAACAGGCTTACCAAAGACTCAATGTGAATGACTATGTGGACTGAATTATCATCATTAGGCGCAGTGCTTAGTTACGGTGTTTGCTTAACACTCGTACTTAGAAGTTTGTTTGCGCAAGCAACACTTAACCAAAGATTAGTATTTGGCTGTGCCATTGTAGGCATTGGTTTTCATGCAATTTCTTTGGGTAATGTCATACTAAGTAGCGATGGTCAAAACCTAAGCATCTTAGTCGTAGCCTCCATTGTCAGTTGGTTAATTGCCACCTTGCTTACCATCGCTATTCCTAAATTTGCCATATTAACCTTATTACCTGTAGTTTATGGGTTTTCCCTCTTAGCGGTACTCGGCGTTTGGTTGGTTCCGTCGAGCTACATTACACACTTTGAAACGAGGCCAGGGCTACTACTTCATATTACAATCGCCCTCAATGCCTATAGTACACTTGTTATTGCCGCTTTTTATGCCATTCAATTGCATATGATTAATGCCCGCTTAAAAAATAAGAAACTAAGTCTCGCCAGTACACCGCTACCACCGTTACTGACGGTAGAAAAGCAGCTCTATCAATTGGTCTTGACAGGCACCTTGTTATTAACACTTTCATTGGCCAGTGGTTTTTTCTTTTTAGAAGATATGTTGGCACAAGGACAAGCACATAAAACTGTATTATCGGTCATGGCTTGGTGTTGTTATGTTTATTTATTAGCGCGTCACTACAAGCAGGGTGTCCGTATTAAAACATCAGTAAAGATCACTATTGTAGGGGCGGCCTTACTCACACTTGCTTACTTTGGCAGTCGTTTTATTAGTGAAATACTTATAAAATAAATATGCTGTAACTTAAGCCCCCTTGACGCTCATCTGTTATCACCGTATAACGAGCTATTAATTACTTAAAGGAACACCCTACTTGGACAGTATATCTACCCTAACTTTATTTGGGGTCCTGTTCGGACTTGTCTTACTATCGGCTTATTTTTCGAGCTCAGAGACAAGCATGATGTCTATCAATCGGTATCGATTACGTCATCAGGTCAAAAACAAAAACAAAGCCGCCAAACGTGTTGATAAATTATTGCAACGTCCGGATCGCCTCATCGGCTTGATTCTGATTGGTAATAACTTAGTCAATATTGCTGCCGCGTCTTTAGCAACTATTATTGCTACGCGCATATATGGCCCAGATTGGGGGCCGGCTGTAGCGACTGGTGCATTAACTCTTATTATCCTAATTTTTGCTGAAGTGACACCAAAAACTATTGCAGCACTCCACCCCGAACGTGTTGCTTTTCCAAGTTCTTTAATCTTATTACCTTTGTTAAAAGTCTTATATCCGTTTGTTTGGCTAGTTAATATTATTACTAATGGGTTATTAAAGTTATTAGGTGTAAGCTCGGAAAAACAGGGCGAGAATCAACTCAATAGTGATGAACTACGTTCTATTGTGAGTGAAACATCGGGCATGATCCCGAAAAAGCATCAACAAATGCTCACCAGTATTTTAGATCTTGAAAAGGTCACTGTTGAGGACATTATGATCCCCCGCAGTGAGATTGGTAGCATCGATATTAACGATGAATGGAAGAACATTCAGAAACAGTTAGGTCATTTGCAACACACCAGAATTTTACTCTACCGTGACAAGATTGATGACGCCGTAGGCTTTATTCACGCGCGTGATTTAATGCATTTACAATCAAGAGATCAGTTTGATAAATCAAACCTTATCCGCGCTGTACGTGAACTTTACTTCATTCATGAAGCGACAACGCTGAATGTGCAATTGTTAAAGTTTCAAGAAAACAAAGCACGCATTGGTTTAGTCGTTGACGAATACGGTGATATTCAAGGACTAGTAACCCTTGAAGATATTTTAGAAGAAATTGTGGGCGAATTTACCACCAACGTTTCTCCTACCGTCAGTGAAGAAGTGCAATTGCAAGATGACGGCAGCTATATAGTAGAAGGATCGATGAATATTCGTGAGATGAACCGCGAAATGGATTGGAACTTCCCAATTGATGGCCCCAAAACTATTAACGGCTTATTGTTGGAGTATTTTCAAGATATTCCCAATGAAGGTTTAAGCATTAGATTGGCTGGTTACCCGGTAGAGATTCTCCATGTTGATAATAACATGGTGCAATCAATCCGCATTATTCCAGAACTTTACACATCACAAGATACTGATGAAGAAGACGATGATTAATCAGTAATTTATCCTTATTTGAGCGGCAGTTGTCGCTCTTTTCATGTTAGCCATCTAAAAAGGAATTCTAATGGTTAAGTATATATTGTTAGCCTTACTCATTTCATTATCTAGCCAAGCCGAAGATATTAGTGCATTTACCAAACATGAAAAATATCGCTATGTAAAAATATCTCCATCGGGTAAATACATTGCTATTTCACGTTTTCAAAATAACGAATCAGATTTAGTCATTGTTGATGCTAAAACAATGAAAGCCGTTAACCAACTCTATTTTCGTCGTCAAGAAGAAGTCGGCACCTTTTATTGGGCCAACGATGAACGACTAGTCATTAAGATTGTTGCTAAAAAACCCTCACGAGAATCCCCTGTTTACTACGGTGAGCTTTATGCGATTAATATCGATAATAAACAAGGAAAGTTGATTTTCGGTAACCGAATTCTGGCTACAAAGCCTAAGAATAGTAAAGAACGCAAAGTATTTGAGACGCACAAAGCCATGTCGAGATCGTGGGCGAGCATAGTGAGCATGCTACCCAATGATGACAAACATATTTTAATTGCAGCGGAACCTTATAGCAGCAATAAAAACAAACTTTCACGCTTATATAAGCTCAATGTGTATACGGCGGCTATTACGCCTGTAGCAAAAGAACCATTACCTAACTCTTGGTTTCAAACAGATATTAATGGTGAATTATTATTAGCCGTTGGTATTAACGAACACTACAAAAAAGCCGTCTTTAAGTTTAATAAAGCGGATAAAACCTGGCATGAAGTCAACAACTTCGACTATGGCAAAGGCTTTCACCCACTAACCTTTGATGATAAAACTAACTCATTGCTAGTTTTAGATAATATTGAGCATGATACCCGCTCATTATACAGCTTTAACATTGATACGGGCGAGCGGAGTCTAGTTTATAATAATCCCACCAACGATATCAGCCGAGTTTATCTGAGCGATGACAACCAACATTTACTTGGCCTGAAAGTCATCAAAGACTACCCCACTTATCACTTTCCTGATTTAAATAACAAACACCAAGCTGTATATAAAAGCCTTACAGATAGCTTTCCGGGACAACACGTTAATATTACGAGTAATACCGCTGATTTAACAAAGTTTATCGTCTTTGTTTATTCTGATCGCAATCCAGGTAATTGGTATTTATTTGATAGTATTACAAATAGTGCAAAATTTGTGGCATCAGCCAACTCAAATTTAAAGCCTGCGAGCTTGTTACCCATGCTGGCATTTAGCTTTAAATCACGTGACCAAGCTAATGTGTCTGGTTATATTACATTGCCTAAAGCTACCGTTAGTAAAAATTTACCCGCCATTATCCTCGTTCATGGCGGTCCTTATGGTGTTCGTGATATTTGGGGATATGATAGTGAAGTTCAATTACTTGCGTCGCAAGGCTATGCCGTTGTTCAAATCAACTACCGTGGTTCAGGCGGCTTTGGAAGCGAGTTTGTAACCTCAGCTCACAAACATTGGGGGGATATGATTCAACAAGATATTCTTGATGGTACCGATTATTTGATCAAAAATAATTTACTAGACCCTGAAAAGATATGCATTATGGGCGGTTCATTCGGTGGTTACTCGGCTGTGCAAGCCTCTATTCTTGCCCCTAAAAAATTCCAATGTGCTATTGCTGCTTATGGGGTATATGATTTATTTTCCCTGTATAAAGATGGAGATATAAATAACTATTTATGGGGAAAGTCATTTTTAAACAAGACAATAGGTATTGATGAGCAAACGCTAAAGAAATTCTCACCAACTCATAATGTTGATGCATTTAATACCCCATTATTAATGGTTCATGGTGAGCTAGACGAACGTGCTCCGTTCGATCAAGCTTATACATTTCGTAAGAAACTCAAGCGTAAAAATAAGTCACATGAGTGGCTGCTATTTGATGATGAAGGCCATGGTATTTATAACGAAGAAAATCGTTTGGAATATTACAATCGAGTTATCAAGTTCCTCAATAAACACAACCCTATCTAATAACCCCTATTTTGGTTGTTCGGTTTTCAAAACCGAACAACCTTTGTATCATTTCCGAACATTTTAGTTTTTCAAAAACAAACACAAAACCGTAAATCACTGTTTTAATTGAATATAAAGACTTGGCACGATGCTTTCATTACTACATAAGTATTTAACTAACGTAATGATAACTAACAATGAATATAGACTTACCAACAACGTCAAGCAAGAAGAAACTAATCATTAGCACCGTATCAATTATTGTGGTGTTATTGGCTCTTTATAAAGTATTCACCCCTTCTGTACCTGCTATTAACAAAACAGATCTTAAGTTTGCAAGCGTTAGTCAAGGACCATTAGATATTTACGTTAATAGCTTTGGCGAGTTTGCATCACAAGAAGAGCGATTGTTAACAGCGCCAGCACGAGGCAAAGTTTCCGAGATATTGGTACGCCCAGGCGCATTGGTTAAGCCAGACACCGTTATTATTAAACTAATTAACCCACTACTAGAGCAGCAAGTCAGCCAAGCTACAGGCGTGCTAAATCAAGTTAAAGCTCAGCAAGCAGCTTTCGTCTTTGAGCAAAGCAGCGCACGACTAAATTACTTAGGTCGTATTGAAGAATTTAAAGCGGCTCTAGAGCATGCTGAGTTAGAACTAGCTGTTCACACACAGTTATTAACTTTTGGGACGGGGTCAAAAATAAAAATGCAACGCGCCCAGCTTGCTCTCAAACAAAGTGTAAGTAGCTTGAGCTTTGAACAAAAAAAATACCAACAGTTTATCGAAATGCAAAGCCATCAGTTCACTCAAAAAACAATTGAGGTAGAACAACAACAAGAAAAACTTAATTTACTTAATCAGCAATTATCCCAAATGTCGGTTCGTGCTGGCCTTAAAGGTACCTTACAAACTTTAGAAATCACCTTAGGACAAAGTGTTAGCTTAGGCCAGTCCATTGCTAAAGTAGGTAGTATCGACAAGTTAGTGGCCAAGATTCGCTTACCACAACGCCAAGCCGATCAAATATCACTGGGCGCCGCTGTGACTATTGATACTCAAAAAGGACAAATTCCCGCTCATATTACGCGAATAGAAAGCTTAGTCACCAGTGGCTCAGTGCTCGCAGAAGTCTCTTTAGATGGTCCGCTAACGAGTAATGCAAGACCCTCTCTACCGATTAGTGCAAAAGTGTTTTTACAGCACAAAACCAATGTCATTCATGTTACGCAAAGCATAGGCCTTAGACCCAACAGCAAACAGAGCATATTTGTCATGCATAACAATATGCTTGAAAAACGTGAAGTGACATTCGGTCAAGTGACAAACAACAAACTTATCGTCAAAGATGGCTTAAGTAAGAATGAAACGATTGTTGCAAGCGACATGCGTGACTTTCAGAGATTTACCTCTCTCGAACTTGTTCAGTAACCAGTTCAGTAAAAAAATTAAATAATCCAACAATATGGAAATAAACATGAATTCAAAATTATTAGTTAACGTCGATAACATTACTAAAAGCTACCGCAACAAACAAATTGAAACGAAAGCGTTAAAAGGGGTTTCGTTATCAATTTATGAAGGAGAGTTTGTAGCTATCACTGGCCCATCGGGTTGTGGCAAATCTACTTTATTATCTATTATGGGATTAATGGATACAGCGACGTCTGGGCATTACTCTATCTCTGATATTAATACACAGCAGCTAAAAATAGACCAACGAACAATGATCAGAAACAAACATATTGGCTTTGTTTTTCAGTCATTTAATTTAATCGATAATATGACTGTATTTGATAATATAGCGCTTATTCTCGAGCACCGTAAAACGCCAGCTAGTGAGATAAAATCACGCGTTGAAACAGTGCTCACCCAAGTCGATATGTTAGCCCGTCAGCATTATCACCCTAATCAGCTTTCTGGTGGTCAGCAACAGCGCATTGCTATAGCGAGAGCCTTAGTAGGTAACCCAGACTTGATCTTAGTCGATGAACCTACAGGTAATCTAGATACCGTCAATGGCGATAAAGTAATGGCATTACTAGAGCAACTGAACACCAACGGAGCAACTATTGTTATGGTTACCCATGACAGTCGTTACGTACGCTGTGCTAGTCGTCAAATACAACTACTCGATGGTGAAGTCATCACAGAAAAACGATTGGAGGGTGTGGCATGAGCTTAGAAACTAAAGCACTTTCCCGTGGCATAAAGCGTATTTTCGCCATTCCACGATTAAGTCTATCGCTTATTATTGCACTAGGTTCTACCTTAGGTGCGGTTTTATGTGTGATTGCTATAGCGTCCGCGCTTATTGTAAAGCCATTACCTGGTGTGAGTAACTCACACCAGCTACAAGCCATCAAAATGGATGTTTCATTTGGCGGTGCGCTGACTATTCCCGTTTTCACGCCCCACATTGTTAATCACGCTAGCACCTATTTTAAAGATGTAGGCGAATGGGCAGCGATTAATGCCTCTAAAAAGCAAATTACCCTCGATGAAATTGACTATGCGACCACTTACTTTACGGCCAGTAGTAATATTACGGATGTATTAGGGACCAAACTTCTGCGAGGACAGGCCGTTGACTCAAATGCAGAAAAAGACCAAGTGTGGATCTCAAATTCTTTATGGAAAAGCGCTTTTTCTGGCTTAGACTCAACCATTGGAAAGTCAATTATAATACAAGAAAAAACCTATATTATCGCCGGAATACTTGAGGATGTATTAGCAATTAAAAGCTCACAGGAATTATTAGCCCAGCAAGTTTGGTTTATTTCTAACTATGAAAAGGCTGTAGGTTTTACAGATGGCCGCCTTGGCAGCAATGCGCTAGAAAGCGTGATTGTAAAACTGAGAACACCACAGACTGTTATGCCTAATGAACAAGAAATAAAAGAGTGGTTTTCTACTTATATTGATACTGAAATAACAGTTCCTGACATGAAAAGTTTTATTTCGAGCATGCCATTGAGTGTTCAAACTGAAGATTTTAGAGCTAACTTCTTAAGTGATAATTATCAGTTAGTAGTCGCGTTGATTGTAACAGTCGTTGGTTTGTTATTAATGGCAACCCTCAATTTAATCAATTTATTTTTGACTCATTACCAGCAGCGTAATAAAGAGTTTTCGATTCAATTAAGTGTTGGTGCAAGTCCTTGGCGTTTACGTTGGTTAATGATTCTAGAAAACTTGCCAAGTTTCATTTTTGCGGGTGTTTTCGGTGTATTGCTCAGTGGATGGTTAATTAAAGCCCTCCCCTTATTTACCAATAAGAGTTTGCCTCTATTATCAGAAATATCAATTGATACAATAACATTAGTGTCAGGCTTTATTATTATAGTCACCCTTGCCATCCTATTTGGCTGCCTCGCACTTATTGATATCAATAAAAACCAGTTGATGACTAACTTAACCAGCAGCGGTAAAGGCACGATCACACAATCAAATCACTGGTTCACACGATCGCTCATGGTACTTCAGCTTTCTATTGCATCACTCTTAGTTACCGGTTCTGTCATGTTAGCGCAAAATAGCTACGACTTTGTTAATAAGGATATTGGCATTGAGCCGCGATTTAACCAACAATTACAATTCAATATTTTAGATCAAGTATGGAAAGAGAAATTATGGAAAGAAAAATTTAACGGCGGTGAATACCAGCAAATATTACAACGTCTTACTGACATTATCGAGCAAGAAATCCCGAACAGCCAAGTGGTTCTAGCTTCACCCGGCGGTGCATTATCGAGTAATGTTAGAATAATGTCGGTCAGTAATAGTGATAAGCCTGAGCAGCAGGTAACTTACAAGTCATTACCATTGGGGGAGCACTACTTTTCGACCCACGGCATTGATTTTCGCGCTGGCCAAGCTATAACGAAACAACAAATAGATGATAATGAACTACTTGCGATTATTGACGAAACCTTTGCTCAAACTCTTTACCCTGATACTGATTATCAAGATATCATCGGTAAAAAACTGCCCTTTGGCGGTGATGATGCGCGAGTTGTCAATGGTATCGTTGAAAACATCGGTTTTTCTAGTCGAGGATTAATGTCGACGATGTATACCAATGTTCATCCTATGGGCGACCAAATTACGTTATCTATATCATTGCCTGAAGAGACAACATTATCATTGGAACAATTAAAGCCAAAGTTTGATAAATTATTTCCTCGATTAGAGCTGGTCAAAGTCGAGTCCCTCGATTCAATTTGGCGTGAAATGACTGCATCGCAGCGATTAAACCTTATGGTATTGGTTGCTATTACCTTTTTAACCTTAGTGCTGGCAGCTATTGGGATATCAGGACTCACGCTTATGGCGACGCATCAAAAGAAATACGAACTAGCCATTAGAATGGCCACTGGTGCGACTCAGCTTTCACTCATTAAATTTATCAGTAAAGAAATGGGTATATTACTAACCATTGGCTTGATTATCGGATTTTTGTTGTCTGTTTTTGGTTATGAAACTATCAAAGAAAACATTAAACTTTTACCAGAATTCAATTGGTTAACTTTAACCATACTCGATATTGGATTAGTTGTAGTTGTGTTATTATCTGTGCTAATTCCTACATGGCGCGTGATAAAACAAGATCCACTGAGCGCACTACGACAAGAGTAATTAATAATAATGAGTCAAACTCTGTTAATTTGTGATGATGACGCCGACATTCGTTTCGCGTTGTCATTACTTTTCACCAGCAAAGGTTATCAAACCATCGAAGCCGACTGCGCTAAAGCGGTTATCACCAGTGCAGATCGTCATAAACCCGATTTGATTCTCCTTGATATGAATTTCTCTCGTGATACGACCAGCGGCTCAGAAGGGTTGGAATTGGTGGAGCAACTTCAAACTCTTGCTATTCCTATCATTCTAATGACAGCCTGGGGCTCGATAGAATTAGCGGTTAAAGGGCTGCAATTAGGTGCCGGTGATTTTATTGAAAAACCATGGCAAAAAGACAAACTACTTAATAGTGTTAAGCAGCAATTAAAGTTGGGAAAACTAGCCAAAGAAAATAAAGTGCTAAAACAATTATTGCTCCCCCAAACTCCGATTAATTGGATAGCAAAATCAGATTCAATGCACGGGGTTAATACGTTAATTGAGCAAATAGCGCCGACCGATGCCAACATACTCATCTTAGGTGAAAATGGTACTGGAAAGTCCTTACTCGCTCAACGTATTCATCAACTGTCTCACAAAAATAACCAACCCTTAGTCGAAGTAAATATGGCGGCGATTCCGGTAAATTTATTTGAAAGTGAGTTATTTGGTCATCAAAAAGGCGCCTTTACCGATGCCAAAGAATCTCGAGTGGGTCGCTTTGAACTAAGCGTTAACTCGACGTTATTTTTAGATGAAATAGGCACCCTGCCCTTGGAGTTACAACCCAAGTTACTACGGGTGTTAGAAACGGGACAATATGAAATCGTCGGCTCGAGCAAGACATCAAATAGTAATGCTCGTATCATTAGCGCTACCAATGCTGATTTATCGGATTTAGTCGCAGCGGGTCAATTTAGACAAGATTTATTGTATCGTTTAAATACGTTCGTTATTGAACTACCGCCTTTACGTAAGCGCTTAGAAGATATAACAGGATTAGCTGAAGTGTTTGCCACTAAGTTTTGTGCTAAATATAATAAAAAATTATGCACATTTACTCAAGATGCCCACATCAAACTTATCAATCACCCTTGGCCAGGTAATATAAGAGAGTTACAACATGTGATTGAACGCGCCGTATTATTATCACAAGATCATGAAGTAAACGCACAGAATATTCTATTAGACCAGTCCGTTAGCTTAGTTAAAAATAAGGACAGCCATTCATTAGAGGATAACTTGTCCTTAGCCGATAACGAAATAAGGCTCATCAACATCGCTATGGAGCAGGCCAATGGTCAAGTTATAGGTGCCGCCAAATTATTAGGTATTTCACGTAATTCATTATACCGCCGCCTAGACAAATACGAGATAACTTATGACCTATGAACGGCGCCTCATTGCCGGATTAATCATTAACGCTGTTGTAATCACATTACTCAGTTTATCAATTGGTTACGCATTGCACTGGTCCTTATTAGCCCTAGCAACGTTAAGCTTTATGTTGATAATGACGCTGAGCTTTATGAGTACAATATTTTATCAACATTGGCGTTTGAGCATGATGAACTTAACCAGTTATGCACAATTGTTGGGAGAAGGTGTCGGCAATGTCGCCCCCATAGAGAATACGCAAGAAGGACTTATTAGTGAGTTGCAACTAGAAATCAATAAGTTGGCATCTAGCCAACTGCAAACTAATCATACAGCATCTATTTTAACGCTTTCAGCTTTGATGGATGAATGGAATGTGGCGATAGCTGTTTTTGACCAACAGCATACGTTGGTTTATCGAAATGCTGCCATGTTACGTGAATTAAAACTGCCTATGCTAATCGGCTCAAAGGCCAGTCGTAGTGGGTTTATACAAGATAATAACAATAAAGGGCTAAACCACACCTTTTTTAGCCAACAATGGCAAACTCAACATCTATCATTTGACGATAATGGGCAACGGTTATGGCTTTTTAGTGCTACTAATATTCGTCAATCCTTACAGGCGCATGAGAGTATTATTCAACAAAACCTCATTCGTGTATTTAGCCATGAATTACGTAACTCATTAACGCCTATGGCATCAATGACCGACACGCTGCTATCGATGGACGATGTCGATCCCAATCAAACTAAGTCGGTGCTCACACGCATTAATCAGCGTAGCTTACATTTACTCGATTTCATTGGTCGTTATGCGGACCTTAGCAAAATATCAGCCCCCAACCTTACATGGTTTGATGTTTCAGCCTTGATCGATGAATCTAAAACCGTATTGCCTAATGATGCAAAAGTGATTATAAGAGGCGAGAAAAGGTGCTTTGGCGATCGTAGTCAGTTATCTATGGTATTTACCAATCTCTTTAAAAATGCACAACAGGCCTGCGTTGAAAATTCACTCATTATTGAGCTAAAAGTATTCGTTGAAAATACAAATCAAACAATCGAAATCACCGATAATGGAGCTGGTTTTACGAGTCTTGATAATGTACTCACTCCTTTTTACAGCACAAAAGCTCAAGGCAGTGGAATAGGATTAGCCTTATGCCGTGAGATTGTACATCAACACGGTGGGCAATTTTGTGTCAGTAATGCGCCACTCACCCATGGCGCACTTATATCAATGACTTGGAATACGCAAGTTTAAAACGTACGTTTCGTGACGAAGTTAACAGTTAAATAGCCACCTAAATTTAACATTTGGTTTACATTTTATTTATGACATAATCCGCTTATTATTCAAAAGGACTTGGTAAACGCTTTCCTTTTAATAAGAAGAAAATACAATGACAAATAAAAATAACTTACTTTTGGGGTTAGCTATTGCAGCGTTATCTCCCCTGTCTTACGCCGATGTTGTGCTCAGTGAAGTACTTTACGATGCGCCAAATAACGATGCCACCGAAGAATATATTGAGCTATTTAATGCCAGCTGTAGTGCCATCGATTTAAGTCATTATAAACTTCAAGATAATGGCGCAATACATAACTTATCAGGCACTATCTCACCTAACAGTTATTTCACCATAGCTAAAAATGCCGCGGCTTATCAGGCATTATTTAATCAGTCAGCCGACTTAACAAACCTGTCTCTCACTCTGGGAAATTCAGGCGATTATGTTAAGTTACTTAAAAATGACGCAGTGATTGATACTGTTGCATGGGAAAACGGCTTAGCAGGCTGGTCAATTTCCACCCGTAATCAATCGATTCATCGTACTTCTTTAAGCAGTGGCAATTTGGCATGGGCCGTTAACAATAATGTAGGCTCGCACAAATCGGGCAATTTAACCTTTGATTGTGCACCGGTCGTTAATAACAAGTTAACCCATAATCAACCAAAAACGGGTTTGTCAGCAAGCAAAGGGCAAACACTTGATTATACCGTTGATGTGCCTGCCAATATCAGTAAGTTAACGGTTACTACTGTGGGTAGTAATGGCGATGCTGATTTAATTTTAAGCTTAAATGGCACCGAATTATGTAAGCCATACCTCAATGGTAGTAATGAGCAATGTAGCGTGACCAGTCCAGTTAAAGGCACTTATGCCGTCAAAGTAAATGCATACCAAGCATTTAGCGCGTTATCATTAACAGCTAGCCTCACTAGCGAAGCACCGGCGCCAGTCCCAACTAATACGGTACTCACCAATAAAACGCCTATTTCAAACCTTGCGATTAACAAGGGCATTCAAACGCATTATCAGTTTGATGTGCCTGTTAATGCAACGGATCTAAAGGTGGCTATTTCTGGTGGCACTGGCGACGCTGATCTTTATTTACAATTTGATAAAGCAGCTGCGACCAACAGTCATATTTGCCGCCCATACTTAGGCGGAAACAATGAGTCGTGTGATATTGCTAAGCCGAGTGCTGGTCGATACCACATTATGTTAGATGCATTTAGCACCGTGACAGACCTTACTTTAACAGCAAGTTTTGTCGCCGCGACTGTCACAGAGCCAACACCACCGACATCTGGCGATTATCAATATGACGTTTATTATCAGACAGCGATTGGGCAATCGGGCGCGACGTTAAAGTCAGCATTAAATACGGTGATTAAAGATCACGTACGCTTTACCTACTCTCAAGTTTGGGACGGTTTAGGTTATGCAGATGAAGATCCTAACAATACTAACAATGTTATTTTACTTTATACCAATCGCTCTGAGCCTAAGGTGAATCGAGCTGGCATGAGTAACTCACAAGACGCGTGGAATCGTGAACATGTGTGGGCCAAAAGCCATGGTTTCCCCAGTTCAAGTCAGCATGCATACACTGATATGCACCATTTACGCCCAGCCGATGTAAGTGTTAACAGCAGTCGTGGTAACAAAGACTTCTTGAACGGCGGTAGTGAAATATCTGAAGCACCGGGTACATTTACCGACAGCGATAGTTTTGAGCCAACCAATACAGCTAAAGGCGACGTCGCTCGAATGATTTTCTATATGGATGTGCGTTATGAAGGTAATGATAATTCTGGTACGGATGACTTATCCATTGCTAACGGTATCACGAGTACGGGTGTGACCCAACTCGGTGATTTATGTACATTGTTACAGTGGCACATTAGCGATCCCGTGAGTGATTGGGAACGTCGTCGTAATAATCGTTTATTCGAATGGCAAAAAAACCGTAATCCGTTTATCGATAATCCACAGTGGGCAAATGATTTATACCAAGGGCAATGTCAGTAGCTGTTTTGCAATCTCACCCCATTAATGGGGTGAGATTTTAGACACAAAAAAGGCAGCTTTCGCTGCCTTTTTATTCAATCATACTATCTAATTACTTTTTCTTTTTAACCGCTTTCGGGTTAGGTAAATCAGTAATACAACCTTCGTACATTTCAGCGGCCATACCAATTGACTCATGCAATGTAGGATGAGCATGAATTGTTAAGCCGATATCTTCAGCATCACAACCCATTTCGATAGCTAGACCGATTTCACCTAGTAGTTCACCAGCGTTTTCGCCAACTAGTGCGCCACCAATAACACGGTCTGTATCTTTATCAAAGATAAGCTTAGTCATGCCATCAGCTACGTCTGATGCGATTGCACGGCCACTTGCAGCCCAAGGGAACTTAGCAACTTCAAAGTTAATTCCTTGCTCTTTCGCTTCTTTCTCAGTTAAACCAACCCATGCAACTTCTGGGAACGTGTAAGCAATTGAAGGAATAACTTTAGGATCGAAGAAGTGATTTTGACCGGCAATAACTTCAGCAGCAACATGTGCTTCGTGCGTAGCTTTATGAGCAAGCATTGGTTGACCAACAACATCACCAATAGCGAAGATGTTAGATACGTTAGTACGCATTTGCTTATCAACGTTAATGAAACCACGCTCATCAACAGCAATACCAGCGCCTTCAGCGCCAATCATTAGTCCGTTTGGCGCACGGCCAATCGCAACTAATACAGCGTCATAACGGATTGGATCAGTCGGTGCTTTTTTGCCTTCAACTGACACGTAAATGCCATCATCTTTTGCTTCAACGGCAGTTACTTTAGTTGATAACATTAAGTTAAAGCGCTTTTTGTTCGCTTTAGTGTAGATGCGAACCATGTCAGCGTCTGCCGCAGGAATTAGTTGATCAAACATTTCAACGACATCAACTTCACTACCTAGAGACTCATAAACAGTCCCCATTTCTAGACCGATGATACCACCGCCCATGATAAGTAGTTTCTTAGGCACGTTATCTAGTTTAAGTGCGTCAGTTGAATTCCAGATGCGTGGATCGCTATGTGGAATGAATGGCAATTCAATTGGGCGTGAACCACAAGCAATGATTGCATTATCAAAGTTGATCGTTGTCGTTTCTTCACCTTCAACAACCATTGAAGTCGTGCTAGTAAACTTAGCTGTACCCGTAACAGTTTTCACTTTACGCATTTTAGCCATGCCAGCAACGCCGCCACTCAACTGATTTACTACGCCTTCTTTATAACCGCGAATCTTGTCTAGATCGATTGTTGGTTCACCGAAACTAACACCATGAGCATCAATGTGCTTAGCTTCTTGAATAACTTTAGCCACATGCAGCATTGCTTTTGAAGGGATACAACCTACGTTTAAACAAACGCCGCCTAGACTTGCATACTTTTCTACTAGTACAACGTCTAATCCTAAATCTGCTGCGCGAAACGCGGCTGAATAACCACCAGGGCCTGCGCCCAATACTACAACTTGTGTTTTAATTTCGTTGCTCATTTTGACCTCGATATGGGTTCATTTATACTTTATGCATAAATGTTAATGTCTTTTTGTTAGCGCAATTTTAACCAGCTACATCACTGATGTATAGTGAAATTGGCACCTTTTTATTTTTACGTTGTTACTGTGGTTGTGATCAATCAAGCCACTACTTTCATAAAGAAAGCAGCGGCTTATCAAATTACAACGCTAAACGGCGTAGATCTGAAAGAATTCCGGCTAATGTAGCACTAAAGCGAGCAGCTTCAGCACCATCGATAACACGGTGATCATACGACGTTGATAATGGCACCATCAGTTTTGGTAAAAACTCTTTGCCATTCCATTTCGGCTTAATTTCAGATTTTGACACACCTAAAATAGCAACTTCAGGGGCATTTACAATAGGTGTAAATGCGGTGCCGCCGATGCCGCCTAGGCTAGAAATTGTAAAACAACCGCCTTGCATATCAGCTGCTTTTAATTTGCCATCACGAGCTTTCTTAGATATTTCACCCAATTCACGTGAAATGTCATAAATGCCTTTTTGATCCACGTTGCGAACAACAGGAACAACCAAACCATTTGGTGTATCAACAGCGATACCGATGTGGATGTATTTCTTCAAAATGAGGCTTTCACCATCACTACTCAGTGATGAGTTAAACGTCGGATGCGCAGCAAGTGCTTTAGCAGCCGCTTTCATAATGAATACTAACGGTGAGATTTTAAGGCCAAGCTTTTGTTTTTCAGCAATGGCATTTTGCTCTTTACGGAAAACTTCAAGATCGGTGATGTCAGCTTCATCAAAATGCGTAACGTGAGGAATGGTAACCCAGTTACGATGCAAGAATGGACCAGAAATCTTTTGAATACGAGATAATGGTTTTTCTTCAATTTCACCAAACTTAGAGAAATCAACAGGCTTAGTCTTGATAACTTCTAATACGTTGCCGTTATTTGAAGCCGCTGGTGCAGCTGCGCTTACTTTAGGCTTAGCTAATTCAGCTTTAACATAGTTTTGAACATCATCACGCAGAACACGGCCTTTACGACCAGTTCCCGCAACTAAAGTCAAATCGACACCAAATTCGCGGGCAATACGGCGAACTGAAGGGCTTGCGTGCGCAGTACCTTTGGCAGCAGGTGCCGCGGCTTGAACTGGTGCCGCTTGTGCTACAGGAGCTGGGGCAGCAACAGGAGCGGGTGCAGCTGCCACAGGTGCAGGAGCAGTAACTGTAACTTCGCCACCTGCGGTTTCTATTGTTGCAATCACAGTACCCGTAGCGACTTTACCGCCCGTTGCAATACGTAACTCTTTAATTACACCAGCAAATGGTGCGGGCACATCCATTGTTGCTTTATCAGTTTCTAGGGTAATTAAGCCATCTTCTTCAGCAACCGTATCGCCAACAGCTACTAATACGTCGATTACATCAACTTCACCGTCTTCACCAATGTCTGGCACTGCAACATCTTGAATACTTGGCGCTGTGCTAACAACAGTTACTACAGGCGCAGGCGCTGCAGCAGCTACCGGCGCGGCTTGTGCCACTGGTGCTGTGGCAGCCGCAACGGGTGCACTTGACGCTGTTTCTAGCATAACAATCAATGAACCTTCACCGACTTTATCACCAACAACAACTTTGACTTCTACAACAGTACCAGCAAAAGGTGCAGGTACATCCATAGTCGCTTTGTCAGTTTCAAGGGTAATTAAACCATCTTCTTCAGCAACAACGTCGCCAACATTTACGAGTACTTCAATAACGTCAACTTGGCCTTCTTCACCAATGTCAGGTACGTGAACTTCTTGAATAGCCGATACTGTTTGAGCAACGGGTGCAGGCGCTGCTACAGTTGCTTCAACGACAGGCGCTGGAGCTGGAGCTGCAACGGGCGTAGGCTCAGCGGCTGGTGCGCTAGCACCAGCAACTGACATAGCGCCAAGGCGTGAACCTTCAGACACTTTGTCGCCAACACTGATGCTTAATTCGCTAATCGTACCGGCAAATGGTGCAGGAATATCCATTGATGCTTTATCAGACTCAACGGTAATAATAGCGGTTTCTTCTTCGACGCTCTCGCCAACAACCACACATATTTCTATAACTTCAACTTCTTCGCCGCCTACATCGGGGACTAGGATATCTTGTAAATCAGACATAATATTTATCCTTATGCGTAAAGCGGGTTAATTTTATCGCCATTAATGTTGAAACGCGCCATGGCGCTTAACAATACTGACTGTTCGATTTTGCCACGTTTAACCAGCTCAGAAAGCGAAGCAACAACAACGTGCGCCGCATCCACTTCAAAGTGTGAACGTAAGTTAGCACGGCTATCACTACGACCAAATCCGTCGGTACCTAATACTTTGTAAGAACCAGGAATATAAGCGCGCACTTGTTCTGCAAATGACTTCATGTGATCTGTTGAGGCAATAACCACGTTATCTTCGTCTTTACCTAAAACCTCAGTAATATAAGGCACTTTTGCAACTGACGTAGGGTTCAGCATGTTGTCACGCTCAACGTCTTGTCCGTTACGACCAAGTTCATTAAATGACGTTACGCTGTATAGCTCTGCTGTCACATCATAATCATTAGCTAAAATATCAGCCGCTTGACGAACTTGTTCAAAGATAGAACCACAACCTAGTAATTTAACTGTGTTTACGCCGCCTTTAACTGTAGCGAATGGGTAGATACCTTTGATGATACCTTCCTCAACACCTTCAGGCATCGCTGGCTGTTTGTAATTTTCGTTTAACGTTGTTAAGTAATAGAAAATGTTTTCTTGGTTCTCACCATACATACGCTCTATACCATTTTGAACAACAACAGCTAGCTCATAACCATAGGTAGGATCGTATGATACACAGTTAGGAATCGTACCCGCTTGGATATGACTGTGACCATCTTGATGTTGCAGACCTTCACCATTTAGTGTTGTACGACCTGACGTTCCGCCGACCATGAAACCACGTGCTTGCATATCACCTGCAGCCCACGCCATGTCACCGATACGTTGGAAACCAAACATTGAATAGTAAATGTAGAACGGGATCATTGGACAATCGTTTACTGAATATGACGTTGCTGCCGATACCCAAGAACCCATTGCGCCAAGCTCGTTAATACCTTCTTGAAGTACCTGACCATTTTTATCTTCACGATAATAAGCCACTTGATCTCTATCTTGAGGAATATATTTTTGGCCTTCGTGTGCATAAATGCCCACTTGACGGAACATACCTTCCATACCAAATGTACGTGCCTCATCTGGCACGATTGGAACGACACGTTTACCAATAGCTTTATCTTTTACTAATGCCGTCATCAAACGAACCATAACCATGGTTGTTGATATTTCACGCTCACCACTACCTTTAGTAATCGAATCAAAGATGCTCAATGATGGTATTTGAAGCTCTTCGCTGAACTTAGGTAAACGCTTAGGCATAACGCCGCCAAGTGCATCACGGCGTGCTTTCATGTATTTCATTTCAACACTGTCAGCACTTGGACGATAGTATGGAAGATTCGGTAAATCTTCGTCTGATACTGGGATATTGAAACGATCACGGAATTCTTTTAGAACTTCCATATCCATTTTCTTAACGCCGTGAGCGATGTTTTTACCTTCTGCAGAATCACCCATGCCGTAACCTTTAACAGTTTTAGCTAAGATAACTGTCGGACGATCTTTGGTTGCTTTAGCTTGTGCGTATGCCGCATAAACTTTTGCTGGATCGTGACCACCACGGTTTAAACGCCAAATATCTTCATCGGTCATGTCTTTTACAAGTTCAGCAGTTTCTGGGTATTTACCAAAGAAATGCTCACGTGTGTAAGCGCCGCCTTTTTGCTTACAGTTTTGGTATTCACCATCGACGGTTTCTTCCATTAACTGTTGTAATTTTCCAGACTTATCTTTCTTAAGTAGTGGCTCCCAATGGTGCCCCCAAATAACCTTGATAACATCCCAGCCTGCGCCGCGGAATTCACCTTCAAGTTCTTGAATAATTTTGCTGTTACCACGAACAGGCCCATCTAAACGCTGTAAGTTACAGTTGATAATAAAACATAAGTTATCTAAACCTTCACGTGCAGCAAGACCGATAGCACCTAATGATTCTGGCTCATCACACTCGCCGTCGCCCATGAAGCAATATACAGTTTGTCCTGAACAATCTTTAATGCCGCGATCCGTTAAGTATTTTAAGAAACGTGCTTGATAAATCGCTTGGATCGGACCAAGGCCCATTGATACCGTCGGGAACTGCCAGTATTCAGGCATTAATTTAGGATGCGGGTATGAAGATAAACCATCATCAAAAGCTTCTTGACGGAAATTATCCATTTGCGCTTCAGTAAAACGACCTTCAAGGAATGAACGTGCGTAAATCCCTGGAGAGATATGACCTTGGAAATAGACTAAATCGCCACCGTCAACATCATTTGGTGCTTTGAAAAAGTGGTTAAAACCTACATCGTATAATGTCGCGGAAGACGCGAAACTGGCAATGTGTCCGCCTAAATCTAAGTCTTTTTTAGAGGCACGCAATACCATCGTCTGTGCATTCCAACGGATCATCGAACGAATGTTACGCTCGATATGTGGGTCACCAGGCATTTGCGGTTGATTGTCTGTTGCAATCGTATTTGAATACGCCGTAGTCGCATTATAAGGTAGATGTCCACCTTTACGACGCGCGCTATCGATTAATTTTTCAAGAAGGTAATGCGCACGTTCGGCGCCTTCTTCTTTTAACACTGAATCAAGTGATTCAATCCACTCAGCTGTTTCTAGTGGATCGATATCATGAAGATTTATGCCTGACATAATCTTATCCTTTATGGTTATTTTGCCCTATCACTAAGCGATGATGGCGTTTTAAATTTCTTAACGTCAATAAACATAGACGCTTCTACGTAAAAACCCCGCTTATTAAGCAGGGTCATTTTAAACAGGATCATTGTTTTGAATTCTTCTGAGTGCCCGTTGCACTCTTGAATCTTCTTGCCGCACTGACAGTAATACATCTTCAATAAAGGCTAAATGAGCATTAGATGCACTGCGTGCTTGTTCAGAATCTCGCGATATAATCGCTTCGATAAGTGCACTTCGGTGCTTGTTACTCATTACAACGCCGCGTTCATGACGATATAACAAGGTTAAGTTTTGTACAATATTTTGTCGTAACAATTCACTCATGCTGAGTACTAAATGTAACATAGCGACATTATGTGACGCTTCGGCGATAACTTTATAAAGTTCGACAATAGCATCGGCTTCTTGCTCAATACATTTAGCCTGCTGCGCTGCGTCTATATTTTCTTGGCTTTTACGTAATCGCTCAAAATCAGTAGCAGTACCACGAATGGCTGCATAAAACGCTAGCATACCTTCGGTCGCGTGACGAAATTCAAGTAAGTCATATTGGCTTTCAGGATCGTTAGCAATCAGCTCTAATACAGGATCACTAAGGCTTTGCCATAATTGATCTTGCACATAAGTGCCACCACCTTGGCGACGATTAAGTAGCCCTTTGCCCTCTAAAACCTGTATCGCTTCTCTTATAGAAGGTCGAGAAACTTCAAATTGTTTCGCTAGGTCTCGCTCCGATGGTAATTTCTCACCAGGGCGTAATGTCCCCTCTAAGATCATTGTTTCAAGCGCGTCAACAATCGCATCCGATAGTTTTGGCTGCCTGATTTTACGATAGGTCATTTTTCCCTCTTCCTTAAATTGGTATTACCAATTAACCACAGGGCGTAAATTTAACAAATTTTATGACTTTTGTCTAGATGAGGAATTGGTGTCGATTAAAAAGTGATGAGCAGTACCAATAAACAAAGACATGAGCTAAATATAGCTATAAGCGTTTATTTTAATGAAGATTTTTTAAAGGTAAATATAATAAAGCTAGAAAGGAATTGATAATTTTCGCTGTTAAAAATTAATGGCCTCAATGGTAAGACCATTAAACAAGTGTTTAAATTAAGAAACCAAAGATGGTTAATATTGACATAGCAACCACCAGTAATATGAGTGTTCTCTTTGCTAAGCTCACCAAGCGACACGTACTTTGCATACAAACGCCTTCTTCCCCTTGGGATTTAGACATTTGCTCAGAGGCCATTGCCACTTTACTAACCACGTCATACGCTGGTGCTTGCCAGTTAATGGTAAGACTTACCCAAACACTAATGGCGTTGGAGAAATTTCCCACTAAAACATAAGCTAACGCAATTAATCGTGCAGGTAGCCAATCGATAATAAATAAAAGGTTACGTACTAATTTCATCGCTGGTAATTGCTGTTTAAACACCATTAAATCAAGGGTTCTTAAACTAGCATAAAAAACCACGGCAACAGGACCGCCAATTATCATCATGAATACAATAGAACAGTAAAAACGGTAATTAATCCAAGAAAGCTGACGTCCGACGCGGGTTCCAAGCATCGTTTCATCATCAACATTCATCTCTTGGACATCAGAAAGTTGCGCAGCTAAATGGTAACTGCCTTGGGTGTCCTGTTGGCAAACAGACAATAAATAACGCTTATATAAATGACGATAATGAATACAGCCAATACTAATTAACGCAATCACCGTCCAACAAATTAATGAAAGCACACCAAATAACACCCCTTGAATAAGATCAAGTAATAGATAAGTCAATAAAGTAGGAATGGCTACTAGAAAAATTTGAAAGCTAGCGCTGGTCGGTTCTAAATATTTTCGCGTATGGCTGACTGTTGAATCAAACCAATATTGAAACTGCCAATGATTAGACAAGGTGACAGTTCGTTCAATTAATAATGCTAACAACAGGGAAAATAAAGCCATAACAGTTTCCGCTAAATAAAATGGTTAATATATTCATACTCCAAAACGCTTAAGAGTAGATGTTTCAGCGCTTGTATCTAGACTAGTCTATCACGCTTATTTTTAACCTAACATCGAAAAATAGCCCGACCAGTCAAAGGTTTGTCCTGGGTCTGTTTTACGTCCCGGTGCTATATCACAATGACCCACAATATTTTCTTCAACAATCGAGTAACGTTGCATGATTAAATGACTCAAGCGAGCCAAAGATTGATATTGTAAATGGGTATATTGCAATGTGTCGGTGCCCTCTAATTCAATGCCAATGGAAAAATCGTTACAATTTTCCTTGCCCTTATAAGTCGAGACACCGGCGTGCCAAGCGCGATCTTCAAAAGAAACATATTGCGTAATCAGCCCTTGGCGATCAACCAAGCAATGGGCCGACACGGTAACGCCCTGCAAATCACTAAATGTTGGATGAGCGAGACAATCGAGCGTATTGGTAAATAATTGTGAAATATAGCCAGTACCAAATTGTCCTGCAGGCAAACTAATATTGTGAATGACCAATAAAGATATTTTAGTGTTGCTAGGGCGCTGGTTAAAATTAGGCGACAGACATTTAGTAGTCTTCGTTAACCAGCCTTGATTATCTATTTCAATCATAAGGAATTATTTTCACTCAATCTTGCAAGGTGTAATATACATTTATATTTAGTGTACACTAACCTGATGACTTTATTGATCAATAGCCTTGAGAAAAACCATGGAACGAACTGGAAAAATGATGTGGATAATATTTTGGTGCTTAGCAATAGCCGCACTTGCCTATTATTTTAATGATAAAATCAATGCCAAATTCAACCCTAATCAACATGTACAATCAATTGTAAATGGTGAAAAAGTATCCATTAAATTGCAGCAAAACAGTCAAGGGCATTATTTAGCCAGCGGCACCATTAATGGTCAGTCTGTTAATTTCCTCCTTGATACTGGGGCCACATTAATATCCATTCCATTTAATTTGGCTCAGCCGCTTAACCTATCCCAAGGCAAGCCCTATCCAGTTTCTACAGCAAATGGGCAAGTAACCGTCTTTTCAACGCAAATTTCATCATTAAAGATCGGCGCTTTAGCTTTTGAAAATTTAGAAGGCCATTTAAACCCTGGCATGCAGGGCAATACTATATTGTTGGGTATGAATGCCTTAAAACATTTAGATCTACTTCAAAAAAATAATACACTGACATTATCGGCTCCAACTTATGACTAATACAGCAAGTTCAATCTCCACTAATAATGACGAACATGACAATTTAAATGGCACACCATCGAAAATAATACCTAACTGGTGTAATCCGAAAACTGTATTTCTTGGGCTTATCGCTTTATATTATGCGGTGTTGATGCATTACTTTCAGCACAATTATGGTGGCACAGCGCTTAATATTCCCATTAATCCGTTAGGCTGGATTATAGTGTCGGCACTGGTCGGCTTAGGGCTCGTGCAGATAATTAAAACAAGGCAGTTTCTATACAACAAATACTTGGTCGTTGTCGCGATAAGTTGTTGCCTGTTATTAATTCCTTTAACGTATAGCGGTATTGAAGCCGCGCATAGCTATTCCCGTTTGTTAGGGTTATTCGTTGGTTTATTTGTATTAACGGCGTTTTATCAAATGCGGTTTAATCAAACTGATCGCATCAACATTATATGGCTTATGCTCATCGGCGTATTTTTAGAGTCCTTATTCGCACTATCACAATTTTATGTTTTTCCTCATATTCCTGCTTTAGGGATGAATATAGCGAGACCATCGGCCATTTTTTTCCAAGCCAATGTAGCTGCCACTTTCTTTGCAACAGGCTTATTAATCACCTTATATTTAACGCATACCCTGCCAGCTCAGACCGGAAAGCTAAAACGCACTTTATTATTAATCGCACCACTAACCATTACTATTGCCATCGTATTACTGCAATCTAGAACAGGTTTTTTGGGTTGCTTAATTGGCATTGTTATTTGGTTAATCGTTTACAAATCGATCCCAAAGTCTTGGTTAGTCATTGTAATTACAGCAATAGCACTATCAACAGCTTCTCTATATATTCTTTCGGACACGATAAGAGATGCGAAAATCTATACGCAATCCCCTATTCGAGTACAAATATACAGTGACTCTATTGATGCCATTAAACGTGCCCCACTGCTTGGACATGGTTACGGCTCGTTCGGTTATACTTTTAGAGAACAACAAGCTTTAGCATTTCAAGAAGATGCCAAGCATCCACAAATCTATAAAATGTCTCATCCTCATAATGAATTACTACTATGGGGCATTGAAGGCGGCTTAGTTAGTCTAATACCTTTATTTATTATTCTCTTTTTCTCTGCAAAGCTATTTATCAAAAGTAGAGATAACCTGCCGTTACTCGTTATTATATTTCCCATTAGCTTGCACTTATTTACAGAGTTCCCGTTTTATCATAGCGTGGCCAGTTACCTAACCTTCTTGCTATTGTTAGGACTTATTTCAGCGATGAAAACACAGTCAAAACCTGTTGGCTTTAATTATCCACAACTCACTTATGGCTTAGTTGTAACAGCCCTTTTGGCGAACGCAGTAGTTATGTTTAATTTACTCAGTGGACAACACATGTTGACCCAGGCGGTGCGTGAGCAAAAAATAGAAGAAGTTTTAGAGAGCCGTTATATTTTTATGTCAGAAGACTTTGAATTGATTTTAAATGAATCTTTATTAGATTTAGCCATTGCCCATAATATTGAGGTAGGGGCAATAGCTTATAATAAATGGGTTCTGCCTCAAATTGAGGCATATCCTCATGAACGATATTTTAGAAAACTCCATGAGAGTTATCTCTTTCTAAAAAAACCAGTATTAGCTGAGCAAACACTTGAACGCGCCGCCATTTTATTTCCGACCTTGGACTGGAAAATAAACAAAAAAGATATAGATATACAAACAAATAAACCATCACCTGTTTCAACTAACAAGGCCAAATTAAATCAAATTGAGAATTAATAGCCATAGGCTAAAATTTATCTTAAAATCAGCCTTATTTTTAATGAAGAATTTGCAATGTTACAACATGATATACAAGCAGCCGTAAAGATAGCGCTTGATGAAGATTTAGGTAACCAATCGTACATTGTTGGCGATATTACTGCCAACTTGATCCCAGAAGACAATCAAGCACAGGCGACTATTATCAGCCGTGATAACGCTGTATTTTGCGGTAAAGCATGGGCTGATGAAGTGTTTCTTCAATTAGGTAATCAAGTGATTATCAAATGGCTTGTTAATGATGGCGATGCAATAAATGCGAATCAGGTACTGTGTGAATTATCAGGACCAACTCGCATATTATTAACTGGCGAGCGCAGCGCATTAAATTTTATCCAAATGCTTTCCGGCACGGCGACCACTACTAAAAAATATGTAGATTTGATTGCCCATACTAATGCCAAGTTATTAGATACGAGAAAAACGATTCCCGGACAACGCAATGCACAAAAATATGCAGTGACTTGCGGCGGCGGCGCTAATCACCGCATTGGCTTATTTGACGCTTATTTGATCAAAGAAAATCATATCATGGGTTGTGGCGGCATTAACCAAGCCATTAATAAAGCACGTGAATTACATCCAGATAAAAAAGTAGAAGTTGAAGTTGAAAGCATTAACGAACTAACCCTAGCCCTCAATGGCGGTGCCGATATCATTATGCTCGATAATTTTACGGTGGAGATGATGAATCAAGCTGTTAGCTTAAATAAAAGCCAAGCAAAGCTCGAGGTCTCAGGTAATGTAACAAGTAACACTATTGCAACATTTGCAGAAACAGGCATAGATTACATTTCCGTTGGCGCGTTAACCAAACATGTTCAAGCTGTTGATTTATCAATGCGTTTAGTGAAATAACTTTATTATTATTATAAATTAACTTACTAATACTTTATTACTAAACTCATACTTTTGTCGTAATTTTTTAGAGAAATAATTTGTTATTTATTGTTACAAGTGCTAATTTTATAGTTCTGTTATAGAGCGCTGTATGCCTTAGTAACAGGCCA
>Ga0209395_1001341_pt1 | contig 34660 bp, 25 predicted proteins | sample GOMGulsemesocosm_3_FD_184635 | JGI IMG/M metagenome (GOLD analysis project Ga0209395, IMG submission 184635) | Methane-oxidizing microbial communities from mesocosms in the Gulf of Mexico - GOM9D Gulf of Mexico (SPAdes) (version 2) | ecosystem: Environmental > Aquatic > Marine > Cold seeps...
AACGAAAGCAATATGAAATTGCCTTCCATATACTAGGTAAAGCTGAAAACCTTGCACAAGACCATTTACTATTCCCTATTTTAAATGAAATTTATCACACTCAAATTCAATATGCACACATCTCCTCTAAGGTAGATTTAAACAATATTATTACTAAGTTCAATAAAAATCAACAGTACTATTTAGCTGAAGAACGACTCAATATTGTTTATGCCACTATAAGGGAACAGATAAATATTTCTACTTTTCAAAAGAAACCAGTCGATTTTAATACTATTATTATCACCACTTTAAAAAAGTATCAGGTAGACATTAATCAATCGATAACCTTTAAATCTTTATATCAATTAATTAGTATTGCGAGTATATCTGCTTTTGCCAGTAAAGACTACTATAGCATAGAATCATTTCTTATAAATACCTATCAAAAAATAGAAAACCATCAACATAAGCAAAAACAACTGTATTATAATATCCAGGTTTTATATTTAATTGCCAACATGTATTTTAGAAACAAGAAGTTTGAATTGGCTTTTGAGTATTTGCAAAAAATGATGAATGAAATGGAAGAAAAAAACAGGAAGTACCTCAATACTTTTCTGCTTAAACATCAAAACCTTTTAGCCTTATGTTATAATTACAGTAATCAGAATAAAAAAGCAATTGAAATTTCTGAAAAGCATTTAGCAAAAAAACATCAAGACCTAGAAACACAATTAGATATTATGTTGTGTTTGTGCATGTATCATTTTCATAATAAAAATTACAAACAGGCCTTAAAAACCATCAATACATTTTATCATTCCGATAATTGGTATCTACAAAAAGCTGGAGATGAATGGCTAATTAAAAAGAACCTTATTGAACTCCTTATTCATATTGAACTGGATCATTTAAATTTGGTGGAATCTAGAATTTTAAGCTTTAAACGAAAACATGCTGCTTACCTTAAAAATATTCAACAAAAGAGAGTTTTGACATTTATTTCTTTAATAGAAGAACTCTATTTAAAACTTAACAACAAAACCACACCAATATTTCTAAACAAAATAGAATCCTCTTTTAATTATACGAACAACAACCAAGAAGACATTTTTGTAATGAGCTTTTATGCTTGGTTAAAAGCCAAAGCTACAAACAAGGATATATATAAAACTACTATTAAAATGATCATGAATTAATTGTTAATTTTTGTTAATCTAACTGTTCCAATTAAACTCTTTTGCTTTTTCACAGTCATACCTTCAAATAACTTAAAACATAAAAATCATGAAAAAATTATTTGTACTAGCATTATTAATATTAAGCGGAAGTGTGTTTGCCCAAAGATCAAAGCATCATGAAGCAAAAAAGCAACATCATAAAAAAGAGTTTATGAAAGACTTGTCTGCGGAACAACTTGCTACGCTAAAAACTAAAAAAATGACTTTAGCTTTAGATCTAAACAAAGGACAGCAAGATAAAATGTATGCTTTATGTTTAGCAGGAGTAAAAGATCATCGAAAACAAATGGAAGCGCATAAAAAAGCAATGAAAAAAGATGAAGGCAAAAAACCTAAATTAACTTCAGAAGAAAAATTCCAACGAATGAACACTCAATTGGATAAAAAAATAGCCTTAATGAATAAGGTCAAGTCTATTTTAACTGAGGAACAATTTCAAAAATGGCAAAGATTACAAAAACACGCTAAAAACAAAAAAAGAAAACAACACATGAGAGAATAGTGAACTCTATTTGAGCAGTTCTTATTCCTAATCCTGATAAAATTAGTTTTTTTTAACTATTTTAGGGCCTTTAAAATTATTAACCTTAAAATAAATTAAATCATATTATGAAAAAAATTATCGCAGTTATTGCATTTTTCGCAGTTACATTATTAGGTACAGATGCTACTTTTGCACAAGAAGCTAATTCACATAACTTAAGTGCTAATGCTAAAACGTTCACAAAAAAACTAACAACAACATTAAATTTAGACGGAACTCAACAAAGAGCTATTTACAACGCTCACATGTTACGAAACCGTAAAATCAACGCGTTACCTACCGCTGCTAATGATTATAGAGCAATGGAAAAAGGAGGAAAAGTATCTCCAAAGGCAACTGAATACATAGCTGATTTCAATGCAAAATTACAATCTGTTTTATCTGAAGTGCAATTTGCTAAATTTAAAAAAGTTAATGCTAAAAAATAAGCTTAACTAATTTCTAAATTATCTATAAAAAAAATCCGATTGAATATTCAATCGGATTTTTTATGCTTTATTTTGTTAAATGGTCCCTACAAAACAGCTTCACATGCTGCAATAGTAGCATCCAAATCCTCATAACTAAGAGCGTCACATAAAAACCATGTTTCATATGCACTAGGCGCTAAGTACACTCCTTTTGCTAACATTCCATGGAAAAACTTTTTAAACTGTGGATTATCTCCAGCTCCTGCCGAAGTAAAATCGGTAACCACCTCATTTGTAAAATGAAGTGAAATCATGGATCCAACCTGATTTATTTGATGAGCAATACCTTTCTTATCCAAGACCCCTTTTATTCCTTTATGTAAATAATCCGTTTTATCTTTTAAACGCTTGTAAATTTCTGAATCTTCATTTAACTGTTGCAACATTGCTAAACCAGCGGCCATTGCTAACGGATTTCCAGACAATGTCCCTGCTTGATACACTGGTCCAAGCGGTGCTAATTGATTCATTATTTCATTACGTGCCGCAAATGCACCAACTGGCAAACCTCCACCTATTACTTTTCCAAAGCAAACAATATCTGCTTTAACATCAAACAACTCTTGAGCACCTCCTTTAGCTAAACGAAATCCAGTCATTACTTCATCAAAAACCAATAATATATTTTGCTGATCACATAAAGTTCTTAATTTTTGTAAAAAATTATCTTTAGGAGGTATACACCCCATATTACCAGCAACTGGTTCAATAATAATACAGGCAATTTCACCTTGATTAGCTGCAACTACTTCTTTAACATTTTCAATATCATTGTACCTAGCTAGCAAGGTATCCTTTGCAGTACCTTTAGTTACTCCAGGACTGTTTGGCGAACCAAAAGTCACTGCACCACTCCCCGCTTGTATTAAAAACGAATCAGAATGACCGTGATAACAACCTGAAAATTTAACTATTTTTTCTTTTCCAGTAAACCCTCTTGCCAAACGTACGGCACTCATACAAGCTTCCGTACCCGAATTTACAAATCGGATTTTATCAATATTAGGCACCATTGAAACTGCTAGTTTAGCAATTTCAGTTTCAATTTCAGTTGGTGTACCGAATGAGGTTCCTAATTTTGTTTTTTCAATAATTGCATCAACTACTTTCTTATTGGCATGACCAAGTATCATTGGCCCCCAAGAATTTATATAGTCGATTAATTTATTACCATCCTCATCATACAGATAAGCACCTTCAGCTTTTTTTACAAAAACAGGATCACCTCCTACCGATTTAAATGCTCTTACTGGGGAATTTACTCCTCCAGGGATGTATTGAGTTGCCTCATGAAATAAAGCACTACTTCTTTTATAAATACTCATTTATTTTACTATTAATTGTTGTCCAATATTCAATGCAGTATCGCTCATGTTATTTAAATCCATTAAATCAGAAATAGACAAATTGAATTTTCTTGCTACTGAATATAAGGTATCTCCTTTTTTAATTGTGTAATTATTTGATTTTGATACTGTCGTAGTTACTGGAACTTGTGCAGCAACATCATCATATTCATTTAAATTATAACGCTCAATCAAACTTATTAATTTTGATGGGTACTTAGGATCAGTAGCATAGCCTGCTTTACGCAAACCTTTTGCCCATCCTTTATAATCTTTTTTATCTAATTTAAACAATGATGCATAACGACTTCTAGAAGTCAGAAAGCTAGAATGATCTTTAAAGGATTCAGAAGGGTGATCATATTTTCTGAAACACTCCCCTTTTTTATCATCATCATGGTACACTTTATCACCTGACCAATTATGGCATTTAATTCCGAAATGGTTGTTTGCTCGCTTAGTTAAATCACCGTTCCCAGCACCTGATTCCAAAATTCCTTGCGCCAAAGTAATACTCGCAGGAATCCCTGATTTTTGCATTTCATATTGTGCAATATTCTTGTACTTATGCACATAAATAGCTACTTTATTTGTTGTGTTCACTGGAGCTTCATTTACCTTAGGCTGAATTACTTGATTTGAAACTGTTGTTTCATCAGTACTTGTTGTTGACGTAGATGTTGGTTCTGACGAGTTTGAAGATTGACCCTTATCAGCTGTATTATATTTTTTATCCCCTTCTTTGGAAGTTACCACTCTAGTAGAACCACAACTCACTACCAGTATGGCTCCTATTAAAATTAATATCCTATTCATCTCTTAAATTGTCTTTAACTATCGATTGTTGGTAGTCCTTTTTTCTTTAATACAGTATTCATCCCTGAAATAGCCTGAAGCCCACCTGTATGGATTGCTAAAATACTAGTATTTTCTGGAAAGTAACCTTTTTTTATAAGATCAAATATACCATACATCATTTTTCCATTATATATAGGATCTAATAAAATTCCAGTATGCTTTTTAAAATCATTAATAAATGTCACCAATTCAGAAGTTACTTTCGCATATCCTCCAAAATGATAATCCGTTTGAATAGTCCAGCTTTTTTTGCTTACCAATGCAGCAACATCATCTTTCAAAAAGTCTCCTTTTAACGCTGAAAAACCTATGACTTTTTGATGTTCTGTACTCGAATTTATCAATCCTGCTACCGTACCTCCTGTTCCTACTGCGCAACAGATGAAATCAAAAGAAACATCTTGTTGGGTTAATATTTCCTCGCAACCTTTTATAGCCAAATCATTAGTTCCTCCTTCTGGTAGCAAATAAAAAATTCCGAATTTATCTTTCAGTTCAATTAAAAATTCTGGAGACATTTTATTCCTATACTTTTCTCGTGAAACAAAATGAAATTGCATTCCGTTTTCCCGAGCTTTACACAATGTTGGGTTTTCATTAATTTTATCAGCCAATTCTTCCCCTCTAATAACACCTATTACATCAATTCCATATTTTTTTTTGATATAAGATGCTGCTAAAATGTGATTTGAGTAAGCTCCGCCAAAAGTTACAATTTTAGTAGCCCCTTGCTCTGTTGCTTTCGCTACATTATATTTTAATTTCCTTAATTTATTTCCTGAAATCCCATCTCCATGTAAATCTTCACGTTTTACAGATAGATGAACTGAACCACCAACTTCCTTAAATAAATTTAATTCTATAATTTCATTCAAAACACTCGAATTCTCTACCATATTAACTAATAGTTTTTTCACTAAACCCCTCATTGAATATCTACTATCTATTTAGAGTTGTAGTTAGTAAAAATGTATTATCCTTAAAAACATTAATATGAGCAATATTACAAAGAAGTTACGTAATCTGTTTGTTTTTTATACTGCTATTTATTGCTCCTACAAAGGGAATCGTAACAGTATAAAAAGATCTACAATTACCCAATTAAAAATAAGCCACTAATATTACTCAAACATGTATCACTGTTTACTTTCTATTCAAGTATTAGTAACACAATTGTTTGCAAATTATTAAAATTCAATTAATTAACATTCTACCTGGGTAACATAAACGTTACCCCAAAAAAAACGCAGTATAACCGATATTATTTTCGTTATATCGAAAAAACACCGCTTTATTTTGCTAAATCAACACATAAATCTATATTTAAACACGATGAATCCCGAAATTCATGTTATTTTTTTTAATAAATTAACAATACTTACTATATGAGAAATTCTACCCGAAAGTCTTTCAAAAAGAACACACTCCTTTTTGTTTTATCATTAATCACTAGCTTTTGTTTTAGCCAAACTACTGTCACATCAGGTTCAGGAACTATTACCATACCTTGTGACGTTAGCTCTATTGATGTTGAAATCTGGGGTGCCGGTGGAGCCGGTGGAGGAGACAACCTTAACGGAACTAGAGGTGCTGGTGGTGGTGGTGGTGCTTATGTATCAGCAACACTTAGTGTTTCTGGAGGAGAAGTTATTTCTTACTCTGTAGGAGCTGGTGGTAATGGAGGTACTGGTAACGGAACAGCTGGTGGCGACACCACTTTTGTTACCTTACTTGATAACTTAACCGCTGGAGGAGGAGATGGTGGACTTGTTAGTAGTAACACTATTGCTAACGGAGGAATTGCTTCTGGAGGAACTACCAATACAAATGGTGGAAATGGTACTGGTGGAGCTTCTACTGGTAACGGTGGAAACGGAGCAGGGCCAGGCGGTGGAGCCGGTGGAACAGGCGCTAGTGGTAATGGTAACCCAGGAAACATCATTGGTGGTGCTGGAGGAGGTGGAACAAAATCTGGAGGTAGCAAAAATGGAGGTAACGGAGCCAGAGGGCAAATAACATACACGTTTACATCTTCGCTAATGTCCTATTGTACTACAACTTACACCACAGATACATGGCCAATCTCAAATGTAACTTATGCAGGTATTAACAACACAACTTCAGAAGTGCTAAATGCGACACCTGATCATGAAAGTTTTTGTGACACTGGTGCTGTTTTATTAGGTGATGTGACTCCAATTTCATTAAAGGGTAACACAGCAGGTGCAAATGATTTTTACGCTAGAGCATATGTAGATTGGGATCAAAACGGAACTTTCGGAAACAATGGAGATGAAATATATGACCTTGGAATTTTAAATGGTTCTACCGGTGCAGATGCTATTACATTAAACTCAACAATTACTGTACCTCTTACTGCTGCAATTGGTACTACTACAATAAGAATAATGTATAGGTTTGGCGGATATTCTAGCGGCCCTTGTCAAACAGGTGGCGGAAATGGACAAACAGAAGACTATTTAGTAACTGTAACTTCCCCTGGACCGTGTAGCACACCTACAGCGCAAGCAACAGGTTTAATATTAACACCTTCTGGGACATCAATTTTTGGAACTTATACTGCAGCAGCACCTGCTTCTGACAACTACTTAGTGGTTATGAACACAACAGGTGTAACGCCTTCTCCAGTAGACACTACACCTTATACTATTGGTGGTACTGTTGGAGCTGGAAATACTGTAGTAGACATAGATGGAGACACTAGTTTTAGCGCTTCTTCTTTAAGTCCTTCAACATTATATTACTTCTTTGTATTCACATACAATAGCGCTTGTACAGGAGGTCCTTTATACAATACTACAAGTCCATTAAATGGTAGTGCAACTACAGGAGTATCTTCCTCTTACTGTACACCTTCAACTACAAACACAGCTACTGAACGTTATATTGATGATGTAGAATTTATCGGAACTTTAAATGATGTTGCAAATTTTGGTACTGGGTACACCGCTACAGGTTACCAGGATTATTCAGGATTACCAAATGCAGTGCAACAACAAGGAGAAGGAATGAATGTTTATGTTGCTGGAGGTTCAAGAGGACATATAAAAGCATGGATTGATTGGAATACAGATGGTGATTTTGATGATGCTGGCGAAACAGTTTATGATTCAGGTGGAATTGGTACAACTTCAACAACTTTCGGTTATGTAGTACCATTAGCACAAGCTGTAGGAACGTATACCCTTAGAGTTAGAATGTATAACAGTTACAAAGCAAGCGCTCCTGGTGCCGGAGCTGAATCATATGCTTATGATTTTGATGCCTGTGAAATTTTTGATTCAGAAGCCGGTTATACAGAATACGGTGAAGCAGAAGACTATACCTTTAATGTTGTAGCACGTTGTGATGCACAAATAACTAGTATTACAAACGGTGAATCATGTGGATTACTTGAAACAGTTGACCTAAACGTAGTTGGAGCAGGAAATGTAACCTCTTATAACTGGTACGCAGATGAAACTGGCGGAGCTCCTTTAGCAAACACTGCTACTGGATCATGGACTACTCCTGCTATTGCTACAACAACTGTATACTGGGTAGCTGCTGATAATGGTACTTGCGAAGCTTATGAAAGAGAACGTGTTATTGCGTTCCTTAACTCTCCCGCTACCTTAACATTCACGCCTTCTACTCCATTTATTTGTGGAGAAAACAGTCCGCCGATACAAATAGCTGCTGCTTCAACTACACAGATTGGATATTTAATTGATGAAGACTTTGAAGCTGGCTTAGGTTCTTTTACCGAAAATAATATTAATACTGTTAACGCTGGTGCTGCTGCGATTTCACAATGGCAACCAGAAACAAGTGTTTTTGTTCCTTCTCAAAATGTATGGTTCCCAGCAATATCGTCAGGTTTTGGAACAAATAATTTTGTAATGAGTAATGCTGATTCTGGTACCAATAACTCTACTGTCCCATGGCCTGAATACACAGAAAACGAATTACTTTCAGCTGTGGTAGACGCAAGTACATATATCAATTTAACATTGGAATTGGACATGTATTTCTCTCGATATAATTTAACAGTACCTGAAAATGTAAATATAGAAGTATCTACTGATGGTGGGGCTACATGGCCTAACGTAATTGCGAATATTACTGATGATGTCGGATACGGATCTAATTTTGATCATTTAACTTACAACTTAGATGCGTTTGCTGGAGAAGCAAATTTAAGGGTTAGAGTATACTATTTTTCTGATTGGGGTGATGGAGTAGCTGTAGACAATATTCAATTATACGGTAACAATACCATAAATCCATTAGTATCTTGGACTAATCCAGGAGGAGTACAAATTTATGAAGATGCTGGTGCAACAACTCTTTATACACCAGGAGACCTGAGAAACATTGTATATGTAGTACCTAGTGCTGCTGAACTACAATTGTCAAGTACATGGTCATTCACTGCTTCGGTAACTTTAGCTAACGGATGTGCCGCTACAGGTACTGTTGTATTACAAAACAGAACAAAGTATTTCATGGGAGCTACTAATGACTGGAACAACCCTAACAACTGGAAACCAATTGGTGTACCAACTTCTGCCAATTGTGTAATCATACCGGATACTTATAGCGCGAATATCGCTAGTGGTATCGATGGTGATGCATATAACTTAAATGTACAAAATGGTGGGATTTTAGATATACAACCTACTGGAACTGTAACAGTTCAAAACTTTGTAGATGTGGATGCTACTGGAACATTTACTATTGAAAGTGAAGGAAGCTTAATACAAGTGCAAGATCAAGGGCACGTTGATTATGTTGCCAATACCGGAAACATAAACATGAAACGTACTGCTAACATAAGGAAACTAGATTATGTATACTGGTCTACTCCTGTAGCTAACTTTCCTGTTGCTTCTATTTCTCCAACTACAAGTACTAGCTTAATATGGGAATGGAATCCAACTGTAGCTTTAGGATATGCAGGTGATTTTGGTATCTGGCAGAACACAACTGAAAATATGATTGATGCTAAAGGATATATTGTTAGAGGACCTAGTGCCTTTACAACAGCTTTCCAAAACTATACTGCAACATTTAGTGGTGTTCCGAACAACGGTACAGTAACTCGTGCTATTACTAGAGGTACATGGAATAGTGGACCTTATACAGGACCTACTGCACTTGACCCAATTAATGATGACGATAACTGGAATTTAATAGGTAACCCATACCCTTCCGCTATTAGTGCAGATGATTTTATTACTGCCAATACTGATATTGAAGGTGCTGTTCATATCTGGACTCATGGTACTGCTCCTAGTAGCGCTATTGCAGATCCTTTTTACCAAGACTTTGTAGCTAACTATAATGTTACTGATTATATTACTTATAACTTTACAGGACCAAGTACAGGGGCTAGTACAACATGGAGCGGGAACATCGCTTCTGGACAAGGATTCTTTGTTAAAATGGAACACACATCACCTACAACTTCTGAAGTAGTAACTTTTGATAATACAATGCGTGATAGAGGACATGGAAATGACGAGTTTTATAGAACCGCAAGCCCTACTGTTAATACAACTGTAACTAACAGTAATGAAAAACACAGAATTTGGTTAGACTTAATTGCTCCTAACAATCAAAACAACAGAATCCTTGTAGGATATGTAACTGGTGCAACGGACGGAAAAGACAGATTGTTTGATGCTACAAACATTAACAAATCTAACTTTAACCTTTACTCTAAAGTAGACGAGCATAAATTATTAATTCAAGGAAGACCAGTTCCTTTTGTAGATACTGATAAAGTTGATTTAGAAGCTATATTACCAAGTAATGGAGAATATAAATTTGCTATAAACAGTTTAGATGGGTTATTTGAAGATGAAACACAAGGAATTTATTTAGAAGATAAAGAATTGGATATTATTCACGACTTGAGAGATTCTCCATATACATTTAATGCAGATAGTGGTGTACAAGAAAATCGTTTTGTATTGCGTTATACTGATGGAAACAAGTTACTTGATATTGAAGAAGTTATTACAAATAATGAGCTTTCAATATTTACAGCTAACAATCATGTAACAGCAGTATCTAACACTAGTAACATCCAAAGTTTTACTATGTATGATATTAACGGACGTCTATTAGCAAACAACAGAAACTTAAATACTACTGAACATAGTCTAAACACAAACAACTATAGTACTGGAACTTATTTAGTAACTATTGAATTAAAAGATGGAAGATCTTTAACTAAGAAAGTTGTGTTCTAATAAACATCGCAAATAATTAATACAAAAAGCGGATATCATTAATGATATCCGCTTTTGTTTTGCACAAAAATCAAAAAACACAATTACCCTCATCACTTACCAACAACACATTAGACAACTCATTACCCTAAAAAACAAAAACGACACAAATCACCCTAAAACGAATCACTATTTAACAACCTATACACAAACCGATAAACCATATCTTTAGCCTTTCATCTGAAGTTGACTGAAATAAACTACAGTTTAACGGTATTATCTGTATTATGACGAAAAAATACCTTATATTTATACATAATATGCAGTTTTTTTTAGATTTGCAACCATAATTTACCCGAATACCTGTCAAATTAATGACAGATTAACATTTTTACCCATGCATACAACTACCCGAAAGTCCTTTTTCCAAAAGGCCTCATTTCTGTTTATAACATTATTTTTTAGCTATTCCTATGCCCAAATCACAGTAAGTGATAGCGGCCCAGGAAACTACACTTTTTTAGTCCCTTGTGATGTAACTTCAATTACTATTGAAGCCTGGGGTGCCGGTGGAGCTGGTGGTGGTGGAATCACAAACAAATTCGGTGGACAAGGTGGTGGAGCGGGAGCTTATGCTTCTATTACAACTGCTGTTACAGGCGGGCAAGAAATAACCTATACAGTTGGAGCCGCTGGTACTGGAAGTACCGGTGATGGGACCAACGGAGGAAACACTACAATCTCACTAGGAACATTAGTTTTAGATGGAGGGAATGGTGGTATCCAAAATGGTACTAGTAACCCCGCAAACGGAGGTACTGGAACTGGAACTGGATGGACAATTATATCAGGAAATGACGGTGCTAACGGAGGAGGAACCACTGGAGGTGACGGAGCTGATGGCGAAACATTTGCCGGAAGTGGAGGTAATGGAAACTCTGGAGGTAACGGATTTAATGCTACTCAATACGGTGCCGGTGGTGGTGGTGGTGAACAAGGAGGTGGTAGTACTTGGAGTGGTGGTAACGGATCTGATGGTCGAGTTGCTATTACATACACTACTGCTTATCAATTTTACTGTACTACTTTTTATGATACTTTTGTATTACCTATAACCAATGTAACCTTTGCTGGAATTAACAATACAACAACAGAAGTAACCGGAGGTTCTTCTCATGAAGCATTTTGTTCCCCAACAGCAACAGTAACCCAAGGAACATCTCCAACAATTACCGTTGAAGGAAATACTGATGGGGCATTTACTGATTATTACTCAGTTTATGCCGATTGGAATCAAGATGGTACTTTTGCAGCTGGAGAAAGAACAGATATAGGTACAATAACAAATTCCACTGGTATTGACGGGGCTACTGCTTCAATTGCAGTTAATGTCCCTGCAGGAGCAACTCCAGGACTAACTTACATGCGTGTAATGAAAAGTGATTCAGCTTACCCAACAAACCCATGTAGTTTAACATATGATTTCGGACAAACTGAAGATTATTTAGTAAATGTTATTATGCCTGTTTGTGCTGATCCTGTCGATCAAGCATCTGGCTTAATATTAACTCCAGTATCTACAGTTATTAACGGAACTTTTACTGCTGCAGTATCAGCTCCTGATAGTTATTTAGTAGTAATGAATGAAACTGGAACACCTCCAGCAGGATTTCCACTTGATGGTACTCCATATACAATTGGACAAGCATTAGCTGGTGGAAACACGGTTATTGATATTGATTCTGACACAAGTTTTTCAGCTTCAATATTAAACCCTTCTACCTTATATTACTTCTTTGTATTTTCATACAACGATGCTACATGTACAGGAGGACCTTTATACAATACAATAACTCCTTTAACAGGAAGTGCAACTACTGGAACAATTTCTTATTGTACACCAAGTAATAATTATAGTGGTACTGAAAACTATATTGAAAATGTACAATTTATAGGTACACTTAACGATGTTTCAAACTTAGGTACTGGCTTTACAACTCCTGGTTATGCCGATTATACAGGTTTAGCAAATTCTTACCAACAACAAGGGGAAGGGATGAACGTATATGTAGAAGGTAACACAAGAGGACACTTTAAAACTTGGATTGACTGGAATAAAGATGGACTATTCGACCAAACAACTGAAGTAGTATATGATTCTGGTACAACTTCTACTGCTTCAACTACTTTTGGGTACACAGTACCTTTAGCTCAAGCACTAGGAACATATACGATGCGTATTCGCTATTACACAGCATATAATACTTCTTTTTCTTTTGGTCATCCAGATTACGAAAATCATACTCCTGATTTTGACTCTTGCCAAATTTTAGATGCTTATTCGGATCCATCTGCTCCTGGAACTATTTTTGAATATGGTGAGGTAGAGGATTATACCTTTGATGTTGTTTCACGATGTGATGCACAAATAACTGCAATAAGTAATGGAGAAGCTTGTGCAGCAAATTCTACTGTTGACATTAGTGTTACTGGAGCTGGAAATGTTACTAGCTATCATTGGTATGCTGATGAAATAGGTGGAGCAGAACTTGCTGAAACTTTTACTGGAACATGGACAACACCTTCTATTGCAACAACTACCGTATACTGGGTAGCTGCAGATAACGGTACTTGTGAAGCCTATGAGAGAGAACGTGTTATTGCTTTCCTAAATGCTCCTGCAACCTTAACTTTTACTCCTTCTAGCCCATATATTTGTGGAGAAAACAACCCTCCTATTCAAATAGCTGCTGCGTCAACTACGCAAATTGGATATTTAATTGATGAAGATTTTGAAGGTGGATTAGGAACTTTTACAGAAAACAATATTACTTCTAATGGAGCTGGACCTGATGCAATATCAACATGGCAATCAGAAACAAGTGTTTTTGTACCCTCTGAATATGTTTGGTTCCCTGCAATTTCTTCAGGATTTGGAACGAATAATTTTGTAATGAGTAATGCTGATAGTGGTGGAAATCCTACCGAAAACGAATTAATGTCAGCAACAGTAGATGCAAGTACATATGTCAACTTAACATTAGAATTAGATATGTATTTTTCTCGATACAACTTAGGTGTTCCTGAAAATGTAAATATAGAAGTATCTACTGATGGAGGTGCTACATGGACTATTGAAGCAAATATTACTGATGATGTAGGATACGGAACTAATTTTGATCATTTAACTTACAACTTGGATACGTATGCTGGTCAAGCAAATTTAAGAGTTAGAGTATATTACTACTCTGAATGGGGTGATGGTGTTGCTGTAGATAACATACAATTATACGGTAACAATACAATTAACCCATTAGTGTCATGGACTAACCCAGGCGGTGTACTAATCTATGAAGATGCTGGCGCAGTAACACTTTATACTCCTGGTGACTTAAGAAACGTGGTTTATATAGTACCTACTGCTGCAGAACTACAATCATCAAGCACATGGTCATTTACTGCTTCGGTAACTTTAGCTAACGGATGTGCTGCAACAGGTACTGTTGTATTACAAAACCGTACAAAGTACTTTATGGGAACTACTAACGACTGGAACGATCCTACAAACTGGAAACCTGTTGGAGTACCAACCTCTCTTAACTGTGTAATCATACCGGATACTTATAGTGCGAATATCGCTGGTGGTATTGATGGTGATGCTTACAACCTTAATGTTCAAAATGGTGGTGTTTTAGATATTCAACCTACTGGAACAGTAACAGTTCAAAACTTTGTAGATGTGGATGCTACTGGAACTTTTACTATTGAAAGTGAAGGAAGTTTAATACAAGTACAAGATCAAGGGCACGTTGATTATGTTGCCAATACCGGAAACATAAACATGAAACGTACTGCCAACATAAGGAAACTAGATTATGTATACTGGTCTACTCCTGTTGCTAACTTTCCTGTTGCTTCTATTTCTCCAACTACAAGTACTAGTTTAATATGGGAATGGAACCCAACTGTAGCTCTAGGATATGCTGGTGATTTTGGTATCTGGCAGAACACAACTGAAAACATGATTGATGCTAAAGGATATATTGTTAGAGGTCCTAGTGCCTTTACAACAGCTTTCCAAAACTATACCGCAACCTTTAGTGGTGTTCCGAACAACGGTACAGTAACCCGTGCTATTACTAGAAGCACTTACACTTCTGCTACTGATTACGCTGGACCAACAGCACTTCTGGTAAATAAAGATGATGATAACTGGAACTTAATAGGTAACCCATACCCTTCCGCTATTAGTGCAGATGACTTTATTACTGCGAATACTGATATTGAAGGTGCAGTACATATCTGGACTCATGGTACTGCTCCTAGTAGTGCTATTGCAGATCCTTTTTACCAAGACTTTGTAGCTAACTATACTGTTGCTGATTATATTACTTATAACTTTACAGGACCAAGTACAGGGGCTAGTACAACATGGAGCGGGAACATCGCTTCTGGACAAGGGTTTTTCGTATTAATGGAGGACACAGGAGCAACTTCTGAAGTAGTAACTTTTGATAATACAATGCGTGACAGAGGACATGGAAATGATGAGTTTTATAGAACTGCAAATCCTACTGCTAGTACAACTGTAACTAACAGTAATGAAAAACACAGAATTTGGCTAGACTTAATTGCTCCTAACAATCAAAATAACAGAATTCTTGTAGGTTATGTAACTGGTGCAACGGACGGAAAAGACAGATTATTTGATGCAACAAACATTAACAAATCTAACTTTAACCTTTACTCTAAAGTAGACGAGCATAAATTATTAATTCAAGGTAGACCGGTTCCTTTTGTAGATACTGATAAAGTTAATTTAGAAGCTATATTACCAAGTAATGGAGAATATAAATTTGCTATAAACAGTTTAGATGGTTTATTTGAAGATGAAACACAAGGAATTTATTTAGAAGATAAAGAATTGGATATTATACACGACTTGAGACATTCTCCATATACATTTAATGCAAACAGTGGTGTACAAGAAAATCGTTTTGTATTGCGTTATACTGATGGAAACAAGTTACTTGATATTGAAGATGTTATTACAAATAATGAGCTTTCAATATTTACAGCTAATAATCAAGTAACTGCGTTATCTAACACTAGTAACATCCAAAGCTTCATTATGTATGATATTAACGGACGTCTATTAGCAAACAACAGAAACTTAAATACTACTGAACATAGTATAAACACAAACAATTATAGTACTGGAACTTATTTAGTAACTATTGAATTAAAAGATGGAAGAACTTTAACTAAAAAAGTGGTATTCTAATAAACATCGCAAATAATTAATACCAAAAACGGATATCATTAATGATATCCGTTTTTGGTTGTATTACTAATTCTAGTTTAGCATTAGTACTAGTAATAACAACATATAAAAGAAGTGCTGTAAACGACATATATCTTCGTTAAACTCAATCTAAAGTACTATAAAACAATAAAAACGTGTTTTGTCCGATTTATTTGCATTACATCGAAAACACATAACTACCCTACTTATACTATAGGATATTTTTTTATATTCGTCTGATTTTCAGAATCAATTACCCGAATAATAACAAATTAATTACCCGATAAATTATGAATACTGTCACCCAACAGTTCATAAAGTTGCTGTGTGTAACTTTATGAATTTCCCCTATTTTTTCAATTGCTCAAGTAGGAATTGGAACAACAACACCAAACTCTAGTGCTTCATTAGACATTCAATCAACAACAAGTGGAATCTTAATCCCTAGGATGACAATCGTTGAGCGAAATCTTATCACAGTGGATGCAACAAGAACCGGACTATTAATCTATCAAACTGACAGCACTCCAGGGTTTTATTACTACAATGGAACTTCATGGGTTACTTTTGGTGGAGCAGCTGACAATGATTGGATAATAAGTGGAAATGACATCTACAATGCTAACACGGACAATGTAGGTGTTGGTACACCTACACCTACACATAAATTTGCAGTAAAACATGATGTTGCAAATGCAGGTGTTATGTGCGTTGAAAATGACGATTCAGCAGGTTTTGATGGAATCTATTTTTCTGAAGGCCCATTTAGCGGAACAAACTATCGTGGCCACATTGGTCATGTAAATTCAACTTCAGGATTTGCTGAACCAGGAACGTTTCAAGTTGCCTCAGGAGATAGAGATTTAGTTTTTAGTGCTACAGACGGTAGCAATAGTTTTGAAGAACGTATCCGTATCAAAAAAACTGGAGAAGTAAGGATTGGCCCAACCACTACAACTCCTACACATAGGTTACATGTACATAATGAGACTACAGATGATGTACTTAGACTTCAAGGTCCTGATACTGTAGGCTCAGGAGCACGATTAAATTTTGGTGATGCTGATTATGTATATCTTGATGAAGATGTGGATGATCACTTAATTATTAAAGCCTCTGGTGGTGTACAAGTAACAGATGACTTAGATGTAACAGGAACACTTTCAAAAGGAGGTGGTACTTTTAAAATCGACCACCCTTTAGACCCTGCTAATAAATACCTTTATCATAGTTTCGTAGAGAGTCCAGATATGATGAATATCTATAATGGAAATATTACAACAAACTCTAATGGAGTTGCTATAGTAAAAATGCCTAAATACTTTAAAGCTTTAAACAAAGAATTTAGATATCAACTAACTGTTATAGGTTCTTTTTCACAAGCTATAATTTCGAAAGAAATGAACAATAACAGTTTTGAAATAAAAACAAACAACCCAAATATAAAAGTAAGCTGGATGGTTACCGGAGTTAGACAAGATGTATGGGCAAATGAAAATAGAGTTATTCCTGAAGTTAAAAAAACATGGGAAAAAGGACACTATATACACCCTAGATTATACGGTAAATCTGAGAGCAAAAACATTACTAAGGCTAAACGACCTACAGCAAAGAAGAAGTAATAATAATCTTATTCAATACATCTTAAAAACGCCCGAATTGGGCGTTTTTTTTATATACTCAAATTCAATTTCCCTACTCTAAACTTCTCGCTCAAAAGAAATGTTCCTATAAACTATACTCAAGTTATTATGAATCATCAATCTAATAAAGAATTCTATTACATACCAAATGTAAAAAAACAGGACCAACAACTCTTTTTGTTTCACTATATAAATTTATTCATAATTTAACAATACCACATCATCTTTTTACTTTTTATCTTCTAAGAAAATAAACGGATATAATGCAATACCGCAATATCCTTTAGAAATAATATACCTACATAGTAAAATCATATACAAACAGAAACAATAATCAAACCAAAATTGCCGTATATTTGTGTTTACATGATTAAAAAGAGAATTCCATTAGAGGAAGGAGATTACTACTTAACTCCTGAAGGCTATAAGTGCTTCACAGAACAATACCATTTAAAGAGAGGGTATTGTTGTGAAAGTGGCTGTAGGCATTGCCCCTATGGATTCAATAAAAAAACAAACATTACAAAAAAGAAGTATTAATGGATTTTCAACTACTGAAATATAAAGTTGCTATATATAGCAAGTATCACAGGGTTGATATCCGCTATCCATAGTTTTTATTTGGGGGTGCCTTTTTATTACATAAAAAGTCGTGCTTTCCCAAATCGCTATTTCTATTATTAAATGCTTCGACAAGCTAAGTATGACAATAGAAATGAACTCCAACAGTTGCTCAATCACTCACGCAACACATTAATAATATTTGAAAATTACAACATGGAAACTATAACAGCATTATCTTTTAAACAACAAATAAAACAAGGTATTCCTAGCAAATTACCTTCTGCCAAAATATACGAAACAGACATTAATCACGCACCAAAACGTAAAGAAATTCTATCTGATGAAGAGAAGAAACTAGCTTTACAAAATGCGTTACGCTATTTCAAACCTGAACAACACGAAATATTAGCAAAAGAATTCTTAGCGGAATTAAACGATTACGGTAGAATTTACATGTATCGTTTTCGTCCAGATTACGAAATGAAGGCTCGTCCAATTAAGGAATATCCTGGAAAGTGCAAGCAAGCGAAAGCTATCATGTTAATGATACAAAACAACTTAGATTATGCAGTAGCACAACACCCACATGAGTTAATTACATATGGTGGAAATGGTGGGGTATTTTCTAATTGGGCACAGTACTTATTAACTATGAAATACTTATCAGAAATGACTGATAAGCAAACTTTAGTAATGTATTCTGGTCACCCAATGGGATTATTCCCTTCACACAAGGATGCTCCAAGAGTGGTAGTTACCAACGGAATGATGATTCCTAATTATTCTAAACCTGATGACTATGAGAAATTTAATGCTTTAGGAGTTACTCAATACGGACAAATGACAGCTGGTAGTTATATGTACATTGGACCTCAAGGAATTGTTCATGGAACAACCATTACTGTTTTAAACGGATTTAGAAAAATAGGAAAAGAACCTCAAGGGAATTTATTTGTTACTTCTGGTTTAGGAGGAATGTCTGGTGCACAACCAAAAGCAGGTAATATTGCTGGATGTGTAACTGTTTGTGCAGAAGTAAACCCGAAAATTACTCAAGTACGTTTAGATCAAGGTTGGATAGATGAAAAAATCACTGACCTAGATAAATTAGTGGCTCGTGTAAAACAAGCTAAAGAAAATAAAGAAACAGTATCAATTGCCTACTTAGGAAATATCGTTGATGTTTGGGAAAAATTTGACAAAGAAAATGTACATATCGATTTAGGATCTGATCAAACGTCGTTACACAATCCATGGGCCGGAGGATATTACCCTGCAGATATTTCTTTTGAGGACGCCAATGAAATGATAGCCAAAGAACCAGAACTATTTAAAGAAAAAGTTCAAGAAACACTACGCCGTCATGCAAAAGCTATCAATCAACATACCGTAAAAGGAACATACTTTTTCGATTACGGAAATGCATTCTTGTTAGAAGCTTCTCGTGCAGGCGCCGATGTAATGTCAGACAATCCAACAATTGGTAGAGAATTTAAATACCCAAGTTATGTACAAGACATCATGGGACCAATGTGTTTTGATTACGGATTTGGACCATTCCGTTGGGTTTGTGCTTCTGGAAAACCAGAAGATTTAGTCAAAACAGACGCGATTGCCTGTAAAGTTTTAGAGAAATTAAAAAAAGAGTCTCCTCAAGAAATCAAACAACAAATGGATGACAATATTCAATGGATAAAAGGTGCTCAAGAAAACAAATTAGTGGTAGGTTCTCAAGCACGTATATTATATGCTGATGCTGAAGGACGCATGAAAATTGCAAAAGCCTTTAACAAAGCTATCAAAAAAGGCAAAATAGGTACAGTTGTTTTAGGCAGGGATCATCATGATGTTTCCGGAACAGACTCACCATATAGAGAAACATCAAACATATACGATGGTTCAAGATTTACAGCTGACATGGCTATACACAATGTAATCGGAGATAGCTTTAGAGGAGCAACTTGGGTTTCCATCCACAATGGTGGTGGTGTTGGCTGGGGAGAAGTTATAAACGGTGGATTTGGTATGGTTCTTGATGGTAGTAAGGATGCAGGAAGACGTTTAGAGTCAATGCTTTTCTGGGATGTAAACAACGGTATTGCCCGTAGAAATTGGGCAAGAAACGAAGGTGCTATTTTTGCGATTGAAAGAGCTATGAAATCGGAACCAAGCTTAAAAGTTACTGTCCCAAATTTAGTTGATGAAAAACTACTTGCTAATTTATAACCAGTGCTCTAATTAAGAATAGGCTTAAACAGAAGCGCATAAAACAATTACTATGAAAGTATTCAAACTACTTACTATTACAATTGCTATACTATTAACATCATGCGCTTCTGTTAGAGTAACTTCCGACTATGACACACAAGCTACATTTGATAATTACAAAACTTTTGCTTTCTTTAAACCAGGAATTGACAAAGTAGAAATTTCTGATTTAGATAAAAAACGAATTCTTAGGGCTATTGAAAAAGAAATGCTCGCCAAAGGATTCACCAAATCAGAATCTCCTGATTTATTAGTTAATATCAATACCAAAACTGAAAAAAACATAGATGTCTATAGTGCTGGTATTGGGTACGGGTGGGGGCCTTGGTATAGCGGATATAACAGACAAGTATCTAGCTCAACCAATGGAGTGCTATATATTGATTTAATCAATGCAAAAGACAAACAATTGGTTTGGCAAGGACGCGGATCAGGTTATTTGACTCACAATGTAGAAAAGAAAGATGCCAGAACACAAGAATTTGTAACTCAAATTTTAGCCAAATACCCTCCAGGAACAGACAAAAAATAATTATTAAATACTATTTAGAAAAAGCCAAAACAATTAATTGTTTTGGCTTTTTCTATTTATACAACTTCTGACCGCTAAATGCATATTTAAAACCGTTCGTCATATTTCGTATCTAAAGACAAGGCTATCCACTTACTTTTGACTTATCATTAATCAAAAACTGAACAATTATGAAAAAGAAAATCATTTACGTAGGTATAACCACACTAACTTTTCTATCAATTATTTTACTAGACACACTAGCTTTGGATAATGTATTTGACGAGAACGCCAAAACAAGTGATATTACAGAACTTCTTTCTAAAGAATTACACTACAAAGAAATCAATACTATAAGTGCAAATGGATTTATGGTATCTGAAGACATTTATGGCGATTCTCATCTAATAACCATAAACAAAAGTATTTTAAAAAGTATTACTAAAAAAGAGGCCGTAAAAATTCAAGAGCTATTCAATAAAGATTTAAATCATTTTAAAGAAGCAGACTTCATTGAATTAACTTTTAATGGCATTAATTCTGAAAACAAGAAAATTGTTTTTAAAAGAGGGGAAATAACAAACTTCTAATCAAAAAATGAATAACTATGAAAAATTCAACTAAATTTTTAATAGGACTTGTTATTGGCGTCTTATTGTACTACTTATTTGACTCCCTTCTATTCGTTTCAGCTTTCCTTTTTGCATATATAATTATAGAACCTGCATATACTAAGTTTAAAAACAAGAAATAAACTTCAAACCGTTTACATAAGTTTAAGCACCAATCATCATATTTCTAAAAAAGAAAAGGCCTCTATAAATACATTTACATCATCAATCAAAAAAAACGAACAGTTATGATTACTTTTATCTTAAAATTTATCAACGTATTAATTGAATTTATTATTCAACTAATTTTCTAATAGTATAAACTAAAAATATATTTTTATCTAAATTGTTTAACACTATACACATTCTCAACTCAATTTAAACAAGTTAATTAAAGAATACTATATATAATTTTATTTTGGAAATCATCTTGAGTGTTGCTTATATTAGCAGCACTATCATCAACGAATAATAGCTATTACTTAACAAGTAAAATGATTATGAAATTAACAAACAATAAATACTATCTTATTTTCAATCTATTAGGGTGGATACTTTTATTCTTTGTTACTTTAGCAGGCCCAAAGATATTTCTCAACACAAAAGAGCTAGCCACAGAAATCATTACTTACATTTGGGCAGAAAGTATTCTATGTGCGATACTTGCCTACCTCAGCTGTTTTATAGTTTCATACTATATCGATCTAAAAGTCGATTTTAAATCAAATATTAAAAGGCATATTTTAAAAATTGTTTTTGTTTTTATTCTAACCCAAATTATTTATTCACTGATAATTTGGCCTGTTTTAGATTTTTTCGCAGAACTTATAAAGCAGAAATCTACCCCTATAACATTAGTTGGAAAAACATATAATGTCTTTTATTTCCTAACCTTATTTAGTATTTGGTTATTTGTATTTTTAACTATTAAAATTTATCATCAGCTAAAAAGTGTTCAATTAAAACAATTAAAGCTAGAAGCAAATTTAAAAGAATCTCAACTCAATACTTTAAAAGGTCAAATCAACCCACATTTTATTTTCAATAGCTTAAATAACATTCGCGGACTAATTCTAGAAGACACCAGAAAATCTAGAGAAATGATTACCCGTTTGTCTGAAATGTTACGTTACTCACTTACTAAAAACGATATAGATGCTATAAGCTTAACAGATGAATTAGAAATGGTAGACAACTATATTGCGATTTCTAAAATACAAATGGAAGATCGTTTACAGTTTGATAAAAATATAGAGTTAAACCCTCAGGATGTCAAAATACCACCTATGATTATACAAATGCTGGTAGAAAATGCTGCTAAACATGGCATTTCCAACTTAAAAAACGGTGGTATTATTAGCTTAAACATAAAACAAAAAGACAACAAGTTACTGATTGAAGTATCCAATCCAGGGCAATTATCAATCGACTCTAAATCTACCCAGTTAGGTTTGAAAAACATTCAACAACGATTGGCGTTACTATATAAGGAAGCAGCGAATTTTTATTTAGAAGAACAAAACAGCCAAGTATTAGCAACGATCCAAATTCCTTTATAATGACTATAAATGCTGTAATAATTGAAGATTCTCGTTTGGCAAGAAATGAGTTAAAAGAATTAATAAAAGATTTTCCGAATATTAACTTATTAGGAGAAGCCGAAAATGTAGATAATGGCATTGCATTAATAGAAGAAACTAAACCTGATTTATTGTTTTTAGATATTAATATGCCTGAAAAAAATGGTTTTCAATTACTAGAAGAGCTTGATGAGGCTCCAATGGTTATTTTCACAACAGCTTTTGACGAATACGCTATTAAATCTTTTGAGTACAACGCACTAGATTATTTGCTAAAACCAATAAACGCTAAACGTTTTGAAAATGCATTAGATAAAATTACAGAACGCTTAACTACAGTTTCAACAGAAGCTACAAACACAAAAAAACTGACAGAAACTAGCCAAATTTTCATTAAAGACGGTGAAAAGTGTTGGCTAGTTAAAATATCCGATATCATTCTTTTTGAGATTGTTGGAAATTATACACGTGTATATTTCGAAAACAATAAACCACTGCTCTACAAATCTTTAAACCAAATTGAAGAGAAATTACCTAATAGCAATTATTTTAGAGCCAACAGGCAGCAAATTATCAACACAAACCATATAAAAAATGTTATCCCATGGTTTAGCGGTAAACTTAAATTAGAAATGACAAATGGTGTTGATGTAGAAGTTTCTAGAAGACAAAGTCAGAGTTTTAAAGAGCGGTTAAGTTTGTAAACTTTCATAAAAACAATCTTATAATTATGTAACATAAGTTATTTCTTTTCTTCAATGTCTTCCTTATTTTTGAAAAATGAAAACTATATTTTATCTAGCATTACTTTTACTCTTTATAGCTTGTGGCCAAAAACAAAAAACAAGCGTACAAAAAAAATATATTACTACTAAAGTAGCTCTTGGTGAAAAGCTGTTTTTTGACCCTATCTTATCACTAGATAATTCTATTTCTTGTGCAGATTGTCACCAACCACAATTTGCTTTTGCCGACAACAAAGCATTTTCTGTAGGAGTTAACGATAGTTTAGGGAATCGAAACACACCTTCGGTAATGAATATAGCTAGTCGTCCGTTTTTCTTTCATGATGGTAGAGCAGCTACTTTAGAAGAACAAGCCACTATGCCGGTAGAAAACCCCGTAGAAATGAACTTACCTTTTTCAGAAGCTGTAAAAAGAGTTAAGATTAATAAATCATATTTTAATTTATTCAACAAAATATACCATACCGAACCTAACAAGGAAAACATCACCAATGCTTTAGCTGAATTTCAGCGAAGCTTAGAGAGCGATGGTAGTGCACCTCACGATCTTTGGATGAATGATATCGACACTCTTGCTATGAGCTCTTCTCAACAAAGAGGAAGAAACCTCTTTTTATCTGATGAATTTAAATGTTTCGATTGCCATTTTGGACCTGACTTTACGGGTGATGAATTTAGAAATATTGGTTTGTACGATGGAATTACCTTAAAAGATATGGGTAGATATGATGTTACTAAAGACTCTGCTGATATTGGTAAATTTAAAGTTCCTGGTTTAAGAAACGTAGCTCTTACGGCACCTTATATGCATGATGGTAAATTTAATACACTTGAAGAAGTAATTGACTTTTACAGCAACCTTTATGATTTTGTAGAAAAACCAGTAAATATTGACAGCCTAATGGTAAAACCTTTAAATCTATCAGAAAATCAAAAAGAAGATTTAGTTAATTTTTTACACTCCCTTACCGATAAAAATATTCCTTACCAAAATAGAAAGAGCTAAGCATTGTTTGTTATCTTATTTCTTTGACCAAAAGCTGTTTATATACAATAGTAAAGGCTACTCAAACCGAGTAGCCTTTACTAATAATAATATTCTTAATACGCTAACAACTCCTCAATCTTCACTTTCACTTTTTCAGTAGAAGGGATCATCGTTTGCTCTAATACTGAATTCAATGGTATGGCTGGCATATTCTCACTACCAATAGTCATAACGGGAGCGTCTAAATATTTAAAACATTTCTCCTGTACCAATCCGCTTAAGGCTCTACCAAAAGAATTATTAGTTGGCTCTTCAGTTACAATTAAACATTTCTTTGTCTTTTTAACAGACGCCAAAATAGCTTCCTCATCTAACGGATATAGTGTTCGTAAATCTACAATCTCTACATTTTCTTTTAAATCTTTAGTTGCATTTAGTGTCCAATGTACTCCCATACCGTAAGTTACTACCGTCATAGTTTCTTCTTCATCTTGCTGCCAAATTTCTTGTACTGTATTCGCTTTCCCTAAAGGCAAAATATAATCTTCTGCAGGTTCAATGGTTCTTGCTGCATCTGTTCCTTTTACTTTAGACCAATACAATCCTTTGTGTTCTAAAAACACTACTGGGTTAGGATCATGATATGCTGCTTTTAGCATTCCTTTTAAATCAGCTCCATTACTTGGATACGCAATTTTAATCCCTCTAATATTAGTTAAAATCGATTCAATAGAAGATGAATGATACGGCCCTCCACTTCCATACGCTCCAATTGGAATACGTAAAATCATAGATATTGGCCATTTACCATTTGACAAATAACAACTTCTACTTACCTCAGTAAATAATTGATTGATACCTGGGAAAATATAATCCGCAAATTGAACCTCAACAATTGGCTTTAATCCCGCTGCTGACATTCCTACTGTAGACCCTACAATAAATGCTTCTTGAATTGGTGTATTAAATACACGTTCATCTCCAAATTTTTGCGCTAATGTAGCTGCTTCTCTAAACACTCCTCCTAGTCTACCTCCAACATCTTGTCCGTAAAGCAAACATTCTTTATGCTCACGCATGATTTCTTCAACTGCAAATAAAGCACAATCTACCATTACTACTTCTTCCTTGTCAGCCGGAGCTCTTTCACCTGTTTCTTCAGTTATTGGTGTTGGTACAAAATCGTGGGTAAATAAATCTGACGGAGATGGATCTTCTGCCTGTAAAGCTCTTTCAAAATCTGACTTCACTAAAGTAATAGCTTCAGCTTCTATTGCATCTACTTCATTCTGTATAAAACCTGCATCTAATAATTGCTTCTGTAGTACTGGGTAAGGATCACGAGAACGTGCTTCTTCTAAATCATCACGATACCATTCCATACGCACACCAGAAGTATGGTGGTTTAATAACGGAACTTTTGCATGTAATAATACTGGTCTACGTTCTTCTCTTATTATTTTTAAAGCTTTTTCTACTGCTTCATAAGATTCAGCAAAGTTAGCACCATCAATAGTCATGGCTTCCAATCCGTTGAATCCTCTTGCATATTCAAAAGCATCTTGCGCTCTAGTTTCTTCTGCATTAGCAGATATATCCCAACCGTTATCTTGCACTAAATACAAAATAGGTAATTGCTTTAAAGCAGCCATTTGAAAAGCCTCTGAAATTTCTCCTTCAGTAACAGAAGCATCTCCCAACGAACACACCACCAGTGGTGGATTATCTTGCTCACTCATACGGATTGCTTCGTTAATATTCTTAATACCAACATTTTCTTTATACCAAAACCCCATTGCAACTCCTGTTGCAGGAATGGCCTGCATACCTGTTGCAGAAGATTGATGTGGTATTTTTGGTTTGTCAGCATCATTTAAACTCGGGTGACAATAATAAGTCCTTCCTCCTGAAAACGGATCGTCCTTTTTAGCCAATAACTGTAACATTAAATCATATGGCTTCAATCCGAATGATAATAACATAGCATCATCTCTATAGTATGGAAATGCATAATCTTGTGGCAACAATTGCATTCCTAAAGCTGTTTGTATTGCTTCATGTCCTCTAGAAGTGGCATGCACATATTTAGATACTAATTTGAAGTTATCCTCATACAGCGTTGCCATTGCCTTTGCTGTACATAGATTAGCGAATCCTTTTTGTAATGTTTCCTTAGATAATTGATGTTTTGTCGTCATTTCTTTCGTTTCCATAATCTTATTTTTATTCTGAGATTTCTCCTATCGTCGAAATGACAAGCAACCTCTATAATTAATAATCGTATTTCTACAATCTTTAACCTTATTTTACTTCTATATTATATTTTCTTAATAACCCCAGTACTTCAGGCATTGAAAACTTTGCTTTTTTTATTTTATTTATTTCTGGATCAATCACATAATTAAATGATGATCTGAAATCTGATTTTTCAAGTATAGAACGTTCAAATATTGCTGATTTAAAATCACAATTATTGAATATTGAATTTGTCAAATCTACCTCTGTAAAATCCACTTGTTGTAGCATACACGAGTTAAATTTTGTTCCTTTCATTTTCATTTGATAAAACGAAGCCAAATTCAAATTAGATTCATTGAATTCAACAGAAAACAAAAAATCACTGCAATTGTTAAATAGTAATCCTAATAACTTGCATTTTAAAAAAGTAACATCATTAAAAACCGTATGCTTTAAATTAACATTACTTAAATCACAGTCTTGAAATTCACATTCTGTAAAGGACACATTAGACAAGTCTGAATTTGAAAATATACAGTTCGTGAACGTACAGTTATCGTATTCTCCTTTTGCCAAAGCTATTTGTGAATAGTCTTGCTTTTCAAAACGTTTGTTTTCAATTAAATTCATCAGCTGAATTATATTTCTCTTTGAGTATCAAACTGTTCTAGGTAATCTCCAACTTTACGTAAAAAAGAACCTCCTAAATATCCATCTACAGCTCTATGATCAAAAGACAGTGATAAATACATCATGCTTCTAATAGCAAGCTCATCTCCTTTATCCGTAGTAATAACCTCTCCACGTTTTTTAATAATTCCAATGGCTAAAATGGCAACTTCTGGTTGATTAATTATTGGTGTTCCCATTAAACTCCCGAAAGTTCCTACATTAGAAATTGTAAAGGTACTTCCTTGAATTTCTTCTGGCTTTAAACAATTGTTTCTTGAACTGTTTGCTAAATGATTTACATCTTTTGCAATCCCTAATAAATCTTTTGAATCTGCATTTTTAACTACAGGAACAATTAAATTACCTGAAGGTAAAGCTGTAGCCATACCCACGTTTATATCTTTATATTGAATAATTTTATTTCCATCAATAGAAGCGTTAATTCCAGGGAATTCTTCTATTGATTTTGCAACAGCCTCTACAAAAATTGGTGTAAATGTTAAGCGCTCGTTATATTTTTCTTGAAACTTTAATTTATTCTCATTTCTCCAATTTACCAAATTAGTTACATCAACTTCAATATATGCAGTTACGTGTGGTGACGTATGTTTAGAATACACCATATGATCGGCAATCATCTTACGCATTCTATCCATTTCAATAACCGTATCATGACCTTCTACAAACTTAATTGGAGGTGCATTATAAGTAGATTTTGGCGCTTGAGTAACTTGTGCCTGTGGACGGCTAGGTAAAGCATACTTTCTGTTTTTGTTGTAGTTCATTACATCACTTTTTCTGATACGTCCTTCAGCACCCGTTCCCTGAATACTTTGAACCTCTTCAATAGATAATCCTTCTTGCTGTGCTATACTTATTACTAAAGGTGATAAAAAGGCATCAGGATCTTGCGTTCCTAATTTAAATTCAGACTTCTTTGAAGTTGAAGTGGTTGATTTTGTTTCTTTTGAAGCCGACTTAGTATCTCCATTTTCTTGAGTACTTATTTTCACTTCTCCTGAAGCTTCAATTATTGCCATTACAGTTCCCACGGCTACAACGTCATTAGACTTATATAAAATTTCTTTTATAACTCCCGAACAAGGTGACGGTACTTCTGAATCTACTTTGTCAGTTGCTACTTCTAAAATAGTTTCCTCAGCATCTACTGTATCCCCTACTTGAAACAACCAATTAATTATTGTTGCTTCAGAAATACTTTCTCCCATTTTGGGCATTTTCAATTCTATTCTAGCCATTTTTAAATTTTATATATAAAAGAATAAAGATACGGAAATAGCTTTCAATTTATTTGTAAAATCTATACTTATAAGTAAATAAAGAATTTTGTTCTAAAAAACACCATGATGAAATAATATTATTCTTTATTTTTGATTTTTAAGCTTTGATACAAAAAAAACAACTATTATGAAATTAGACAGTATTGATTATAAAATAATGAAGCTTTTACAAGAGAACTCCAATCGTACTGTAAAAAGTATTTCGGAAAGTTTAGGCTTATCAACAACTCCTGTTTTTGAACGCATCAAAAAGTTAGAAAAAGAAAATTATATCGATAAATATGTAGCTGTATTGAATCAGAAGAAAATCGGACTCAAGCAAATTGTTTTCATTGGTCTTACTCTACAAGGTCATACTAGAAGCTACTTAGAAAAATTTGTAAACGAAATTAATGACTTCCCTGAAGTAATAGAATGCCATCGAGTAAGCGGGAATTTTGACTACCTACTTAAATTAGTAGTAGAAGACATTGAAGCGTATGAAAAATTTATCATCACAAAACTTACCTTACTACCTTATTTAGGAAATGTTCAAAGTCTTATTACACTTTCCACAAGCAAACAAACCAATCAACTAGACCTATCGCATTTGTTAGACATTACTAAATAAAACCTATACTAAAACATTTTTTTTTTCATTAATACCCAAAGCGATACTATCCCACAAGCCTATTCTTTGTTGTAATGCTTTTTTACTATATATTAAAGCTTCATCCCATTTAAGTTTGTCTTGTCCGCATAGCTCTTCCACCATTTTTAAACTAATAGGCCCATGCTCATCTCCATCTAGTTCTATATGACGTTCTAAATAATAAACTAGTTTATCAATCGCCTGTTTATTACCAATTCCTTTTACTATTTCAATAAACATATCCGGAATTAAATCTTCTCTCCCAAAAGTAAAAACGGCTGCAATAACATGCGGTTTTTGTGTGGCAATAACTTCAAAAGTAAAAGACACGAAATCCTTTACTGCATCAGGTATTTCTACTTGTTGAAGCGCTTTTTCTACAGAGACTCCTTCTTGTATTAAACCGCAAAATTGTTCCATTTGAGATGTATCTGCGCCTAACTGTTGCATAGCCTCTAAATACATTTCGTAATGACTCATTGTTTCCCCATTTTGATCTACATCACTTTCTTCTCCAAAAACAATTTCGTTAATAAAGCGTCTGGTTGTTGGATTAGATGAAGGTGTCCATGGCAAACTTACACAAGTTAAATGTAGCTGTAAAGCTTTTAATAATGACATAAAGTCCCATACAGCAAAAGCGTGTTGCTCTGTAAACAACTGTACATCTTTGGTTGTATTAACTTCCTTATACAGTGAGTGATTAATCAGTTCTGTTCTTAAAGAATCTAGCTCTTCTAAAATATAGTTTATCATTATATATTATTTTTGGGGTTGCAAATATCGTCAAAAAAGAAATTACTTTTTTAATTTCTTCAATATCATTCTTGCTCTTGCTTGATAGGCTACACTTTCTGTGGCATAATTTTGTTCTATGACCATTTGTAATTCACTATGTACCCAATTAACATCTTTTCCTAAATGAAACAGGCTTGTCATAGAATAGGCTCTCGGAGCTACTTTTAATTGATCATCTATCAACCACTCAAAACCACGATTTACCATTTTTTCTTTTATAACTGGAGTCATCATAGATTGCACCATATCATTCTGATTTTTAGAATAATAATTCAACACAAATGTCTCTATAATTTTAGCTATGGGTCTAATAGCAGATTGATTGGTCAAGTACTGAGCATTGTCTAAAATAGCATTCATATGCGAGCATAATACTTCTATATGTTGTCTATTCAAAAACTCCAGCCACCAACAATATTTAAAATGATTTTTATCTTTACTAAAAGCTCTTTCTATAATTTCTGGTAATACCTCTAAATTATGAAGCACTAAATCAACAGCTGAAGCACGAGCAGCCATACTATGATTTACTTTTTCTATATCAAAATGTAAGTCAGATAATTTCATTACTTGTGTTGCTCCAACCAATAACAATCAGCTTTTGTACCTATCCATTCAAAAACAAATTCTCCAGTAATTTCAAAGCCTACTTTCTGTAATACATTTACCGACCCTTGATTAGGAATATCTGCTGCTGCATATAAACTTTTAACACCTGCTTCATTAAACATATAATCTACCCATGCTTGAGCAGACTCTGTAGCATACCCTTTACCCCAAAACTTTGGGATTAAACGATATCCTAATTCATACACATTATAAAAACCATTCTCTTGCTCAGATTCGTTTAAATATTTAATACCACCCCATAAACTCATTGGTTTCTTTATGGATAACTGCCCATCTTCCAATTCCTCTTTCCTTGTATTGCTGTTGAAGAAGTTCTATATATTTTTCAGCTTGATCTTTATTGGTAATAGGCATATTTCCTAAATACTTATGTACTTCTGGGTTAGAATCTAATTCAAACATCCCATCAACATCAGTATCAAGAACTGGTCTTAAAATAAGACGTTCAGTTTCTATCGGTTGGTTAGGCATCATTTCTTTAAAAATTCATTTAAAGTTTTATAAAAATCTTCTTGAGTAGGTCTGTTTTTTGGAATTTCTCGTAGTGGCTCTACTTCCTCCATTATTTCATGACAATCAGCAGGTAATGTTTGATACAATTGAGTCCCTTTGGTTTTCCATCCAATCATTTCTTCCGAAACTTCTTTTATAGCCTTGGCTGGGTTTCCTACTATTAGCTGACGTTTTTCAAACACTGCATTTGCTTTTACAAATGCCATGGCACCTACAATACATTCATCACCAATTACGGCATCGTCCATAATTACAGAGTTCATACCTATCATGCAGTTCCTCCCTAAATTAGCTCCATGAATAATAGCTCCATGACCTACATGGGCAGATTCCTTTAGTGTAATTGACTTTCCCGGAAACATGTGTACCGTACAGTTTTCTTGCACGTTTACTCCATCCTCTAAAATAATCTCTCCCCAATCACCACGAATTGCAGCTCCAGGACCTATGTAACAGTTCTTACCAATAATCACATTTCCTATAACTGCAGCTAAAGGATGTACAAAACTAGTTTCATGTACTACAGGAATGAATCCTTTAAATGAATATATCATGATGTGTGCTTTTATTAAACTAAAAAATGATAACTATAAAAGTAACGATTAAATCACTTTTACAATTATCATTTTATAATTATGTGTTTATTATTTAAAACGCTTTAATGTTTCTTTTGTGAAGTCAGACAAAACTAATCTTCCTGAAATAACAGCTCTTTCCGCTAATAAAGTATCCCAATTGTCAGTTCCAGCCCACATGATTTTTTTCATTTCCGCCATAGCATCTGGATTGTATGAACATAAGTTTTCAGCAAATACTTGTACACCTTCATCTAACGCTTCAGTAGATTCAAATACTTGTGCATATAACCCTTTATCTCTTGCCCATTCAGCATCATAAAAAGTATTGGCGTCAATCGCGATTTGCGACATACCTGTCAATCCTAATTTACGTTCTACAGCTGGCCCAACAACAAATGGCCCGATACCTATATTTAATTCGCTCAATTTAATTGATGCAAATTTAGATGCCATACAGTAATCAGTTGCAGAAGCAATTCCTACTCCACCTCCTACTGTTTTTCCTTGTACACGTCCGATTATAAACTTCGGACATTTACGCATTGCGTTGATCACATTTGCGAAACCTGAAAAGAATACTTTTCCTGTTTCTGCATCGTTAATTGTCATTAATTCTTTAAAACTTGCTCCCGCACAGAAGGTTCTTGCTCCACCACTTTTTAAGATGATCACTTTTACTGCTTCATTTTCTCCTGCTTCAGTAATATTAGTTGCTAATTTTGCTAATATATCTCCTGGTAACGAATTATGAGCTGGATGGAAAAATTCAATCGTAGCTATTCCGTTTTGTATGTCTTGTTTTACGTAAGGTGCTGTCATGTTCTATAATTGATTGTAAATATAAAATGTAAAAGTAACATACTTTTACATTTTATATTTTGTGTTTTATCTTTTAATTAAAGTAATCCAAATTGTTCAAAGTGATGATTAAAATGCTTGGTATGTGTTAAATTCCACTCAAATTTAGTCAACATTCCAAAAACAGCATTTTTAGTAGTTGCATCTGAATTTTCTTTAAAGTACAATTCAAAAGCATCATATGCTTCCATTAATTTTACTTTTGCTTCTGCTAAGTTTTCATATTGCAACTCTGCCAATCTATCTTGTAATACAGCTGGTGCTTTATAGTTTTTAGGCATTGCAACATGTGTATATAACGACTCATGTACCTGTTCTAAAATTTTCTCTGGTGTTTCTATTTCGAAATTTTGAATTTCCCCCGAAGCCACACGAACTGAATACTCTAAATGTTCTACCATTTCCTGAGCACTCATAGTTCCCCATACTGGTTTAGTATCTTCTGTAAGTTTATTTAAGTAGCCTGAAATTGTTTTCTTATTGATATCAGCAAAAGGACTCTTCTTTTGAACCATAGTTAAAATAGTAGCCACTGCTACTAACTCATCTTCTTGGTCGAATACCTCAACAAACCATTTTACAATTCCACTTGGTAATTCTGTTCCTCTTGAATCACGATCTACACGCTCTTTACACGTTAAACGCACATAAACCGTATCATTATGATAAATTGGACGTAAAAATCTACATTCTTCTAATCCGTAATTCGCTGCTACTGGTCCTTTATTAGGATACACGAATAATCCAGCTGCTGCTGCAATAATGAAATATCCGTGAGCAGTACGTTTTTCGAATATACTTCCTTCTAAAGAAGTAATATCGGTATGTGCATAGAAATGATCCCAGGTTAAATTACCAAAATTGATAATATCAGTATCTGTAATTGTACGTTTATGTGTTTTTAAAGACATCCCTGGTTTGATATCTTCCCAATGATATGCAAACGGATGCTTGTCAGTTTCTTTATAATCAGCATTCGGTTGATAAATACCTGTAACTTCTGTTAATGTAGTTGGGGTACCTTGAATAGCGCAACGTTGCATGTAATGTTTTACACCACGCATTCCACCCATTTCTTCACCTCCTCCAGCTCTACCTGGACCACCGTGAGTCAATTGTGGTAATGGAGATCCATGACCTGTACTCACTTTTGCATTTTCTCTGTTTCCTACTAGAATACGACCGTGATGCGAAGCTGCTTCAACGATATAATCACTAGCGATTTTATCATCATATGTAAATATAGAAGACACCAAAGATCCTTTACCCATTTGAGCTAAAGTGATCGCTTCATCTAAATCTTTATAAGGCATGATTGTACTTACCGGACCGAATGCCTCCAACTCATGAACTGCAGTATTGGTAAACGGATTGTCTTCACGCATTAAAATAGGCTTCATAAAAGCTCCTTTTTCTGCGTCAGCGCCAACAACATCTACAGTATCTAAATTACCATAGACTATTTGAGCTGTTTTTGACAATTTAGCTACCTGATCTTTTACACTTTGTACTTGCGCTTTACTTACTAATGCTCCCATTCGAACC
>Ga0209395_1001343_pt1 | contig 34616 bp, 28 predicted proteins | sample GOMGulsemesocosm_3_FD_184635 | JGI IMG/M metagenome (GOLD analysis project Ga0209395, IMG submission 184635) | Methane-oxidizing microbial communities from mesocosms in the Gulf of Mexico - GOM9D Gulf of Mexico (SPAdes) (version 2) | ecosystem: Environmental > Aquatic > Marine > Cold seeps...
TCTTGTACATTAACGGTACAACACCCTGCTTGATTTCATCAATGCCATCAATTTGCTTTTGTAAAGAAACTAAATTGGCTTGCTGGTCATCAACCATACGTTGTACATGGTCGTTATAACCACGTAACACATCAGCTTCATCAACTGTATTACGGTATTCAGCAAGAAGATCTTGCGTTTGCTCGTAAATGTTGTTGATTTTTTGTTGTGACTTTGCAGATTGCTTGAAGATTTTAGCTTCAGCTTTTTGAAGGTCTGTGAGTGCATCAGCTGCAGCAATATTGCTACCCGCTAGTGCTAGTGCGCCAACCATCGCTGTGGCGATAAGGCTTTTCTTACTTACTTTGGACATAGTTCCCAACCATTGCTATTTTTAATTTTGATAACAAAAATTTTGTTACCTCAAATATAAAAGTCTGTAGTTTTTAAATGTAACTTCTTATGAATACAACTGAGCAATAATCCCAAATGACAGCAGCACTGTCAAGGTGAGACTTTAAATGACGATGTATTTAATTTTAACGTTTAAAAAAAAATTAACGCTAAAACGTATCGTTTTGCTAACAAAATTACTCAAGTTTCCGTAGAAACTGTGAGGGACAAAAATTTTGCAGAAGTATGTTTTACTAACATCTTCGTAGTAAGTCAAATTTATTTAGATAAAATGAAGGAGTTAAAATATAACCAGTTGATTATTCTAACTAGAAAACACACTTGAAACATCACTTAAAAAGTATAGCTTTATACTTTAAAAACAATAAGGTACCACTAAATATCAGTTAAAAAAAAACCAAGGACTTTCTATGAAAGCGCTTGGTTTATAGTATTCTAGCGTTAGTTAAACTTTACATTCAACATCACTTGTTTTCCATACTTCCGGTGCCCAATACTCACCCGTTGTATACTTGTTACGGTTTTTACGTATGTACTTAGCCCCTAATGAATATTTTTTGTTGGCCTCTACATCAAATTCAATAAAGTGAAAATTCTTAGCTTCACCACGTCTTCTGGTAATTGAATTTTCTCTAATATGCTCAACTACGCGTATCACATGTTTGCCTGGAGAAAGTGTAAATGCCTTAGCTCCCATATTAACGGTTTGACCGTCAATGCTATTGATACTGGCAAAATGGACATTTCGCGTTGCAGGTGGTTTATTATAAAGCGTAATAACTCCACAGCCTGAGCTTGCTTGTGGTTTTACTTCATCGGTTGATTTTTTCGCTGCATTTGAGAAAAAACTTACGCTTAACGTTAAAGCCAACACACCCGTTATCAATTTATTGTTCATGATTATCTCCGTATGTATAAATTACATACAAGATACATTTCCGCATAAGCGTAGTAAAGTGACTAGATGTAACTGGATGTTATATGCATCATTCAGATGTAACTGAATGTTATTTCCCCCCCTTAGATGCAAATATTTGATAACCAATAGCTCCCTCTGCACCCTCTAATACCTCGGCTTTAGTGATATATAAGCCATGTACTTTAAACATACTACTTAATTGCTCTATTTGCTCTTTAGTAAGCGCTGCATTTACCATTTCCGAGAGCCTACCTTGATGACTCGACATGCCTTCTTTAAATTTTTCAAGTTCTTGTTTTTTATTTTCAGTCTTTGCACTTAATAAGTATTTAAGGAAACCTAAAAAATTACTTTGATGGAAAGCTTGCGAGAAGTTATTAGCCGTTACCTCTAATTGCTCATTCAAGCGATGTCGGTAATGTTCAGCGTCCCCTACCGCTTTTAAGTACTGCTTGCCTGACGGTATTGTTGAATAGATGTTTTTATCATTTAGAGCATCAATCAAGCCCCGCATGGTTTCTAAAACGCCATTTTTTTCTAACATGGCATTTATCATCATAAGTTCTTGTCTATTATTTTTTATGAGTACTGAATCATAAAAATGGCATATAAATGTCGCATATCCCGTGTCAGAAATGACTCTAGACACCTCAGCAAGCGATTTCGATAAATCACTGTACTCAATACCATAATTAGAAATTACCACATCATAAGTGCAATTTTCTAATGGTAATTTTTCGATATCAACATTAAATAATAATTCTATATTCTTTAATTGAGTAAACTTATCACTGGCCGTTACGTTCGCATAATCAACGCCGGTAAAATTCACTGCAGAGAAGTTCCCCATGTCCTGTTCAGCAAGGCGCAACAATGCGGCATTACCTGTACATAAATCAAGGACCTTACTTTTACTCTTTATAGTCTTAAATACAGCTTTCCATGCTTCTTGTATCTTGCCTTCATAACAATGTCTAAACTCATTACCAAATGACGTTTTATGACCTTGTGACCAATATGCACTCCAATCATTACGTGAGTTCATCGCACTTCTCTATTTATAAATAGCTTAAATTAAAAAAGGCCCTTAAAGGGCCTTTTGATAAATTAAAAAATCTTAATTCTAATAATTAGAAAGAGATTGAGTAACGAGCAGTGTATTCACGACCGTAGTTGTTATAAAGATCATTATCTTCAAACTTACCATCAGAAGATAAGATTGGATCTTCATCAAGTAAGTTATTAACACCTAACATTACTCGACCATATGAACCAACATCAAGCGTGTAGCTTAAGTTATGAATAGTCCAAGAATCTAAGTGACCTGATGGAACATTATCTGCAGAATCTTCATAAGTACTTTCAGTGAAGTTAATATTCCACGAAAAACTGTGATCACCAGCAGTGTATATTGTTGTAAATACAGACTTAAGCTGAGGCTGACCGGCCCAACCAGCAGTGTTAACTGCATCAGCACCACCTTCAACTTCTACAATGTAATCTTTAACGAAACTATTGTTCCATTTAACACTAAAGTCACCAATGCTTGTTTCCATTGCTGCATTAAAGGATACATCTATACCCGATATTTGCATTTTATTACCGTTACCAGTACCTGTACCAATTTCTTCAGCTGCACCAATCAAACCATTTACAGTAGGTCCACGCTTAACAAAGAAAGTTTCATTCGGTGTTAAAGTACCACTATCAATACCCGTCATTACATTTGTAATTGAGCGGCTAGCGATAACGTTATCGATGTTTAAATCAAAGTAATCTACTTTCATACCAAAATCGTCAGTAATATCCCAAGCTAAGCCTAGGTTAATGTACTCTGAAGTTTCAGGTTCTAAGTCCTTGTTAGCACTAGTATAAGTATCAAATTGTTTTTCAGGACAATCAGCTATTGCTGTGCCACGTGCTGCACAATAAGGCTTATCAATACCAGTATCGGCACTGTATGTTGTTGCTGCGTTCAAGTCATCAAGACCAGGAGCACGGAATGCTTCTGAGTATGAAGCACGTAAAACTAAGCTATCAAGAGCCTGCCAACGAACAGCAATTTTAGGTGCAAAGTTACCACCAAAATCAGAGTAATCATCGTAACGACCAGCGATGTTAATTTCTACATCGTCAACAACAGGAAGGATTGCTTCATAGAATACAGCAAATACTTCACGTTCACCCTCTGCAGAATTACCAGCACTACCACCAATTAAGCCAGCTTCTGATTGAGCATCATAAATATTTTCGAATGTAGTTTCAAAATATTCCATACCAATAAAGTGAGCAATTTCGCCACCTGGTAATTCAAATAAATCAAAGTTTAAACCAGCGTTATATTGGTTAAATTCAGAACGACCTTGCGTTAAGGTAGTTGCTTTCATGTTATTCACGCCAGCTTCAGTACCAAGATCGATACCATTTTTTTCATTATAAGCAAGACCTGAGTAGCTTAAGTAGTACTCACCAATAGACTTGTTATCAGCTTTGTTGTAGTGGTAATAAACTTCCCATGTAGCATTTAAGAAATCTAGTTCGCCACGAAGACCCGTAATGAAATCTTGGTTATAATCATCAACGTTACCGTCACGAGTACCAATATCAACCCAACGGAAGTAACCTTTTGCTTCTACGTCATATGGATTATGCGGGCTATTAGCTGGCATGTTATTCCAAGGTGCTGCAGGTGGCGCATAACGGCCAGTAGAGCTGTTTTGAGTAAACATAACACGACCAAACCACTCAAGATCGTCAGTTAAATCGTAATCAGCATCAACATATACAGTGTTACGTTGAATAGAAGCTTTGTTATAAGAAACATTACCGTATGCGTAAGCACACATATCAGAGCCTTCACCAAATACATCGTCACCTGATACATGAGAAAAAGTATCATTACCGTATTCTGCGATTAAATCATCACATAATGGAGATGGCTGATATAAACCAGTGTCAGGGTGTTTAACGTTAGCGCCGTAATAGCTCCAACCATCAGTTTCTGTGTAAATGTTAATTTCGCCGTCACCGTTTAAATCTCTCTGCCAAGGGGCAGTATATTCACGGTCACCATCTGAAATACCATCACGACGCATAGTGTCTACTGCGAAAGTAACACCACCTTTATCATTTTGCCAACCACCAACTACTGAGAACTCTTTAGAGTTAATGCCGTCATCACGGTCACGTGAACCAGCACCTGCGCTGAAAGATAAACCTTCATAGTTCTTCTTCATGATAACGTTAACAACACCAGCCATTGCGTCAGAACCATAAACTGAAGATGCACCATCAGTTAAAATTTCAATACGCTCAACAGCTGCCATAGGAATAGCGTTTAAGTTAGCTGAACCACCACCTAGAGTAGGTGAACCTGGGAAACGTTTACCGTCGATCAATACTAAAGTACGCGCTGAACCAGCACCACGTAAATTGATTGTTGCTTGTGATTGCGCCGAGCTACCTGAACGTTCTGAGAAAGAACCAAAAGAGTTAAGGTTAGAGTTACGAAGTGCATCAGCAACTGTTAGGTTACCTTCAATTTTCATATCTGCAGAGGTAATAACTGTTACAGGTGAAGCACCTTCAAGATCACTACGTTTAATACGTGAACCTGTTACTTCAATTTTCTCTACTTCTTCTGCGCCTTCTTCTGCTGCGAAAGTTGGAGCTGAAATTGCTGCTGCAGCACCGGCACCGAACATCATCGCAACGCGAACTGCTTTAGCTACTTTACTATTGTTATACATGTTTACTCCCTGGATCACATAGGTGATTGGTTGTTTGTTTGTTTGTTTTTATTTTGAAAAGACCCAAGGCTATGCTGCCTCGTTAATCTTTATCAAGTCGTGTGACCTGATCTGTCGGTTAAGATAGTAAACGGGAATTACAGGAATCGTCAACACCAATTGCAACCAAATGATGATCTTTTTAACATCTAGAAACATTTAGACACAAAAGACACCATAAATACCAACATAAAAACCCACCAATAACCCCCTGATAAACCTACACTTAATAAAGGCACAACAATAAAAAACCTGTAATATAATTAATTTGAAATAATAATGTAAATAACCCCCTACACATTATTTACAATTCGTTCACAAAACAAACAAGTACTTATTTTACAATAAGTTAGATTTACAAGGTATATGACTTAGTAGATACAACTCGATACACATCCGACCATCATAAAAACATTATAAGCATTAAAAACAATCACTTAACAAGAGGTGCAATCAAATTGTAAATTTATAATTACAAAAACATAGTTTTTCATATGTGCTAAATTTTGTTTTCTACTTTTCACCTCAACTTTTAAAGACATTGATACTATTTTTCTTTGCCTCGAACTGCGGTACAATCACTACTCAGATAACTTTACTGCTAAATATATGCACAACACTCAATACGAAATAGCTATTAGCCGTTTATCGACCCTTCTTGATCATTTAACTGTACAAGCAAGCAATACAGACCAATTAAACAGCAAAAAAAAGTCTCATCGCCTTATTGAAAATAACAATCTTTTCTCTCAGCATTTATTTACCACTGAAAGTGACAAGCTTGCTCAATACGTGGAAGAAGTAAAAAAGAAATTAACAGAATTTTCTCGATTATCTCGTTCAAGCACTGATAATGCTAACAAAAAAGAATTGGCCAAATCATCTTTACAGCAAATAGAACAGCAAACGACAGCTTTAATTAATGCCATACAAGCCAATAAGACTATGCACCAAGCTGCCCAGGTAAGTTTCGATGCAAGAAAGAAAGTCCGCATAAAATCAGCCAATAAAGTTAAGGAAAATCAGCGAGATAAATTTAAAGCATTGGCTAAATCAGTTTTACTTACCAGTAGCCAATTGTATCAACAGCTAAGCGAACATCATGAGTTTGAAAGGCGCTTAATGGATATGATCACTGAGCGTGAGCAACAACGTGTTCGCTCTAAAAGTGTTAGTACTGATAAACTCTCACAAGAAGTGCTTGCTTTACACCAACGTTTAGGACGATGCCGTAAAGCTATCTCCTCAATTGAGAAAAACATCGAGTCAGCTCAAAAAAATAATCTTAGATAGATACAAAGGTAACGGGTATATATTCGCATTTTGTTATAACTAAGGTTACTCTCTATATAAGCTTTATTAAGCATTACTTACTATTTTTTTCCATTATTTACAGAGGTTCTATGAAAATTTCAGATGATATTCATAACTATTATGAAAAACTAGTTATGCAACATTTTGCTGCCGCTAAAATCGATGAAAAGTATGATGTAGATTTTATTGCTGATTTAACGTGCGTTGTTTTAAACCAATTACCAACACGATACATTCGACATGAAGTTGACATGGCCTTTTATTTACCACCTTCAGAACGTTTTGAAATGGAAACCAAAGTGAAAAAAGCTATTGCTAAGGCACTTGAATTCATGGATACACATAAAGTTAGTTAATAGGCATTAGGCATTAGGCATTAAATTCTAGCCAGTAAAAGTCAATTGATTAGAACCAACCACTGAACTAAACCTATCAGTGGTTGTAGTAACGCCTAATAACGTAAATACCCACCACTGTTATTTCGTTTTATTGGCTTTGAGTACAAGCAACCGGAGATTTCATTTCAGTTTCATTAATGTGGAATTGGTAAGTATCAATTGAACATACCGTGTTTTCACACGTTTGGAATCCATAGTCATATAGCAATGTATCAATATCTTGCAGTACTACTGACGATGATTTAGCTCTTAGTATCTCATCGCCATTGGTTATACTGTCTCCCTTCTTCGCTCTAAGTAGTCTAAACGTGGTATTTTTCGATGTAAAACCATCATAAAAGCTGACACGATACATATTACACAACTTTGCTTTAGCACCAAAATGGTCAATGTACCATTGTTGGTCACAAGTTAATTTTTCAGCTAATACATGTCGAATAGTACTTAATTCACCTTGCTCTGCTTTTTGTGCAGCGAGTACTAGTGCTTTGGCATCCAACAGACCCGAGCCACAACCATATGTTTGACATTCACCTGTGATATCTTTTAATGCCGATACTGTATTCTCTACTAACCAGCGCATTGTGCTTGGAGCTATGCTTGGAGCATCACGCTTAGCTAAAGCAACAGATGCAGATACTTAGGGTGCAGCAAAACTAGTACCTTCCCACCAGTAAACAGTTTTTGCCTCTACACCAAAACTTAAAATATCCATACCTTGCGCTGCAAGAGTTACATTATCACCGTAATTTGAAATATTTGCGCGTTCGCCCTCTTTGCTCAATGCACCAACAACTATTACACCTGTACAATTACCCGGCGTAAAACTTGATGTATTACGGTTATCGTTACCAGCAGCTACAACCACAATTATTCCCGCCTTATTAGCATTATCAATCGCATCTTGCATATAAGATGGGCAAGTATCTGCTGGACCACTTAAGCTCATATTTGCGACGTCTACATGACCAGTAAACATAGGGGCATTTGTTACCTCTTGCTTAGCAAGATAGTTCAATGCTGCAGCTGAATCAGATAAATAGCCTGAGCCACAGTTCATTACCCGCAATGCGTAAGTATCTACATTGTTTATAATCCCTGCAATGGTTTGGCCATCATTAATTGCAGTAGTCATTACACCTGCAACGCCATAACCATGCATAATACAAGCATCTCTTTCTTGACCATCTTGCAAAAAGTAATTTTCGTTTCGCTCTTCATCAAATGCCGTTGAAAAACTATAACCGCCTGTAAAGGTAAGTTCGTCATTTTCCGCAAAGGCAGAATCAAGCACAGCAATGCCTACGTTACGAGTTTTATTAATGACACTATTACCTGCCTCGGTAATATTGCTAAAGGCAAGGTCTCGAATACCGTCATTGCCTTGCAGGTAAGTTTGGTTTATATATTCAGGATCATTAGGAGCGTCAACCGACTGTTCTGATACTTCGACATTATCGTTATAGGCCAGCATAGGCTCTTTAGTATTACTGCTAACGGAAACATCAATCTCTACAGAGTAATACCAACCAGTGCCTTTTAGCGTATCGATAACTTGATCAACACTATCTGCATCAACAATGATAGTAGAAAACTCTTTTTCAATGGCTTTGGGGCTCGCTCCTACAGTACGTGAAGTAACATTTTTCGACACCGGTGTTGGCACGCAAATTTCTCTCATGCCGTCAGAAGTTAACAGGCAAGTATTAGCCGGCACTACAATAGGTAAAGCTGCCATAGCTGATATTTTTATGACTGAACCTTGTGAAACAACAAGGCGAACGCTCTCAGCGTCGACTGCAATTGGTGAAATGCATAACGCCATAGCTACAATGAACAATTTTTTCATGAGAATAACTCTTCCTTTATAAAATTATTGATTACAATCTTTTGTTTCAGGAAAAATCACCGCTTCTAAATAAGCATATTTTTCACTAAATTGATAATTGCCATCAATGACTTGTCCCATAGATGGATTCATCCAGAATCTTGAGACGGTGTTCTTTGTGGTATCGAGGTAGAAGGAATTTTCTAGAAATGGCGCAACAAGAGTATCTCCTAGAGACAGTTGTGCCTGCTTAATTAAGTTAAAAATCTCTTCACTATAAAGTGGCAAGTTAACTTCAACAGAAGTAAGTATTTCATTTAACGCGAGTTCAGTCGTGCCCTCACTATAGAGTCTCGGGTAATCCTTATCTTCCAAGTTGTCAGCAAGTGCTATTCCCGCAGTTTGATTCAACAAAGACTCAACACTTTGCATACGAGCTAAGGAAGTTGATTCGTTGAGAAGACCTAACAGTTCTGCTAGCTCATTTAATTGACCTAAAACGTTTCGCTCCTCACTAACAGTTGAAATACCTTCATAAGTAGCACTCAGTACCGACAATTTTTCAAGTGTTGGTACAACCGAGGTATTCACCACCGAAAGTGTAATCGACACTGAATCTGTATTACTTGAATCAGTACCTGTTACGATAAAAGTTAAATTACCATCAATATAAACATCATTAATAACAACAGTAAGTTGCTTGTTATCGTTGTCAGCGGTTACCGTATACTGATCGCTTTCAAAATCACCAGAAAAGTCACCTACAGTTAATATCACATCGCCGCTAGCATTTGCATAAGACAACATAATTTGTGACGATGTATTTTCATCTACCGATAACATAGTAGATGCAACTTGAACATCTAATGGTTGTGGAGCAGGAGTCGGAATAAGTACGTCTGTGGTACTGTCATCCCCTTCTGAGCCGCCACCACACCCAAACAACACAAGAAAAACTCCAACAGCTAATATGTTACGCTTCATTATAACTCCAACTAATGCTATAGATTCAACACAGTACAATAGATTTACATTTATAAAATGCTAAATTAATGCCTTTAATCAATTGAAATTTTTGACTATAAGACATGAGACAGCATAATTCCCTTATATTCTATCTTCGATTTTTTGAGCGTATTAAGGTTTATTTTTACAAGGTATGCTTAGAAACTTCCAAACAGAGATATTTTGGTAATAATAAATACCATAACGGATATGATAATGGGGGATATTTGATGACTTCATTATAGCAATTAAGCTATTCAGATATAAGAAAACTGATTTTCAAGATTGGTGGTAACCCAAACAGCCACACCTCGGCACATGAGTCGTCTGCTGCGGTTGCTTCCTTCCAGATCTGGCCGAGTTCACAGAGTATCATTGCGAGGGGACCGAAAGGGTCACCATAGAGGCTTTAAAAACTATATCTTTAAAGCGGCGCAAATTATCGCTAATCAATTGAATAGATGCAAGTATAACTTGCTAAAAACCTACTGTTTGATTGCTTTTTACACTAAACACTGGTTATTTAATTTTTTCTTCAAGCTTTTTAGTAAGCTTCTCATTAATTTCCAGCAATATCGATTTAACAATAAGCAAATTTTCTTTACCAATACGTAATAAAAGTTTATCACTATCGGCTAAAGCTTCTAATTGAGGATCTTGATATTTATACATCACACTAGTGCGAGTTAATGCCATTGACGACTTAGATAACTCCATATCTAAGACTCGGGTAACCGCATCTTGTAATGTATAAGTAAAATCTTCTTCATAGCCTAATTCACTATAGGCTTCGTCAATTAATGGCTTAACTTCAAAGTACATATTAACTAAAGTTGTACTATCAACAGAACGTAATAAGTCGACATACAAATCAAAACGTTTGCTGTTCTGTGTATTCCATTGCCAGACACCTTTATTACCCTCAGCATCAACGGTCTCTTCATCAACTGAAAACTTCATCTTTGGTTGGGAAAATGGACTATGTTCATAGGCGAGTAACCCTTGAGCAAAGTTATCTGTGAAGACAACAAAGCGGCGAATGATGTCTTCTGTAATTAACAGTGATAACAGTTCATTTCGCCATGTTAACTCGGGTAATTTTGCTTGCATCAAACTATCACTTTCATCGAGTACAGGTAAAGTAACAACTGGCTCGACAACGAGCTCTTCAATGGTAGGTTCAACAACTTCAGGTTCAATATGAGCCAGTTCAACTTGTTCAATAACTTCAGCTGCCTTTTGCTCAGGCTGAGTTATTTCCTTTACCGGTTCATCTTTTAATAACTCACTTGAATCCATAGGGCGCTTTTCAGTTTTTCCTCCTGAAAATTGCCATAAAGCGATAGCTACTAATATAAAAGTAACAATAAATATAATAATCGGACCAGAATTTCTTTCATTCTTGCCCTGCTCCACTTGTTCTGTAGGTTCTGAGTTTTCCATAGCTATCCGAATTATTTTTGTTAATGCTTAGTAAGTATTATTGCAACGCTTTTTGCTTTGTTATGCAACCATCAAAACGTATTATCTTGTCCTTAATACTGTTTTTTATGTTATTTATTATTTCAAAAGGTGGCTACTGCGATAAAATTTAATTATCTGACAATTGTTCTGACTAGAATCCCCCATGGTTTACTTTGTTTTAGAACTCAATTACCTGCTAATTATCAAGTAAATGCTTTGCTTTGATTTATTTTACATACCTCAAGTAAAGTCACTACTTATCTTTATTGGTCTTATTAAAAAATAGCCCACTGCCTTATGAAAGGCTAGTGAATAAAATTGTTTTACATAATCGACCAAGTTGACTTTACTTACTGGGCGTCTGACTGGTTTTCAGGTAACGCCTTAATAAAGGCTGGTAGCTTATTACAGTTTTGGACTATTTTATTGATAATTGGGTAAGCACTCATGTCAACCTTAAAGCGATGGGCATTATAAACTTGTGCAACTAAACAAATATCGGCAACAGTTACGGTATCTGAAAAACAATATTGCCCTGCAGTGCCATTTAATTGCCTTTCTATCGCCATGAAGCCAATATTCATCCAATGTTCAAGCCACTTCTGTTTAGCCTCGTCGGTAGCGGCTAATGAATTAGCTAAGTACTGTTGTACACGTAAGTTATTCAGAGGATGAATTTCACAGGCTATATCTAAAGCTAAAGCCTGTACCTTTGCTCTAGATTTTATATCTTGTGGATATAATGCATTATCACTAGTACGGTGCTCGAGATAATCAATAATAGCCAAGGATTGGTTTAACGAAAAGTCGCCATCAACTAATGTTGGCACTAAGTGAGTTGGATTGAGTTCACTATAATCACTACCATGTTGTTCACCGCCATTTTTAACGAGATGCACTGAGATTGACTCAAATGTAATGCCTTTTAAGTGAAGTGCAATTCGCACCCGATATGCTGCTGTAGAACGCCAATAACCATATAATTTCATCGTATTTCCTTGTATATCCCTATTGATAATCTGTTTTTATTATTAAGAGTATTTAATTGCTCAGGGGATTTATTATAATTTAAAAAAAATGCTAATTACCTGACAAAGTTAACAATAGTTATTAACTCCTGTACTGATAATTAGCATTTATTATGTATTGATAAACGGCCTTAGAAACTTAAGCGTTTACTGTCACGTAAAAATTAAGAAGCCTTATATTCAACCACTTTTTGATCAATAGAGCCAAAAATACTTGAACCTTCACTATCAAACATTTCGATGCGAACAGTATCACCAAAGCTCATAAATGGCGTACTTGGCTTACCATCAGCAATAATCTCTAACATACGAATTTCAGCTAAACAGCTTGAACCTGCAGAGCGGTCGTAGTTTGAAATAGTACCAGAGCCAATAACACAACCAGCAGATAGTGGGCGTGTTTTTGCTGCATGTGCAACAATTGTTGGAAAATCAAAGGTCATATCTACGCCACAATTTGGCTGTCCAAAGAGTGCTTCATTCAAATGAGTAGTTAAAGGTAAGTGTAGTTTTTTCCCGTCCCACGCATCGCCTAATTCATCGGGCGTTACCGCTACTGGAGAGAATGCGCTTGAAGGTTTAGAAGCAAAAAATCCAAAACCTTTAGCTAATTCACCAGGAATAAGGTTACGCAGTGAAACATCATTTACCAACATTAATAATTTAATGTGGCTTGCCGCTTGTTCAGCCGATGCGCCCATTGGCACATCATCGGTGATTACAGCGACTTCAGATTCGAAATCAATACCAAAATCTTCACTCGCAATTGAAATATCATCACGTGGACCGATAAACGCATCTGAGCCACCTTGATACATTAGTGGATCTGTCCAGAAAGTTTCAGGCATTTCAGCATTTCTAGCTTTACGAACTAATTCAACATGGTTGACATAAGCACTGCCATCAGCCCATTGATACGCGCGAGGTAATGGTGATTCACATTCTGATTGCACAAAAGTAATAGTGTCAGAGATTTCACCATTATTTAACGATTGATACACTTCGGCTAATTTTGGTGAAATTTCATTCCAGTTATCAATAGCAGATTGTAACGTTGTGGCAATATCACTTACCACGACAGCTTTATCCAGTGTGCGGTTAACAACCACTAATTGGCCATCGCGTGTATTATTTTTAAGTGTTGCTAATTTCATTGGTAAACCTTCTAATTAAACTGTAATAGTTATCGATATCTTTGAAGTATGGTACGAATTTTTTCGCTGACAACCAAGAAATAGCGTCAGCTTAACAAAAACGAGTCGGAAAAATATCTTTACGGCTCGTATTACACTAATTAAACATTAGCCATATCGACATAGCCTGCTTTTAGATTCAGTTAAATTTTAACTGTTTTTTTATTAATATCGTATTCACGTAGTTTGTTTGCTATTGCAGTATGACTAAGACCAAGCTTTTTAGCTAATTGTCTGGTGCTTGGGTAAGCTGGGTATAATTTTCGGAGTAAGTCAGCTTCAAACTTTTTAACCGCTGCATCTAAAGTACCTTCGAACTCTTGTTCTAAATAGCCATGTTCGCGGGTATAAGCAGGAAGTTGCAGGTGATTAGTTTCAATTTCATCACCTTCGAGTAATGAAGCTGCGCGCGTCAGAACATTTTCTAATTGGCGGATATTACCCGGCCAAGGATAGTGTTCAATAAAGTCACGGCAATCATCACTCACTTTTAAATGAGTACGACCAATTTGTTGTGCTGCTTTAATAATGAAAAATTCTGCAAGTGGCACAATATCGCTTCGACGTTCTCTAAGTGAAGGTAATGTTAAACCAAAAACGTTTAATCGATAATAAAGATCTTCTCTAAAGTCACCTACTGAAACAAGGTTTAGTAAATCTTTATTGGTAGAGCTAATAATACGCACATTTACTGTGACTTCTTGTTCTGAATCTACACGTCTAAAACTACCATGTTGAATAACCCGTAAGAGCTTACTTTGTAACTTAGCAGACATTTCCCCTATCTCATCAAGAAAGACAGTACCACCATCGGCTAATTCAAAAATACCGCGCTTACTTAATTCTTGCTCTTTTTCACCCACGCCAAATAACTCTGACTCAGCTACATCATCGGGTAAAGCAGCACAGTTTAATGTCATAAAAGGATGTTCTGCACGTTCACTAGCACCGTGACATGCTCTTGCTAATAACTCTTTACCTGTACCCGTTTCTCCCATAATTAAAATAGAAGAATCGAGAGTAGACATGCGCTTAGCCTCACGAATCACTTTACGCATAGCGCTTGAACTCGCTTGAATTCCTGAGAATGTATTCTCATTTGGCTGTTTAAAGGCGTTCATTTGTTGGCCAAGTCGAGCTTCAGATTTTAAAATCAAAACTGCGCCTGCAAGCACTTGGCTGTCTTCTTCACCAGCAACATGAATTGGCATGATATCAGCAACAAAATCGTCGCCTTGGAATTTCAGACGTCGAGTTTGAGCAAGTACATCGTTCGCGTCTAACCAACGATTAAAGTTGAAACCCTTTAACCATAAACTAATATGTTGACCGACAAGTGATGCTTCACTTTCGCCAATAATACTCGAAGCAATGGTATTAACAATGCGGACATTACCTTTTCTGTCAATTGAAATGAAAGGATCAGGGAAGGTTTTTATGAGGGTCGCAAGTTCATTTCTTTCACGTTCAGATGGCATGTAAGGCGCAGTTTTAACGTCACCTACTCCTTCAATCAAACGTAATTGAGGCATGAAAGTTTGTAAATCAGAAAAGTCTAAATCGGGGATATTTATAAAAATTCGACCTGGCTGCATCAGTTCAATACCACGTACATTGATGCCATATTCGACAAATATACCTAATACTTTCTGTCCCATGCCAACACGGTCATGACAAGTAATTTCCAAACGCATTTCACAAGCCCTTATCTAGTATTTAACAAAAGGGCTATTGTAAACTAATTTTTACGATATGAAAGCACAACATTTACCAAGTTGCATTTTGATAAATGTTGTTACCTTATTAGACTATCAACTGCTTGAAATGAGTTATTCGCCTAATTCATCCGTTTTTGCTGCACAGATAAAATCATTTTTATGCAAACCACCAATAGAATGGGTCCACCAAGTCACTGTTACTTTGCCCCATTCAAGTAAAATAGAAGGATGATGAAATTCACTTTCCGCCAATTCAGATACTTTGTTGGCAAATGCCCACGCTAGTTTATAGTTTTTAAACTTATATTCACGTTCAAGCATCATCACGTTATCACGTACTTGTGGAACCCAATCAGGTATTATCCCTATCAGTTCTTTTAATTCTTCATCTGACACTTTTGGCGCATCTACATGGCAGGCTTCACATTGCTGACTTGCTAATTTATTATTTGTTTGTGTTGTCATTATTAATCCTTATATTGATCTTTATTTTTAGGCTTTGGTGTTGCCGTATTTCTCTTACATTTAATTACTATGATTAACTAGCTTTCTTAGTAGGAAATTTTGCTTCATGAAGTCCTAACATTTGTGCTTTAGCAACAAGCTCCATAATGTCATCTACTTCAAACTTTCGGATTTCATCTAAGTCTGATACTTTAGTCAGCATATAATAAATCGGCTGCATAATATCAATGCGATAAGGTGTTCTTAACACATCTAATATATCAAGTGTCTTGCGTTCAACCTCAGGATCATTAATCGCATAGTCAGTTTCTTCTGGGGAAGAAAGTATACCACCACCGTATATACGCAGGCCTTTCGGCGTATCTAGTAAGCCAAATTCAATAGTAAACCAATACAAACGAGCCAAAAATACGCGTTGCTCTTTGGTCGCATTTAAGCCCATTTTTCCATAGGCTTCGGTGTAATTAGCAAATGACGGATTAGTGAGTAATGGACAATGACCAAATATTTCATGGAATATATCAGGCTCTTGCAAGTAATCCATCTCTTCTCTACTGCGAATAAAAGTTGCGACTGGGAATTTTTTTTCAGAAAGTAATCTAAAAAACTCACCAAACCCTATTAACGCTGGTACTGGATAACATTCCCACCCAGTGGTTGCTTTGAGCACTTTGCTGACTTCGCCCAGCTGAGGGATACGATCTGATGGTAAGTTAATTTTTGCTAAACCTTCATGATATTCATCACAAGCTTTATCTTTGATGCAGGCTATTTGACGGGTAAATAGCTCTTGCCAAATTAAATTTTCTTCTGCCGACCATTGTATGAAGCCCTCATTATCAGGGACTTTTGAAACATACTTTGTTCCTTTTGACATGTTATCAACCTTTTTCTTATGCGACTTTTGTTATAATTTTTAATGTTTTTAACGTAATAATTTTATGTTGTTGCTGTATTCATCTTATGACATCAAGGCAGATAAAATAAAGCAACTCGAAACGGTTAAAAAACAAACAAAAGCTTATGTTGTACATGAAAGGTTACATGGCTAGCTACATGGTTGGTTACACGGCAAGATTACCTTGCCGCTACTTGTTGACAGGACTTACCAATAACTTGATTTGCTGAGCTATTTTTTTACGAACGTCTGTTAACTTGGGTTTTTCTTTAAAAGGGATCGGACGGCATAGCTCCATAGTTTTAGCACCTAAACGGGCAGTAAGCATCCCAGCCCCTAATCCTTGAGCAAAACGAGCTGATAATTTCCCAAGTAATTCAGCCCCTAACATATCACTACCGAAGTCAGCTACTAATTCACTAACGCCAGCATAGGCCATATTAACAAATACTTGTTTAATCAGTTTAATACGGCTCCAGTACCCTAACTTTAAACCATAAAGTCCTGAAATTTTATTTATCATTCGTAAATTACGCGACAACATTATTAACATATCAATTATAGCCACGGGACTTAGCGCTACTAGCACAACAGCTTCGGTAGAAAATTTTGCGACTTCGTTTAATGCTTTTTCATCGACCTTAGTTAACACTTCACGTGAATAAAGTTGAATCAATTCAGTCGAGTTGTAATCACCAGAAACAGCATCTTGCCATACTTGTTGCTCTTTGGTGTTATCAAAGGTTAGATCGCAAGGTAAAGCCTCGCTGATACTTTCACAAAAATCTTTGCCTCGTTTATTAGAGGTTTCAGTTTGCTTATCTTGGGTAATTAATAGCAATTCTGTTGCTTGCTCTTTCATCTTTTGACGAGTTTTAAATTGTTTAAGCCCAATTAACTCATGCCATAGAGCACTTCCTGCCACTAAGGTCAGCGCAGATAATAGTAACGCATAAATACTGGTAATTATTGGTGACTGCTCAAAGCCTTTAATAAAGAAATCAACAGTTTCAATCGTCAATAGCACCAGAAATGAGCTGGCAATTGTGCGCCATAACCAAGAGGTTCTCCCACCTTTTACAACTCCTACATCTTGATATAGTTGCTCAGCATTTAGTTCTTTTTCACTATCCTTATCTAAGCCATTTTCATCAACCGTTAAAGGAAAATAGTCGTCATTTTCAAAGACAACCTGTTCACTAAAGTTGGAATTAAGTGCGTCTTCCTTAAATGGAGTTTCAGCTTGTTCAACGTTTGTATCTCCTTCACTAAAGAGAATTTGTTGCTGATGTACAGGTTCTTTATCTTTTGTGGTCATATCATTTTATCTGCAAGTAAAAATTGTAATACTTGATCCATACGAACATGCGGTAAACATTCATGTTTATTAAGACCACTTAAGGGAGCAAACTCAATAAAATTAAAACTATTGGATTGCCAATACTCTTCTTTAGGTAATAAACGCGGAACAGCGCCAGGAAACACAGTAATTTTTTGGCCAAAGACATTTTCTTTGCCATCCCTGTCGTTAGAGTTTAAGCGTCTCCCTTGAATAACCGGAACATTTTTGCCTTTATACTTGCTCATTCCTGAGTTAGTCGCTTTAACGGAAGCAATCGCTAGGGTTTTAACTTCAACGGCATCATAACTTAACAGCTGCTTATTTTGATGAATTAGTTGATTCAACAATGCCACCATAGGAGCATGCTGCTCAGGAGTGACATGATCGGCTTTTGTCGCCCCAAAAAGTAATTTGTCTATTTTAGGTGAGAATAAACGAGAAAAAACACCCGATTTACCATAGGAGTAGCTTTCTAAAATCATCGTCATTGCTAACTCTAAATCGGCAAAACTATCTTTTCCTTTATTCAAAGGTTTTAAACAATCGGCAAGTACTATTTGTCGATCGAAACGAAGAAAATGTTCACGGTAAAACTCACGAACCACCTGCTCTTTATATTCTAAGTAACGTGACCGCAACATACCGATTAGACTATCATCGGGTGCATTTTGATAATCATTACCGTCAATATTATCTAAATCAGGAAATGGAAAAAACTCTAATAGCGGTGCGCCAGCGAGATCTCCAGGTAATATAAAGCGTCCTGGTTGAATGACGGATAATCCTAGCTCATGACGAAAGAAGTGCAATAACTCTGTATATTCTTCTGCTAATTCAGCTAAAACCTCTTCACTCGCACAGGCAAAAGGATCAAGTTCCTCAAGTTTAGTCAAAAATATTTTGCTATGCTCAGCCCTAGAGCCACTTTTCATCAATGAATGTGTTTGCTTTGACCATTCTTGGTATGTTTGCTTAAGCATAGGTAAATCAAGTAACCACTCACCTGGGTAATCGGTAATATCTAACGTCAATGTCGCCATATCAGTCGCATATTTTAACAGTGAGTTTTTCGGCTGATACCGTATAGCTAGGCGTAATTCACTAATACCATTAGTTGGCTCGGGCCATGTTGCCGGCTCTGAAGTTAACGCTGAAATAGCTGAGTCATAATCAAACCTCGGCACATGAAAATGTTTTTGAGGTACTCGCTTGGCAGCAATAAAGTTACCATGATGTACCGGATCAAAAAAACTAAGCTTGGCGCCATTACCTTCATTGATTAATTGATTTACAAGTGAAGTAATAAAGGCTGTTTTACCACTACGGCTTAACCCGGTAACCGCTAACGTTACATGCTGATCGATAGTTCGATTGAGTAATTCACTTGCTTTTAACTTTAGCTTATCTAAGCCCCGCTTTTTGAATATCGATTTACTTAGTATTGCCATAAAGTGAATGCCATAACGAATTGATAACTTACCTTTGTAGAAGAACTCATTTGATAATAAGATCTTTTAATTTAAATTACATCTTATACCAATCAGTATAAGAAAGTGAGCACTTAGCGAGAATTTAAAGGCTTATAGGCAAGGCATTGATTGCAGGTAATGGTTATTCCCTTGGCAAAATCAATATCCTAGTATATAAGCCCTTAAAACTCGCCCTTTGGGAACACATGGAGCACCATGATAACTTCACAAAATATGCTTGATATAGAATAACTATAACTAAGCACATTTTGATTATTCTAATGTCGCCCATGTAGCTCTAAGTGATCACTTCTTTATGCTGAATGGTATCATTGATTGATATTTACTAGAAAAGTAGCAATCAACTATTAGCAGGTGATAACTCTTGGCTAGCAAATAAAAAAGCTGCCTAACGACAGCTTTTTTTTGAACATCGCACTATTACAGCTTATTAATTTCTCTAGAAACAGTAAACTCAGCCGAAGTAACATATTGCTCCATCGCTTGTACCTGCTTTTCTAGTGAGCGAAACTTACGACGAATATCATAAAGCGCTTGTTTCGGTGGCTCACCTGCTTGCCAAATCCTAGCTTTTACCTTAATAGACTCATTAGTTATATCAGACTTTTTTCTACCTTGCTGATGACGGTTACTATATTGTCCTTCACTTTGCTCAAAATTTCCTTTAGCTGTTTTCTCTGGCGCTTTATCTAGAATAAACCATCCGGCTATATATCCTAAAATAAGGAACGGCATACCAAACAGTACAGCTGAAACCACAAGTATTCTAACTAACCAAGTTTCCCAACCAAAATAATCCGCTATGCCTGCACAAACCCCTGCGATTTTTCCTTGCTCAGCGTTACGATATAACTCACCTCTTGAACGATTCATAATTTGGTTCTCCAGTTTGGGGTCTCCGCGTCTAAAATCGCTTCGAGAGTTTGTATCCTATCAGCCATAGTATCTGCAACTTCTGATAATTCAGATAATTGAATATACTCTTCTTGGCTAAGACCTTGGCTAACTTGCTTTTTACTGCGGTAATGCAAAATCAGCCATATTGGAGCAACAATAATCATAAAAATAATGACGGGTGCGACGATGATCTCTTCCACAATACTTCTCCTTTATCCTATTCTATCGATAGTTCTATTCATGTTTTATTATAGTAGTTCTGCTATTTCTTTTTGTTTTTAACCTTAGCTTTTAGTTGTGCTAATTCATCATCAACTTTATCATCTGATTCAAGCTCAGCTATTTCATCTGCTAATGATTTACTACCTAAATCATATGATTCAACTTCAGCTTCGATACCATCAATTTTACGCTCATAATGGTCAAAACGGCTCAAGGCATCATTTACTCTTGTACTATGAATGTTTTCTTTAACTTTCAAACGAGAATTTGCTGATTTCTCTCTAATAAGAATAGCTTTTTGACGTGATTTAGCATCCGTTAGCTTGTCTTGTAATTGCGAAATCTCATCTTGCAACTTGCTAATATGATCATCGGTATGTGCTAGCTCTTCTAATAATGCTTGCGCGCTTTCACTGCTTTTCTTCTTTTCCATCAAGGCTGCACGAGCCAAGTCATCACGGTCTTTGCTTAAAGCTAACTCAGCCTTTTCTTGCCATTGCTGCGCATCTTTTTCCAGACGGGTTACTTGACGGGCTAACTCTTTTTTTTCTGCTAGTGTTTTAGCAGAGCTAGAGCGCACTTCGACTAAGGTATCTTCCATTTCTTGGATGATCAAACGTACCATTTTTGCCGGATCTTCGGCTTTGTCTAATAAATTATTAATATTAGAATTAATTATATCTGTGAATCTTGAAAAAATACCCATAACAACTTCCTCAACTGATGGCTAAATCATGTCTACTTTACCTAAATTAGGCATTAACTTAGCGCTGAATTACTTATTTATGACATTCATTTTTTACGCCAACTTTACAACAACCGTTAACCTATTGTTTTTAAAGTCATTATTATTTAGTGAAAAAAGTCTTTCAACCTCTTAAGTAATAAAATACACTATTTGTTAGTGAAATAAACCAACATTTGAGTTTACTATGGCGCGTTTTAACCAACAAGATAACCTTCTTGGTCAATCTAATAGTTTTTTAGAAGTTCTCGAACAAATATCCCAAATTGCTTCTTTAAGTAAACCAGTACTTATTATTGGAGAGCGTGGGACAGGTAAAGAGCTGGTTGCCGCGCGTTTACACTTCCTGTCTAAACGTTGGGAGCAAAGCTATTTAAAACTTAATTGTGCTGCCTTAAATGAAAATTTACTTGAAACAGAGTTATTTGGTTATGATAGCGGTGCTTTTACAGGCGCAAGCAAACGCCATGAAGGACGGTTTGAACGTGCCGATAAAGGTACCCTATTTTTAGATGAGATTGCTAATACCTCTGGATTAATACAAGAAAAATTATTACGTGTAGTTGAATACGGTGAATTTGAACGCGTTGGTGGTTCAAGAACAATTAATGCTGATGTGCGCCTCGTTGCTGCAACTAATGAAGACTTACCAACCTTAGCGGCATCAGGACACTTTAGAGCCGATTTGTTAGATCGATTAGCCTTTGATGTAATAACCCTGCCCCCCCTTAGAGAACGTTTAGACGACATATTAATGCTCGCTGAGCACTTTGCCATCAACATGGCTCGCGAACTTGAATTTGAATTATTTAGTGGCTTTACTGAAAAAGCTAAACGTAGTCTGCTTGAATATCACTGGCCAGGCAATATACGTGAGTTGAAGAATGTGGTGGAACGAAGTGTTTATCGTAGTAACAACCCACACTTACCCGTTCATGAGTTAATCATTGATCCTTTTGATTCGCCTTTTAGACCAAACCAACAAATAAAAACTCATGATAGAGTTAACACACTCAACAAAACCTTAGCTCCAACAGATGAAAGCACTGTCGATGATACGCCAGTATTAACATCAAACAATAGTAATACCGTACCAAAAGCGCCCTCTAAAGTAATGAGTCAACAATTTCCGCAATCGCTAAAAGCACTATCACAAGATTATGAAATAGAGTTAATACAATCAGCATTATCACATTGTCAATTTAATCAAAAGAAAACAGCAGAGGCACTTGAATTAACTTATCATCAATTAAGGGGTTACCTAAAAAAATATAACTTGCTTGATGGCAGTATCAATGATGAATTTTAAATTTATACCTTTCTTAACAGTCACAGCGTTAATCAGCTTGATAATGGGTTGTAATGAAGGGAATATATTATCTTTAAGTGAACGTAGTATTATCTATTGCTCTGAAGGCTCCCCAGAAACATTTAACCCTCAATTAAGTACTTCAGGCACAACGTCTGATGCCAGTGCAAAACAACTGTATAACAGTCTTATCGTGTATAAGGGAAGTAAAAACACCTTAGCACCTTCCTTAGCAAGCTCGTGGCATGTGACTCGTGATGGCAAGAAAATAACCTTTTATTTACGTCAAGATGTTAATTTTCATCAAACGGGTTACTTCACTCCAACAAGGAAGCTTAATGCTGATGATGTTTTATTCAGTTTTAATCGAATTTTAGATAAAGACCATGCCTTCCATCACATATCGGGAGGACAATATTCTTTTTTTCAAAGTGTAAAATTTTCAGAGCTTGTTGAAAAAATAGAGAAAATAAATGACTTTACTATTCGCTTTATTTTAAAACGTAACGATAGCTCCTTTTTGGCTAATTTAGCCACCGACTATGCCGTCATTCTTTCTGAAGAATATGGACAGCAGCTCACCATTGAAGATAAACAGCACGAGATTGACATACTTCCTATTGGTACAGGTCCCTTTAAATTACAGGATTATCGCGTTGGTTCGTTAATTCGGTTTTATCGTCATGATGAATATTGGCAAGAAAAAGCAAAAATAGAACAACTGGTTTATGATATATCTCCCAGTAAAAGCAACCGTTTAACTAAACTCTTAGCGAAAGAGTGTGATGTAAGCAGTTACCCAATTGCACATTCAACAATTGCTGAAAGAAGTGATTTAAAATTAGAATCTATTACTTCACTAAATGTTGGGTATTTTGGTTTTAATACCAAAAAAGCCCCTTTCGATAATAAGTTAGTTCGTCAAGCCATCAGCTTAGCGATTAACAAAAAAGCCTTGATAGATACCATTTATCAAGGGCAGGCTGCCAGAGCAAAATCAATATTACCCGAAACATCATGGGCTTATGACAGGAACACCCCTGAATTAGGTTATAATCCTGTTCGCGCTAAATCTTTATTAGAGGTAGCTGGTTATGCCCAAGGTTTTACTATGGATATATGGGCTATGCCGGTTCAAAGAGCATATAACCCAAGTGCTGTAACAATGGCTAAACTAATTCAAGCTGATTTAAAGAAAATAGGTGTAAAAGTCAAAATAGTAACCTATGAGTGGAGTACTTTTTTACGTCGATTATCCATGGGCGAGCACCAAAGTTTTTTATTAGGCTGGACCGCTGACCACCCTGATCCTGATAATTTTTTCACACCAATGCTCAGCTGCACTTCGAGAGAAAAAGGCAGTAACCGTACGTTCTGGTGTAATAAAGAATATGATGAACTACTGAAGAAAGCACTCAAAACAACCAATATGAGTAAAAGAAAAAGTTATTATGCTCAAGCTATGACTATCATTAACGAAGAAATGCCCTTATTAGCGATTGCTCACTCAAAACGATTTCAAGCTCGTGGCACTGATGTAAAAGGAGATATTTTAGAGAATTTTGGCGGTATTAGTTTCTATGATGTATATAAAAATAATGAAGTCAGCAGTACCAATGAAATAACGGCTCCGAACAAAAAAGAAAAGGTAGTGGACTAAATGCTTACTTTTACTTTACGCAGATTAGGCTTATTCCTGTTTACCATGATGGTATTAACACTCCTCTCTTTTAGCTTAAGTTTTTTATTTCCTGGTGATACTGTCATTAATCACTCTGGTCAGATTAATGCTACGGCGACAGACCTAGCTAAATTGAACGAAGCGTATCAGATGGATAAGAATATATTCCGTCAATATACTGCATATTTACAGCACATTATTACTGGGGACTTCGGGCAATCGATGTCAAGTCAGTCTCCTATTAGTAATGCAATAATAGAATTATTACCCGCAACCATAGAGCTCAGCTTAGTCGCTTTACTTATCGCCATGTTAGTTGGCATCCCTTTGGGCTTTATTTCCGCCATTAATCATAATAAAACCAGTGACAATGCCATTTTGTCATTTGCCATGATAGGTTATTCCATCCCTGTTTTTTGGCTTGGGTTACTTGCAATACTGCTCTTTTCCATCGGGCTTGGCTGGCTACCATCGTCAGGGAAAATTAGTTTATTGTTTGAAATAGAATTTGTGACTGGCATTCAATTTATAGATATTTTACTTAGCGATAGTCCCTATAAATGGCAGGCATTTAATAATGCCAGTGCCCACATAATTTTACCTGCATGTGTAATAGCATTAGCACCCGCAACTATTTTTATTCGATTATCTCGCGCTGCTATGATTGAAGTATTGGCCACCAGTTATATTAGGGCTGCCCGTGCTAAAGGGCTGAGTTTTCAGCAAATAATATTTAGACACGCAATTCGAAATGCACTGATTCAGATAATTCGACATGTAGGTCTACAGTTTGCAAATTTAGTAACGCTCGCTATGGTGACTGAGGTAATTTTCAGTTGGCCTGGTATTGGTCGTTGGTTGATAGAGAGTATTTCTCAACGCGATTACACTGCAATTCAAAGTGGTCTATTAGCATTATCATGTTTTATATTTATAGTTCACATTTTAACCGACTTTATATATGCAGCCCTCAACCCGTTAGCGCGAGGTAATAGTCATGGCTCGTGAAAAAATATATCAAGAAGAAGTATTCCCCTCTCCATTTATGCAGCTATGGCGTATTTTTCGAAAAACCCCCGTGGCTATGGTTGGATTCTGCTGTTTTATCTTTCTTATTATACTTGCTATTTTCGCACCAATTATTTCTCCATACTCACCTGTAGAAAGCAACTTGGAAATGTTACTTTTGCCTCCAGCATGGCACCCTGATGGTAATGTGAGTTATTTATTAGGTACTGATGAACTAGGCCGAGATATGCTATCAAGGCTAATGTACGGTACGTCACTTACCTTTGGCTTAAGTTTTATTGTGGTTGTCTTCTCTTTAGTTATCGGCGTAGTCATTGGTTCACTATCAGCATTAACTAGAGGGTTCAAATCAAGTTTTTTAAATCACTTTCTCGATGTAATATTATCGATTCCATCACTATTACTCGCCATTATTATTGTCGCTATTCTTGGGCCTGGTATCGGTAACACCGTTTGGGCAATTGCCATAGTATTTATCCCTCAATTTATTCACATCACCCGTTATGCGGTCAAGGAAGAGTTTAGAAAGGACTATGTATTGGCATCACGTCTTGATGGGGCCAGTAACTTCCGGATTTTGTACTATTCTGTATTCCCTAATATTGTTGAACGCTTAATGAGTCAGGCCACCCTTGCACAATCTGCAGCGATACTAGATATTGCTACCTTAGGTTTTTTAGGTCTAGGCGCACAAATATCCTTACCAGAATGGGGTGCAATTTTGGCCAATGGTCTTGAGCATTTCTATATAGCACCTTGGACTGTTTACTTGCCCGGTTTAGCAATATTATTTGCTGTTGTCGCTACTAACTTGGTCGGTGAAGGTATTCGTCATGCCCTCAAGTTACGTAAGGAAAACTAATGAACTTCCTAATCAAAGCGCTAGTTAAAAAGCCAAGAATTGAATCATTTTTGACTTTAATTCTTCTTCTAAAAAGAGCACAGAAGTAAGTATATGAATTTACTCGACATTCGAAATTTATCCATTGCGCTTGATACTCCTACGGGTAGAGTATTAGCTGTAGATAGGGTGAGTTTATCAATAAAAGAAGGTGAAGTTCGTGGCTTAGTAGGTGAGTCTGGCTCTGGGAAATCACTACTTGCACAAGCAATTATAGGGGTTTTACAGGATAAATGGCATGTTCATGCAGACCGGTTCCATTGGCGCGGCATCGATTTATTGCGCCTAACTATTGACGAAAGAAAAGCTTTATTATGTCGTGATATAGCGATGATTTTTCAAGAGCCAATGAGTTGCTTAGATCCCACAACATTGATAGGCGAGCAGTTGAGTGAAGCCATTGATACTTCGCAACTAACTGGATATTTTTGGCAACGCAGAAAGCAGCGTAAAGATGCTGTTATAAAACTACTGCACAAAGTAGGTATTAAAAAGCATAGCCAATGCATTAATAGCTACCCACATCAACTCACCGAGGCGATTTGTCAGCGCGTAATGATCGCGATTGCACTTGCAGGCAGACCCATTTTATTGATTGCAGATGAGCCTACAGCTGCAATGGAAAGTACTAATCAAGGGCAGATATTCAGATTACTTGCCAACTTAAATCAATTGAAAAACATGTCTATTTTATTAATCAGCCATGATTTAGAAAACCTTACCCATTGGACGAGTACTATTACTGTTATGTACAGTGGCCAATTTGTTGAAGCCGGTAGCACAGAGCAAATATTTAATAAACCTATGCACCCCTACACTCGTGCATTAGTTGATAGTAGTACTAAAGCCAACTTACAATTACCGACAAAATCTCGCCTAATGACATTACCGGGTAGTATTCCAATTTTACAACATTTACCCATAGGTTGCAGACTAGGACCTCGATGCCCAAGAGCACAACAAAAATGTGTTTCCGCGCCAAAAGTTAGTAATTTCCATGGCCATAAAGTTAGTTGTCATTACCCGTTACTTTGGACTACCAATAAAAAAGAGTCTGTAAAACACAAAACTGGCAAAGGAATAAACTAAGATGAGTGTTTTATTAGACGTAAAAGAAATTGCCAAGTCCTTTAAATTGAAAGGTCATTGGTATCATAAGCGAAAGTTTGATGCTTTAGCACCGTTGTCCTTTGCTATAGAAAGTAAAAAAACCTTAGCAATTGTCGGCGAAACAGGCTCAGGTAAATCGACATTAGCAAAGATATTAGTCGGTGCAGAAACACCTAGCTCGGGTAAAGTCTATTTAAATGGCCAGTTATTAGAAAGCCAACGGTTTAAACAAAGGTGTCAGCATATCAGGATGATTTTTCAAGATTCTGGTACCACACTAAACCCTAGTTTAACCATTCAAGAGTTGCTCGACGAACCTTTAACACTTAATACTGACTTGGATTATAAGCAACGTAAACAGCTTATCCGTACTACACTACAGAAAGTTGGACTGCTTGGCGATCATATGAATTTCTATCCTCATATGTTTTCTGGCGGACAAAAACAAAGAATATCACTCGCCCGAGCCATTATATTACAGCCTCAAGTAATAATATTAGATGAAGCCTTAGCCTCTTTAGATCCCTCATTGCGCTCACAAATAATTAACTTGTTACTTGATTTACAGCAGCAGATGGGACTAGCGTATATTTTAATATCTCATAACTTAGGCATTGTCCGCCACTTCAGTGACGATGTAATAGTAATGTCACAGGGGAAAGTAGTTGAATCAGGAAAAACTATTGAGGTAATGCGCAATCCCCAACATAAAATAACTCAAAAGCTAATGATGAGTCAAAATTTCCAGCTTAAATAAAATATAACTTAAGTCATTATTTACCTATTTATATAAAAGCACACAAAAAAAAGCCAATAGTAAGTAATTACTATTGGCTTTTTTGATCGCCAAAGGCGATCAACGTTACTTTTTATTAATAAGTAGCAACAGGCTCAGAAAGCGCTTTGCGGGTGATTTTTGCACCTACCTTTAATGAGCTAACAAAGCTTTGGTAAGCCGATTGAGCTAATTGCGAGGTTTGTTGCTGCGCTAAGTTTGGGTTAGCAGCAACGTCACTCATACTTACAGCTGTTACTTCAACAAGAGCAAGGTCACCGTTACTTAAAGCAACGCTTGATGCTGAAATAGTCCCTTCAACAGGGTGTGGTAAAACAAACGCCGCACGACTGATACTTTGATCCACTTCCGAGCTATAACGAGCCACTTTTTCTTTGCTAACAAAGCTAGCACTAAGTGATGTTAGTTGAGTAGAGATATCTGTACCTGAATTAAAATCAGCTAATAATGAATCAACTGTTTGTTGAGCTTTTTCAGTCGATTTTTGATTCACTAGGATATCTTCAATCTGGGCTTTAACTTCCTCTAAAGGCTTAACATTAGCTTCTTGTAAAGTGTTAAGACGTAATACGACAGCAACACTATCATTCACTTCAATAAGGTCTGAGTTCATGTTGTCTTGTAATACCATTTCTGAAAAAGCGGCTTCAATAACGTTAGCTTGATCAAAAGGCATACTATTGCCACTACGTAATAACCAAGGAGAGGTTTGTATAACAACATTTACTTCGTTAGCTGCATCTTCTAAGCTATCAGGAAATTCAAAGCTAATACGTGCCATTTCTTGCTGTAGGGTAAAGAATTTATCTTGTGCTTGATCATTACTTAACTTAATACGCAAGTCTGCTTGTATGTCAGCGAGTTCTTGAACAACTTCTTCTTTATAATCCGTTAGTTTCAATACATGGTAGCCAAAGCTTGTTTTAACTAATTGGCTGATTTCGCCAATATTAACTAATGCTAATGCAGCCTCGTCAAAGCTTTCTTCCATAATACCTGGCTCTAACCATTCTAAATCGCCACCGTTTTCACCACTGAAAGTATCATTTGAAACTTCTTTGGCTAATACAGCAAAGTCTTCACCTTGGTCAAGGCGGGTTAATACAGCTTGTGCTTGAGTTTTCGCTAGATCTTCATCGTCGTTAAACTCAATAAGTATATGAGAAATACGACGCTGGGCTGTTTCTGTAAAACTAGTAATATTTTCTTGATAATGTTTAGCTAACTCTTCGTCAGTTACATTAATATCCTTTGCAATATCAGCAACATTTAAGCTGATATAGTCAACCTTAACTTGCTCTTTATTTTCAAAACGCGCTTGATTAGCTAAATAATAACTATTTATTTCTTCATCAGTTAACTCAATAGCTTCTTTAAATTGCTGCGCTGAGATAGTCGCAAAGCGAATATCACGCGTTTGGTTTTGCAAAGCAAGTTGTAACTTCTCTTGGTAAGGTAAGTTAAACTCAGTGGCAACGAGTGCTTGACTGAATTGACGGCGCGTCATTTCAACACGTAAATAATCACGAAAGTCTGATGATTGGAAAAAACCCGCTTGATTAATAATAGCTAGGTAGCGGTTATTATCAAAAGAGCCGTCTACTTGAAACTCTGGCATTTCGCGGATAGTTTCTTTTAAACGGAGATCTGAAACACGAATAGCAAGAGCATTGCTACTTTGATCAATAAGCTTTTCATTAATCAAGTTATCCAAGACACCTTGGCGAAAGTTAGCCATATAATTAGCATCATTTGATAAAGTGTCAAACATTTCACCAAATTGTTGTGCCATACGACCACGTTGTGCTTGATAAGCTTTATTAAATGCTTGTTGGCTAATTTCTTCACCGTTGACCGTTGCAACAGATGTATCAACTGAGTTGGTATAACTTCCAACACCTGCAACAGCGAAGGTTAGAATAATCAAACCAAGAATAATTTTGGCAGTCAATCCCTGCGATTTTTCACGAATATCTTCTAACATTTATTTCTCTTTTTTAATGCCTAAATAAGCTAGGCCTAATTATCTTTAAATTATAGTTGCTCGCGATTTTAGCAGATGATAATACCAAGTGCATTAATTTATTGACCACTTAGCGAGAATTAAAAGGCTTAGAGGCAAGGCATTGATTGAAGAGAATGGCTTAGTCCCTTTTCAAAATCAATAACACCGCATGTAAGCTTTTTAACCTCGCCCTTGGGAGTTTATTAGCAAACTGATAACAGCACAAAATAAATAAAATATAGAATAACTATGTTTAAGTAATTTTGCTTGTTCTAAGCTCGCTCATATAACTCTAAGTTGATCAATTCATTAGTGCAATTGGTATAGCCTAGCTAGAAGCACAACTTAAGCTAAATGCAAATTTATTATGATGTTTATATTTTGGCATCTGATAAAAGTAAAAAACCACCTAAAAAGGTGGTTTCTAATACGCGGTATAACTTAGTCTAAATGAGTGACTAGTTACATGCGTCTTTTAATGCTTTACCAGCTTTGAAAGATGGAATCTTTGCAGCTGCGATTTGGATAGTTGCACCCGTTTGTGGGTTGCGACCAGTACGTGCTGCACGGTCACGTACAGAGAAAGTACCAAAACCAACAAGAGCAACTTGCTCGCCATCTTTTAATTCATCAGTTACAGCGCCAATAAATGAATCTAATGCACGACCCGCAGCAGCTTTTGAAATGTCTGCACCAGCAGCAATTTTCTCGATTAGTTGAGATTTATTCACAGTGTATACCCCTTCGATTGTTATTATGCAACGCTATCCTTTTTATTATGTAGTCAATAAAAATTATATTTTTTTCGATTACTTGAAGCGTTGAGTTTAGAAATAATTATACTCTCTAGTTCCCGCTAATTCATCTATATAACATAGCGAGTAAGGGGTCTAGCGATATAAGCGTAGTTAACTTACCATAGTTTCAGCGTTTGAAAAGCGAAAAATGCAATTTATAGCAAATATTTTAGCAATTTGAGTCTTTTTTGATATAAATCATCAAAAAAGACTAAGCTTTGAGCAACTTACTTTTCCGCTTTCCACTGTTCTACGGGCTGTTCCAGCGCAAGTGCAAGCACCTCATCTATCCATTTAACAGGGTGGATTGACAATTCAGCTTTAACATTATCTGGAATTTCTTGTAAGTCACGTTCATTTTCATGCGGTATGATCACTGTCTTTATACCTCCACGATGTGCAGCAAGTAACTTCTCTTTCAAGCCACCTATAGCTAACACTTCACCACGAAGCGTAATTTCACCTGTCATGGCAACGTCAGCCCTTACTGGATTACCTGTAAGACTTGAGACTAGCGCGGTGCACATACCAACCCCAGCACTCGGTCCATCTTTTGGTGTTGCTCCTTCAGGAACATGGACATGGATGTCACGCTTCTCATAAAAATCTTCATTAATGCGAAGTTTTTCAGTACGACTTCTTACCACTGTCATAGCGGCTTGAATCGACTCTTGCATGACATCACCTAAGGAGCCGGTATAAGTAAGTTTACCTTTGCCAGGTACAGAGGCTGTTTCTATAGTAAGTAACTCGCCCCCTACTTGAGTCCACGCTAAACCAGTAACTAAACCAACACGGTTTTCATCATCAGCTTTACCATAATCAAAGCGTTGTACACCTAAGAACTCATTAAGATTTTCTTGATTAATGGTGACTTTCTTTAATTTTTTATCAAGTAAGATAGACTTCACCGCTTTTCGACATAGTTTAGAGATTTCACGCTCTAAGCTACGTACACCGGCTTCGCGGGTGTAATAACGGATAATACCAACAATCGCACTGTCATCAATATCGATCTCTTTTGCTTTCAAGCCATTTCTTTCAATTTGTTTATTAACAAGATGGTTTTTTGCAATATTAAGCTTTTCATCTTCGGTATAACCAGAAAGACGTATAACTTCCATACGGTCTAATAATGGGCCAGGAATATCCATGCTATTAGAGGTAGCAACAAACATCACATCTGATAAATCGTAGTCAACTTCGAGGTAGTGATCATTAAACGTCGTATTTTGTTCAGGATCTAACACTTCAAGCAATGCTGATGCGGGATCTCCACGCATGTCCGAAGCCATTTTATCAATTTCATCTAATAAAAACAGTGGGTTCTTAACCCCTACTTTGGATATCTTTTGGATTAACTTACCAGGCAAGGAGCCAATGTAAGTACGACGATGTCCTCGAATTTCAGCTTCATCTCGAACGCCACCTAATGCCATACGTACATATTTACGACCGGTAGATTTAGCAATGGATTGGCCAAGTGACGTTTTACCAACCCCTGGAGGACCTACTAAACATAATATAGGTCCTTTTAGCTGACTTACTCGCTGTTGTACGGCTAGATACTCAAGAATTCTTTCTTTAACCTTATCTAAACCATAATGATCTTTATCAAGTACTTCTTGAGCAAGGGCAAGGTTTCGCTTTAACTTACTACGCTTTTTCCAAGGCACGTTGATCATGCAATCGATATAACTTCGAACGACTGTTGCCTCTGCCGACATAGGCGACATCATTTTAAGTTTCTGAAATTCAGCTAAGGTTTTATCCTTAGCTTCACTCGGCATTTGTGCTTCTTCAATGCGCTTAGCCATTTGCTCAAGCTCATCAGGCGTATCTTCCCCTTCATTAAGCTCTTTTTGAATAGCTTTCATTTGCTCATTCAAATAGTAATCGCGTTGACTTTTTTCCATTTGCTTTTTAACACGGGTACGAATTTTCTTTTCAACTTGAAGCAGGTCAATCTCACCTTCCATGAGCGCCATTAAATGCTCTAAACGAACATTTACATCAAGTATCTCTAACACTTTTTGCTTATCAGCAAGCTTTAAAGGCATATGAGCGGCCATAGTATCTGCAAGCTGCTCAGCGTCATCAATACCTGATACTGACGTCAGTACTTCTGGTGGAATTTTTTTGTTGAGCTTTACATAACCTTCGAACTGAGAAATAGCTGAACGGATCAATACTTCAATATCGTCGTTAAGTTCACTCTTCGGGGAAACATATTCAATTTCAGCGCTAAAATATTCTTCTGTTTCGACAAATTTATTTATTGTTGCACGCTGCGCACCTTCTACTAATACTTTAACAGTACCATCAGGAAGTTTTAACATTTGCAAAATGGTTGCTACCGTACCTGTGGTATATACATCATCCGCTTTAGGATCATCAATCGCGGCATCTTTTTGTGCAACAAGAAATACTTGTTTATCTTGCTCCATGGCTAAATCTAGACAGCGGATTGATTTTTCACGTCCAACAAAAAGTGGAATAACCATCTGAGGGTAAACTACAACATCTCTTAAGGCTAAAACGGGGATTTCAACGACACCAGATAATTCTTTACTCATTGGCTACTCTTATTGGGAATTGTTTTTATTTAATAGAAAAATAAAGCTATAGAATCTATATGGGGCTAGGCAGTTAACTTTCAACAAAATATATAAAATAAAGCAGTAATACCAAGTTTATTTACCTTCAGACAGAAATAAAAAAAGCCTCAAGTAGTAAGTCATTATTAAATATAATCACTTATTACTTGAGGCTAATATTTACAGCTAAGTTTTACATTAACAAATAATTTTACTCAGAAGCAGCCTGTTCTTGTTTACTATCATAAATTACAATCGGCTTACTTTCGCCTTTGATCGTATTCTCATCAACAACAATTTTACTGACATTTTCCATTGATGGTAATTCATACATGGTATCAAGTAAAACAGCTTCAACGATAGAACGTAAACCACGTGCACCTGTTTTTCTGTCCATCGCTTTACGTGCTATAGCATGTAAAGCATCAGTTCTGAATTCTAACTCAACATTTTCCATATCAAATAATGCTGTGAACTGTTTGGTTAACGCATTTTTTGGCTCTTGCAATATTTGAATGAGAGCATCTTCATCTAGCTCTCGCAATGTAGCTAGAACAGGTAAACGTCCAATAAACTCTGGAATTAAACCATATTTAACTAAATCTTGTGGTTCAACATCAGCTAAGCGGTCTGTTAATGATATTTCTTGATCTTTACCACGAACTTCAGCGCCAAAACCAATACCAGTACCCGTATGATTACGCTGCTCAACAACTTTATCTAAACCTGCAAACGCACCACCACAGATAAAGAGTATTTTAGACGTATCAACTTGCAAAAACTCTTGTTGCGGGTGCTTACGACCACCTTGAGGTGGTACCGAAGCAACTGTGCCTTCAATAAGCTTTAATAATGCTTGTTGAACACCTTCACCTGACACGTCACGTGTTATAGAAGGATTGTCTGACTTACGTGAGATCTTATCGATTTCATCAATATAGACGATGCCACGTTGAGCTTTCTCTACATCGTAATCACATTTCTGTAATAACTTTTGAATGATGTTTTCTACGTCTTCACCAACATAACCAGCTTCAGTTAACGTTGTTGCATCAGCCATAGTAAATGGTACATCTAATAAACGTGCAAGAGTCTGCGCTAATAGTGTTTTACCACTACCGGTTGGTCCGATAAGTAAAATATTACTCTTACCCAACTCAACACCATTATGATTGTCACCATTACGTAATCTCTTATAATGATTATAAACAGCAACTGCTAATACTTTTTTAGCGTGGTCCTGTCCAATAACATAATCATCAAGGTCTTCACGAATCTCAATAG
>Ga0209395_1001344_pt1 | contig 34610 bp, 27 predicted proteins | sample GOMGulsemesocosm_3_FD_184635 | JGI IMG/M metagenome (GOLD analysis project Ga0209395, IMG submission 184635) | Methane-oxidizing microbial communities from mesocosms in the Gulf of Mexico - GOM9D Gulf of Mexico (SPAdes) (version 2) | ecosystem: Environmental > Aquatic > Marine > Cold seeps...
TGATAAGCTCACCTTGATTAAAGATCTTAAAGTTAAAGGTAGTTCAATGGTTATGAAAATAGGCACTAAAGCAGTTGTGAAAAGAATTGTTGAGGGTAAAGACCACCAGTTGGATTGCAAAGTTGATGGAGTGGGTGAAATGATGATTACCGCAAAGTTTGTAAAAAAAGCCTAACAGCAAACGAATAGACCTGCAGTGGCAAAAATACGATTCATATAATCTAGTCATAAGAAAATAGAGTAGTATCGTATTAGCTAATGCTGATCCAGCAACTTGTTTTACATTAGCTGCTGAAAAGCTAGAATTTAGGTGCAATGCTAGTTATTTAGCATTAGTCGATATTTGTAAAGAAAAAGGACTGCGTCCTTTTTCTTATGGTTATCATCAAGGTTAGTCGAGGATAAAGTCAGTATTGCCAAAGCCAGAGGCGGCTTCTGCTACCGTTACGCCTGTTAAGATGATGGAATCCGTAGCAGCAGTGATATCCCCAGCCGCATCCCATGTTGCGACCGCGATACGAGCGTCCGCAGTGTCGGATGATGAGTAGATCACTAATGTGTCACCAGTATCTAACCCACTTAAACTAGTATCAAAAGCGGCTGCAGCTAAAGCTGCTGCGTCAGCGTAGAAATCACCGGTGAGGATCATAATGTTATCACCAGCGGCACCAGCAGCTTCAGTGCCTGCGGTTAAGTCTGCGTCTGCGACAACTAAGATATCTTCTGTGGTAGTGCCGATGAAGACACTATTGGCACTAAAATCAAAAATATCTCCGCTAACATCTGAACCATTAACAGTGTCCATCACAATAGTATCGATACCGTTAGTGGCTGCTGTGTTCATGATATATGTATCAACACCAGCGCCACCAGTCAGTGCATCATTAGCTGCTCCGCCGGTAATTGTATCGATCCCCGTGCCACCGATGATGGTATCGATACTAGCGCCACCGGTAAGCGTATTTGTACCAGAGCCTGCAGTGATCGCTAGAGTATTACCGGCAAATGCGCTGGCATCAACGGTTATATCCCCGGTAGCAGTATTTGCATCAAGCGCCATAATGGCCGTAGCGAGATCGCCTGTGACAAGGGTCGTATCGCCAGCGCCCGATAAATTAACACTGTTTAAGCCGGCGTTTTCAGCCTCACTAAAGGTGATATTAGCGCCATCATTAGCAAGGATTTCTAGTATCTCTACGCCAATCATTTTTAGGGTAGCTATAGTGACAATGTCAGTCACGCCCGCAGTGCCATCATCGATCGTGATTGACACAGTATCAATTTGATTGAGGGTGGTTGCACCTTTCACCCCGAGCACTAATTCACCCGTCGCTGCGCGCAAAGTGATGTTTGCCGCTGCCGTTGACGTTAAGTCAGAGACTCCACTAGAGCCCGCTGCATCAGTAATTTCTACACTAGTGATACCTGTGATGTTATCTAAGTCAACACTGACGCCATTCTCCAGTATCATTTTTTCAAAACCAGTGAAGTGTCCAGCGGTACTCAAGTGTGTAGAGTCTTTTACGATTAAAGTATCGCTACCGCCTCCGGCGGCAATTACCGCTGTGTCGGTTGCAATAGCGGCATAACTGGCGGCTGTGGTTACTTTGTCATCGCCAGTACCTAAGCTAACTTGGGTGTTTTTGTCGCTATCTAAGGTGAACTCTACGCCACCGGTATTGCCCGTCCCCGTTAGCGTATCGATATCATCATCTAAAGTACCTAGTATAATTTTACCACTGCCATCCAGGACTAAGGTTGCATCGGCAGCCGCTGTGCTAATGGTACTGGTTAAATTTGTGGTACCGGTGATGGAGATATATGTCGCGGCATCGAATGTGAAATTAGAGGTAACAGTCGTTGTGCCTGTCGTGGTCAGCTCGACCCGTTCGATACCTGCGGCGGTTAAATCACCACCGTCAGAGGCGCTCAATAGTAACTGAGCAGTTTGTGCACCTGTCTGTCCAGCATCTGAGTAATTAATAACGAGATCACCGCCGTCTTGGCCATTGATAGAAAAATCGATGCTGGTAGCGACACCCTCAATAGTCGTGGTTTGGCCTGTCGCAGCTGCTGTGTTAATAGTGAGCTTTTCTAGCGTGCTGATGGTGGCTAAGTTGTGAGTTTTATCTGTAGCGCTGCTTTCGGTAATAATCACTTCTTCGATGTTAAGAACTGATGTTATCGCCGTATCTAATCCCGCGGTGATCGCCACAACATTCAGCGTGTCATAACTGCCTGCCCCATCTAGCGTGTCACCGACTTGAATGGTTGCTGTGGAGCTGATGACACCGCTAAATTGGTCACTGCCTGAACCCCCTTCTAATGCATCTAAGTTAACTGAGAAAGAGGCAGCCATACCAGGTAAGTTACCATCATTTTTTGCAGCAGTAACTGTGGCAGGGTCTTCTGTGACATCGGCTAGAATAGCTTGTAACTCTGCTAGGCTCTCAGATTCTACTGCTTTTTCGATAGAGAACCATTCGGCCACATCGACTTTGTTTGCATAAGCTGTTTTGGCGGCCCCCCAGTCTGCATTTGCCGGGTCTACAGCGGCCAGTGTTGTTAGCGCTTTTACGATCACTTGTGCTTTTGAGCTACCGGCATCGAGCTCGGAAGCTATTTGCGCTATGGCGGTATTTTTATTGGCATCAGTGACGGTGCTACCCAGTACGTTGTTAACAAAGGATGTCGCAAACTCTGTACTGCTTTGGTAGTCGGGATAAAGTCCTTTAAAGGTCGCGGTAGCTGTTAATACTTCGGCTAAACCTGCAACCGAACTCCCGGCAGTAATTGCATTAGAGAACTCAGATAAATATTTCGCGCCAGGGGCTGCATTAAACATACCGACAACGAGATAGAATATTTCATTTCTCTGCGTAACTGATATAACCATTTCATAATCCTTCAATTGTTTATTTTTTGCTACACTATAGGGGAATCTGTATGAATTGAAAATGAATTTTCTGAAAAGTGGGTTATAAAATAAACAGATACTAGGTTTATAACTGGATAATTTGGTTGTAAGGGTTATTAATATGTTTAGTGGCAAACTGCCGAATTTATGATAATGGACTATAGTTAAGGCACTTCAATTACAGAGGTGTGTATGAAATTATTGTTTTTAGGTTGTCTATTGGGGATAGCAACCGCAGTCGATGCCACGGTGCCTGATCAGCGGCAAGCTCTGCAAAAAATAAGTGAGATAAATTGGTTAACGGAAAATTACCCCCCGTATAACTATCGGGAAAATGAGGTTATTACAGGGCTATCTGTTGATGTTCTAATGGCTATGTTTAAAGTGCTAAAAATAGACAAATCTCCACAAGACCTTACTATTTATCCATGGGCCCGCAGTTATCGGCATTTACTCAATACTTCCGGCACTGCCCTTTTTTCGACTACTTATACTCCAGAGCGCTTAAAATTATTTAAGTTTGTGGGGCCTATTATGCCGGTGCATATCTCTGTCATTGCCAAAAAGGACAAAGGACTCAGTATTAGCCATATAGAGGACTTAAATGCTCTATATGTGGGGGCGGTCAGGAAAGATATCGGTGAGCAATTACTAAAAAAACACGGTGTTAACAAAAGCGCAATTGAAACAAGAAGTTATGCTAAAAATATAATCAAAATGTTAAAAGCGGATAGACTAGACGCTATTGCCTACGATGAAAAAATAGCCAAATATCATTTCAAAATACTCGGTATGGATTTTAATAACTATCACAGAGCATATTTACTCGCGCGTTCTGAAATAGGTTTCGCCTTTCATAAAGATACCGATCAAGCAGTGATAGAACTATTGCAGCGTACCCTCAATCAACTGAGAAGTGATGGTACGCTACAGAGAATTAAGGATAAATATAGTGTCGCTATTGAATGAGAGAGAGGCTGTTTGCTATTGCTTGAGCCTGTATGGAAATAATCAGTGAGGTACTCACTTGCGTGCTGTTACTGGCGCAATAAAACTTGATAACTGCTTAGCTATAGCTGTTTGATTATCAAGGTTGTTTTCTGTCTTTGGCTTAACCACAAAATGTATATCACTGCGATACTGCTGTATTTTTTGCTCATCTATCCAGACACTCACGAGTAGCGTATCCACTTTACCTCTGGGAACATAAATTGACTTTTTGCCACGTATCTCAAAGGGGTATTGTGATGTTAAGCTCAAGACAAAAGACTGTGCGTCAGCGCCTTTGTTGTTGATGTTCACTTGATAGGTATTGAGAATACCCCCCTCACTGCGCTGATATAAGTTTGCCCCGCGATCGCGAATAACGTCAATGCTAAGCGCTTCCCTGTTATACAGAGAATAGCCGAAGGCAATGGTGAGCGTCAGCGAAAGCATGGCTAGCCACACTACCTTTCGTTGCTTAAAAAGTGATTTGTGCCCCTGTGGATCACTTGCTGAGGCGAATCGAATCAAACCGGTGGCATAGCCCATTTTGGTCATCACATTGTCACAGACATCGGCACAGAGACCACAGTCGATACAAGGGTATTGCATGCCATCGCGAATATCGATATCGACAGGACAAACTTGCACGCAAAGCGAGCAGTCGACGCAGTCTCCTAGGCCTAAAGCTTGAGTATCTGTAGTGGCTTTGCGATGTCCGCGATTTTCGCCGCGCAAGCTATCGTAACTGATAACTAAGGTATCTTGCGTGTACATTACCGCCTGAAACCTAGCGTAGGGACACATGTGCAGGCAGACTTTTTCGCGCAACCAGCCCGCGTTTAAATAAGTGCCTAGTACAAAAAATATTAACCAAAATACACCTAAGTAGTGAACATCTAGGGAGATGGTGTCACCGAGCAAGGCTCTTATGGGATAAAAATACCCGACAAAGGTGTAGGCAGTAATCAGCGATATCAGTAGCCAAAGTGAATGTTTAGCGGTTTTTCGGTAGAGTTTATTATAGCCCCAAGGTTGGTTGTCTAGCTTGATGCGGCGATTGCGGTCTCCTTCGCATTTATCTTCTACCCACATAAATAGGAAGCTCCAAACTGTCTGCGGGCAGACAAAGCCACACCAAGCGCGGCCGATGACAAGTGTCGCAGCAATCAGCAGTATGCAGGCCAGTACTAACAGATACACTAAGAAGCCTGCGTCTTGCGGCCAGAATGTCATGCCTAAAATGTGAAATTTCTGCGCTGCTAAATCAAAATAGACAGCCGGTTGCTGCGCAATGCTGACCCAAGGCATGATAAAAAATGTTGCTAGTAAAGCATAGCTTAAGATCTTTCGTAGTTTTTGAAAGTAACCCGAGGTGCGCTTGGTATAGATTTTTCCAGCAATAATCAGCTCACTGAGTGTATGGCTGGTTAACTGCTTTTGCGGGCGAAAGTGAGATTTTTTTCCAGGGCGTCCATTTTCAGGAGCCTGTAGAACATTAACCAGAGGAATTTTTTCAGTCATGAGTGATCCATATATTGATCGATAAGCAGGTGCATATTGTATCTAGCGTCAGAAATGGGTACAGAGACACAAAAAAGTATATTTATGTGTACAGATGTTGAATAATATTGACTGTCCCTGTCGTTTATTAGTGAACTGTACCTATGCCTGACTATTTGTATCTGCAACTTGCCGAGCAGCTGCGCGATAACATTAACAGCGGCCAACTGGCATTAACCAGTAAACTACCTTCTGTCAGAGAGTTGTGTCGTGATACGCAGCTTTCCAAGTCGACAGTGTTAGCCGCTTACGCGAGCTTAGAGGCAGAAGGTTTGATTGAGGCACGTGATCGATCGGGCTATTACGTTTGTCCACCTAAAAGTGCCCAGAGCGCGCGCCTCAAACATCCTTCAATTAGTAACCCGCGTGTCTCACCGCAGTTGATTTCACGCAGCCAAGTTATTCTTGATATTATGCAGCGCGGCGCAGCCTTTGATCTGCTCAGTGATAACCAGACTGTTGCTCACAACGAACAACTGCGCCGCTGTTTATCGACGGCGCAGCGCGCGCAGAATAGTCAGCAACAGCTCTATTACGATCAACCCCAAGGCGATGAGGAATTGAGAGGTCAATTGGCGAAGCAGGTTAACCAGGGAGGGGGAGCGTTAACGGCACAAGAGCTAGTGGTCACATCTGGCTGTCAGCACGCCATATTAATGGCATTAATGGCTTGTACCCAGCCCGGTGATTTAGTGGCGATTGAATCACCCAGTTTTTATGGTGCTTTAGAGCTATTAGAAGTGCTGGGCAGGCAAGTACTGGAAATCCCGAGTGCAGCAGACAGCGGTATAAGCCCCGATGCATTGAAGCTTGCCTGCGACCACTGGGATATTAAAGCGCTAATCGTTTCTCCCTGTTTTGCGACACCGACAGGCGCCTGCATGCCCGATGATCACAAGCGACTTATCTTACAGTTAGCCATCACTCATCAGTTTGCAATAATTGAGGACGATATTTACGGCCAGCTGTATTTTTCGCTACAGCGCCCCAGAACACTCTATTCATTTGATAACAGTGGTTGTGTACTGCTGTGCTCCTCACTGTCTAAGACCTTATCGCGTGATTTACGATTGGGATGGATAGCACCGGGTAAGTACCGTGATAAAATTCTGCGTTTGAAAATAGCTACCTCCATGGCAAGCAGTATCAGTTTACAACAAGGTGTCAGTCTGTTTATTGCTCAAGGAGGGTTAGACAAACATCTCAAGCAGCGGCGGATTCAATTGCGGGCACAGTGTGGGCAATTACAATTATTAATCGCCAAATACCTGCCGCAAGCTGTCAGTGCCAGTGAACCCGCCGGCGGTATGGTGTTATGGCTGGAGTTAAGCACCGGCATAGATACCCTAAAACTCTATCACCAAGCGCGTGCCATCGGCCTGACAATTACCCCCGGGGGTATATTTAGTGCGCAAGAGAGCTATCAGAACTTCCTACGTATTAGCTTTGCGCACCCGTGGAATGAGCGGCGTACTCAAGCATTTAAGCAGTTGGCGGCACTGATTAAGGCAAGCGCTTAGCTTCTTGTTTAGACTAAATTTTGCGCTGCAAGCACTAGCAGAATACCGGCGAGACCCTCTATAGTTGAGAGGTGTATCATCTTATACCTATTACGCCAGTAGGCATTAAGTGCAGTGTCGTTACTGTTAATAATTGAGTGAGTAGTTTTGTTAGACCTTCTTAAAGGAGCAGGATGTGTTATGCCAGAATTGAAAGTAGTAGGGTTATTTTTTGCCACCGCTGTGGCTGAAATTGTCGGCTGTTATCTGCCTTTTTTGTGGCTTCGTGAAGGCAAGCCGATTTGGTTGTTGTTGCCCGCTGCCATGTCTCTGGCGCTTTTTGTCTGGCTTTTGACATTGCATCCTACTGCGGCAGGAAGGGTTTATGCCGCCTATGGCGGTGTTTATATATTGACAGCCATTATTTGGCTGTGGACTGTCGATGGTATCCGACCAACACTTTGGGACATTGTGGGGGCTTCTGTGGCGGTCGTGGGGATGGCCATTATTATGTTTGCACCACGCGTGAATATGTAAATTATAGTGACTCATTCAGGGTTTTTAGCGTTGCAAGCCACTGCATTATTGAGCAGGCATTTGCTATAGTGCATTTAAATCACAAATATCTCTTTTAGGTCATTGCATGAAATACTTGCTTAAATTTTATCTCTCTAGCTTACTACTAATATTGAGTTTGCTGGGCTCGGTCTCTGCAAACCACGTAGAAAGCTTTGCCAGTCACCAGGCTAACCAGGAAGTCAGTTACGACAGCTCTGAAATGACCAGGTTTTTCATTTTTAAGCAGGTAAGAGAGCGCAAAGATCTGCTGATGGAAAGCTTGTCGAGATGGCCTGAACAAAAGGCAGAGCTAATCCACAACTTGACTAATGACAGAGGATTTAATGGCCTAATTGCCCTCGTCGGGGTCTTTGCCCTAATGATGCTATCGGGATTATTAATAGAGAAAGTTGCCGGCTTTAAACTCAATCGTATTTGCAGCCGTTTGACTCAGTCTTCCAATGATACTTGGGGCGAAAGTTTAAATTTACTGTTAATTCGCGGAGCTTTTCAATTTTTAGGTTTAGGTATATTTGTGTTTGCTGCAGGCGCAGTGGCGACTTATATCTACGGGGATGATGACCCTTTTAGAATTATCAGCTTACATGCCCTTGGTTTAGTGATGAAAATCCGAGCGGTAGCGATTGTCTTAAATTTTGTATTTGCCCCAGATAGCGCAGGATTGCGGCTGATAAAGATGGAAAATCAGTCTGCTAAAAGAGTGTATTACGCGGTTCTTTTATTTGTATCAACCTACTTGTGCATCACTACAGCGTGGCGATTACTGGCGCTATTCTCACTTGAACCCATCATGTTTGCAATGCTGGTGCCTTTATCAGGGTTTATTTTAAACGTCTCTTCAGTCGTATTTATCTGGTATTTACGCCACGATATTACCCGAATGTTCACCCATAAAAGCCAGCATGAGTCTCAGTTTAAACAAGTACTTAGTCAGGTCTGGCCGACAGCGCTAACCTTTTGGCTGCTGGTGATCTGGAGTATTTGGGCAGCGAATGAATTCTTGGGCAATTATGAGCAGGCAGAGCGTTTAACACCGGCCTGGTGGCTCACTTTTAGCTACCCCATTTTAGATCGCATTGTCTTTGTATTACTGACACAACTCAAACGTATCACTTGGCTGCAATCTCACACTTTTGAGCAGCGCTGTGACATTTTTATTCGCCGCGTCATTATTGCCATTCGCATCATTGTATTAACCGTTGTTCTCTATCTGATAGACAGTAGCTTTGGTTATAATGCCTGGGAAATGCTCGCAACCAGTTTAGGGGGGATTTTAAAGAAATCTGTCGATATCGTAGTGGTTATTATTCTCGCCTATGCGGTTTGGGAGGTTATTCAATCGACCATTGAACGGCATTTACCGCATGAGATAGCCAGCGATGAAGACGATGGGCTCTCTTCACTGGAAGGCGACGGCGGTGGCGCAGGGGCTTCCAGATCAGAAACGTTACTGCCGTTAGTGCGCTCCTTCATGTTGGTATTTTTACTAACCAGTTTGGTTTTAACAGTGCTGAGCATTTTAGGGGTAGAGATAGCGCCGTTATTGGCCGGTGCCGGTATCGTCGGTATTGCGGTCGGTTTTGGTGCTCAAAAGTTAGTGCAAGATGTGATCTCCGGTATTTTCTTTCTACTCGATGATGCATTTCGTCGCGGTGAATATATCGAAGCGGCCGGATTGCGCGGTACCGTGGAGCGTATATCGATTCGCTCTATACGATTGCGTCATCACTTAGGTGCGGTACAAACCATCCCCTTTGGTGAAATAGCGACAGTGCGAAACTTATCTCGCGACTGGATCACCATGAAGTTGGAGTTTCGGTTAGACTACCGTACAGATGTCGAAAAAGTACGTAAGTTGATTAAAAAAGTTGGTCAAAGCATGTTGGAGCATCCGGAGTACGGCAAGCATTTTCTACTGCCGTTAAAGTCTCAAGGAGTGATTCGGGTTGAAGAATCAGCACTGATTTTTCGCATGAAATTTACTTGTGTACCAGGTGAACAGTGGGTGATACGCCGCGATGCTTTCAGGTTGGTTAAAGACTCCTTAAAGAGCAATGGCATAGAGTTTGCGCACCGTTCCGTACACGTCTTAATGCAAAGTGGCAATGACGATAAGGATGCCCCAACTCCGACCACTGACCTGACAAATGCACTCGCCGGTGCCGCCGCTTCCAGTGCTGCCACTAGTGCCTCTGAAAAGTTACTTAAAAACGATAGAATTGATCATATGGATGATTAAAATTGTCAACAAATCCCAAATTCCCTGTGGGCGGGTAGACTTATTTGGACTTAGGAGAAGGGCGATAGCTGAGTGCGGAAATTTTTCAAAAAAACTTACAGTCACTTGCCATTCCAAGATGTTTTTGTCTGTCGTATCGACCGTTTTTAAACCGTTAGAGAGCTCCTCGAATTAATTCAAAAACAATTCCTTAATGCAGTATAAATAGGTTGTTTTTTAAGTAAAATTAAGCGGTTGTTTATTTGTATTGGCAAAGCTATCTTAGCGTCAAATATTTTGCTAATCTGAACCAAAAATTATAATGGCATTGAAAGTGAGCTCTTGTGCGCAGTAAATTAAATAACATTCGTCTACTTATCTATAGCCATGACTCCTTCGGCTTGGGCCATTTACGCCGCTGTCGTACCATCGCACATGCTTTAGTGGATGAGTATAAGGGGCTTTCCGTGTTAATTATGACGGGATCTCCCATTATTGGCCGCTTTGATTTTAAAGCGCGGGTAGATTTTATCCGGATTCCCGGGGTGATCAAACTACACAACGGTGAATACACTTCGCTAGGCCTGCATATCGACCTTGCTGATACGATGGAGTTGCGCGAATCCATTATTCTAAATACCTCTAAAGTCTTTAAACCTGATATTTTTTTAGTCGATAAAGAGCCCGGTGGATTAAAAGGGGAAGTGATTAGTACTTTAGAGCATTTTAAAGATACACAGACGCGTTGCATATTAGGCTTGCGCGATATTATGGACTCCCCTGAACTGCTTAAAAAAGAGTGGCAGGAAAAAAATGCCATGCCGCTGTTGGAAAATTATTACGACGAGCTGTGGGTGTACGGTCCCCAAGAAATGGGTGATCCGCTGAAGGGCTTAGATGTAAAAGAGCAGGTTAAAGATAAAACGCTTTACACGGGCTATTTGCCGCGCCAACTACCTGAGCAAATTGATATAGAGTCCATTTATATCCCCGAAAAACCTTATATTTTAGTCACGCCCGGTGGCGGTGGTGACGGCATAGAAATGATTGACTGGGTACTTCGCGCCTATGAAGCTTGTCCTGATTTAATGCCCGCACTGTTTGTCATTGGTCCTTTTATGCCGGCTAATGAGCGCAATATTTTTTTACAGCGCGCTGAAAAATTACCGCACGTAGAGGCGATGACCTTTAGTAATCATCTGGAACATCTGATGGTCTCTGCCTCTGCTGTTATTGCCATGGGCGGATACAATACTTTCTGTGAGATTCTATCGTTTGATAAAGCCGCTTTGATATTGCCTAGAAGCCAGCCGCGTCAGGAGCAGACAATACGTGCGCGCAATGCTGCGCAACTTGGGTTACTGTCTATGTTAGATTTAAATTCTGAACGTGATGTCTCACTCATGGTGCAATCGATTAAAAATCTACATCAGCAAGATAAGCCAAGTGCACGTCCTGTGAGTAAATTGTTGCATGGTCTAGAGTTTGTAGCTGATAGATTTGGTGAAATTGTCGATAGCGAAGTGGCCCAACGCCGCTAACAGCCACATTCACAGGTATCCCTTATGCACGCCCCTAAAATTATGTTTTACGTACAGTACTTATTGGGTATAGGTCATGTACGCCGCTCTTCATTAATTGTAAAAGCACTTTGTCAGCAAGGTGCGCAAGTGCATGTTATTTTTGGCGGGTCGCCGGTTGCTAATATGTCGTTTGGCAGTGCCAAGATGCACTTCTTAGCCGCAGTAAAAAGTTCTGACGCCGCCTTTAGCGGCCTTGTTAACGCAGATGGCAGCCAAGTCACGCAAGTCCAAAAAGAGGCGCGCAGCGCACAATTGTTGGAGATTTGCGAGCAAGTGCAACCCGAATTAATTGTGACCGAAACCTTTCCTTTTGGGCGTAGGCAAATGCGCTTTGAACTGCTGCCGCTACTTAACTGGGTGGCACAACAAGTTAAGCCACCCCTGTTAGTTGCCTCTATTCGCGACATTTTGCAAAGACGCCGTGCTATTCGCGAGCAGGAATGTCTAGAGATTGTGGCGCAGCACTACCAGAAAATATTAGTACACGGCGATGAGCATTTTTTCCCGCTCGCCAATAGCTTCCCACCAGTGCAGCAAATTGAAGACAAACTGCACTACAGCGGTTATGTCTGTCCTGAGTTAACAAATCGACAAAAATCGACAGCGAAAGTGCGAAAAATAGTGGTCTCTGTGGGCAGTGGTACTATCGGTAAAAATATCCTTGAGTGCGCATTGGATTTATATCACTCAGGGTTTGCCAGTGACTATGAGTGGCTCTTAATTACCGGTCCCAATATGCCCGAGCCGTTAAAACAGTCATTTATACAGCAAAGCAGAGACAACCTGAGCGTGGTTGATCTCGCCGATGATTTTCTAGCTGAACTGGTCGGTGCAACAGTGTCTGTCTCAAGAGCTGGTTACAATACGGTGATGGACTTACTGCAAACCAAAACAGCGGCCGTTGTTATTCCCTTTGAAGGGGTCAGTGAAACCGAGCAGTTAATGCGCGCAGAAGTACTCGCGCAACACAACGTACTACAACAGCTAAAAGATAGTGAGCTAAACACCGCAAGTTTAGCCAAGGCGATCGAGAACGCGCTGAGTAACGAGAGAAAAAACGTTGAGATTGACAGTAACGGCGCCCATAATAGCGCCGCCATGTTGATTGCATGGGCCTGTCAAGAAGTCGAGACGCTTAAGCGCGATGCTGGAAAATTATATAAGGGTTAACTGTGAAAAAAATTGCCTTAATACTGAAAGGTTATCCCCGTCTCTCTGAGACTTTTATCGCTCAGGAGATACGTGCCTTAGAGCTACGTGGATTTAATATCACCTTAGTGTCACTGCGTCATCCAACGGATACGAGTATCCATCCGATTCACCAACAAATTGCAGCGGATATTATCTACTTACCTGAATATTTGCATTTAGAACCCTTTAGAGTGCTCAAAGCGGTCAGTCAGGTTGTTCGTCGTTTTTCAGTGGCTAAAGTGCTCGGCCAATTTTGGAAAGATCTTAAAAGAGATACTAGCCGCGGACGAGTACGCCGCTTTGGGCAGTCACTTGTGTTGGCCGCTGAAATGCCTGAGGGCATAGAGCAAATGTACGCACATTTTTTACACACCCCTGCCTCAGTGACTCGCTATGCCGCGCTGTTAAATCATCTGCCTTGGTCTTGCTCGGCTCACGCCAAAGACATATGGACTACTGATCATTGGGATTTATCAGAAAAACTGCAAGAGCTACAGTGGCTGGCTACTTGTACTGGGGCTAACCACAAGTTTTTACAGTCACTCGCCGCGGATCCTGAAAAAGTTCACTTGGTTTATCACGGTTTGGATTTCCAGCGTTTTGATAAAAAAGCGCGTGATTCACGCGCCAGCGTAGATGGCTCAGACCCTAGCAACCCCATTAAAATCGTCAGTGTGGGCCGTGCTGTACCTAAAAAGGGCTATGATGATTTACTGCAAGCGCTGGCAAATTTACCGGGCGATATGCACTGGCGTTTCACCCATATTGGCGGCGGTGCCATTTTAAAAGAGTTACAGCAGCAGGCTGAAAAACTGGGTATAGAGGAATATATCGAGTGGTGTGGTGCTCTACCTCAAACAGAAGTACTACAAGCTTATCGTGAAAGTGATCTGTTTGTGTTGGCCAGTAAAATAGTGGCAGATGGTGACAGAGATGGTATGCCAAACGTTTTGATGGAGGCTCAGTCTCAAGCGCTGTGTTGTGTAGCGACCGATATCTCAGGCATTCCTGAGTTAATAGATAACGGTGAAAACGGGGTGTTAGTTGAATCCAATAATGCTCTGCAATTATGCAGTGCCCTGCGTGAGTTAATGGTGAACGGTGAGAAGCGTGAGCAATTGGGGCTGACAGGTCAAGTGCAGTTGCGTCGTCGATTTGATGTGAAAATCGGTGTAGATCAACTGCAAAAACTATTCACCCAGCGCAATGTCTAACATCGAGCGAACTGCTCAAATTGCGTTTTACGCGCCGTTAAAATCGCCGGGACACAACAATCCATCCGGGGATCGAAAAATTGCTCAGCTGTTTATGAGCGCACTGCTAACAGCGGGGTTTGAGGTACAGCTGGCCAGTTCGTTGCGCAGTTTTGATAAAAAGGGCGATGGCTTAAGACAGCGGCGTATGATCGCTTTGGCTGAGCGAGAGGCTGAGCGTATATTACGACGCTGGCAGAGAGAAAGCTTTCATCCAAAAGTTTGGTTTTGCTATCATTTGTATTATAAAGCGCCGGATTTGTTAGGCCCGATTATTTGTCGAAAATTAAATATCCCCTATATTTTGGCAGAGGCTTCCTGGGCTGCAAAGCGTAGTATTGGCCCTTGGGAGCTCTACCAACAGTGGGTGGATAGAGCGCTAACGCTGGCCGCTAAAGTTTTGTGCATTAATCCGGTTGATTGCATTGCGCTGGAACACTACTACGCTGAACGTGCGGTTTCTCCGCTGGTTCAGCTCGCCACTTTTATTGATAAGCCCGCTGCTGAAACGCAGCTGCAGTCGCGTTTTTCGATAGCACAGCAGTATTCACTGGATATCAATCAGCCCTGGTTGGTGAGCATTGCCATGATGCGCAGCGGCGATAAATTCTCCTCCTACCAACAGCTGTGTAAAGTTATCCACAATGCGGCTCAGCCTTTGCAGTTGTTGATAATTGGCGATGGCGAAAAACGCAGTAGTGTAGAAGCGTTGTTTGCAGGTGCGTCCAATGTACGATTTTGCGGGGCATTGCCCAATGAGCAGATTCAGCAATTATTGTCCCATTGTGAAATCCTTGTTTGGCCGGCGATTAACGAAGCGTTGGGCATGGTGTTTTTAGAAGCTCAACAAGCGGGCGTCGCTGTAATAGCAGGTGAGCAAGGGGGAGTTAGCTCAGTGGTCGGTCAGAATTCAGGTATCTTGATACCCGTCGGACAGATGACGCAGATGAGTCGCGCTATTGATGCACTCTTATTAGACAGTGAAAGGCGCAGAAAAATGCAGGTAAACGCCAGAGCTTACGTGGCAGAAGCTCACTCGATATCTGGCGCCGCTACTCTTTTAAAGCTCACTTTGAATCAGGTAATACAATGATCAATCTCTACTTTATTCGCCATGGTCAAACTCAGTGGAACAGGGAAAAAAAACTGCAGGGGCGTACGGACATCCCGTTAAACCTACAGGGAGAGGCACAAATAGCAGCCTATCAACTCAATGAGTCACTACTAGCTGCCAACTGGTTTTGCAGCCCTTTACAAAGGGCACGACAAACAGCAGCTATTTTAGGGGTTAATGCGATTAGCGAAAATGCCTTAATTGAAATGAATTGGGGCACTTGGGAAGGCCAAAAGTTGCAAGACTTGCAGCGCGATGATCCTGAAGAGTTTGCACGTCTAGAAGCCTTAGGTATAGATTTGATGCCGCCAGAAGCCGAGTCACCGCGCATTGTCGGGGCGCGGGTGAGTGACTGGGTGGCAAAATTAGCAGAGCAGCAGCACAGCGCGAGTATCGGCTGTGTCAGTCATAAAGGGGTGATACGTGCTGTCTATGCACTGGCCGCCAACTGGGATATGCAGCATAAGAGTGCACACAAAATGGACTACCACTGTGCTCAGCATTTTTGCTATGAGAATGGGAACTGGTCGATTGGTGAGCTAAATATTGCGCTCTAATACTGCGCTTCTAAACGCTTAAGCGTAATAATCGCGGTACCAATCCACAAAGTGCTGCATACCAGTATTGATACCCGTCGCGGGTTTAAACCCGGTGAGTGTCGAGAGTCGGTCGATATCGGCGAAAGTGCGCGGCACATCACCAGCCTGCATAGGCAACATGATTTTTTCGGCATTTTTACCCACAGCTTGTTCAATTGCAGCAATAAACTCTGCCAGTGGCAGCGGCTCATTGTTGCCGATGTTCAATACTCTAAAAGGTGCTTTTGCAGTGGCCGGTGAATCTAATTTATCCGCCTTGTTAGCGCTGGGAATGCACTCTTGAGTGCGCAAGATTCCCTCTACGATATCATCAATATAGGTAAAGTCGCGCAGCATTTTTCCTTGATTAAAAACCTTAATTGGGCGGTCATTGGCGATGGCATCAGTAAACAAAAAGGGCGCCATATCCGGTCTTCCCCATGGTCCATACACGGTAAAAAAGCGCAGTCCAGTGATGGGTATTTGATAGAGGTGGGAGTAGCTATGTGCCATTAGCTCGTTGGATTTTTTAGTGGCCGCGTATAGTGAAACTGGGTGATCCACTGCATCGTCTTCACTAAAGGGGATTTTTACATTCATGCCATATACTGAGCTAGAAGAGGCAAAGACCAGATGTTGTACATCATTGTGGCGACAACCCTCAAGAATAGTGGCCATTCCCACTAAGTTAGAGTCGACATAGGCCATAGGGTTTTCCAGTGAGTACCTAACACCTGCCTGAGCGGCCAAGTGAATAACACGGTCAAATTTTTGCTCGCAAAAAAACGTGGCAATCGTCTCTCGATCGGCAATATCCATTTTGTGAAAGCTAAAATTTAACAAGTTTTCTAAGCGCGATAGACGATCGAGTTTTAGTTGGACAGGGTAGTAATCGTTTAGGTTGTCGATACCTACAACGCTATGACCTTTTTTACACAGCGCGAGGGCGGTCGCACTACCGATAAAGCCTGCTGCGCCTGTGACTAAAAACTTCATTACTCGCTATCCTCAGCTGTATTGTTTATCTGTGAATGATAGCGAAAATTACCGATTATTACTTAAAAAAAAGCATATAAATTTGCCGATCAAGGTATTTTTCAATAAGAGGCAATATATCCTTAAAAAAGAGGCAGTTTTGCTTTGCCAATGTAGCCCCGTACTGTCATTATCATAGTTAAAAAAAACAAGATGCTCTCAAGATAAGATGCTTTGCTCTTACAGAATTTATAACAATAAAAATATGCTCCGTCCCCTGTCGTTAGTGGATTTTTTAAATGAATAAAATAGTCAGCCCTCTCGTCGATATTAAAAACCTCGAAGTCAAATTCACGGTCAATGACACAGATGTCACTGTGCTTAAAAATATCAGTTTTAGTATTCCCGCCGGTAAAACGGTCGCTTTGGTCGGGGAATCAGGTTCTGGTAAGTCAGTGACGTCCCAAGCTATCTTAGGGATACTTCCTAGTAATGGTCGTATCTCTGCAGGTCAGATCAACTACGATAAGGGGCAACAAGTGATTGATATTGCCCAGCTCGAGCCTCGCTCAAAAGAGATGCAGGGACTGCGCGGTGATGAAATAAGCATTATCTTTCAAGAGCCGATGGTATCGCTCTCTCCAGTACATACGCTATTCGATCAGATTGGCGAAGCCATGAAGTTGCATCACAAAGTAAATGCCAGTGAATTGCGTGAGAAAGTATTGGCGATGCTGACCAAAACTGGGTTTCCCGATCCCCTAGCCGCGCTAAATCAATACCCCTTTGAACTATCAGGGGGATTGCGCCAGCGTGCGATGATTTCGATGGCACTGATTTGCCAGCCAGCACTCTTGATTGCCGATGAGCCAACGACTGCTTTAGATGTCACTATTCAAGCGCAAATACTGCAGTTGATTAAGTCGCTGCAAGCCGAGTACGGTATGTCGGTTTTATTAATCACCCACGATTTGGGGGTCGTCGCCAATATGGCGGATGATGTGGTGGTGATGTTTAGAGGGGAGATAGTGGAGCGTGGGCCTATCAAAGCGTTATTCAACAATCCACAGCACCCGTATTTGCAGGCACTGTTCGCGGCAATTCCGCGTTTTAATATGGGTCCAGAAGACCGTTTGGTATCACTCAGACCTATCTCGCAAGAGTGCATGAAAGTATCACCGAGTAGAGCGCAGTGGACTGATCAGCAGCGCGAGGCGGGACCGCATTTAAAGATAGAAAACCTCAGTCGCGAATATACTACGCGTCATGGTAACTGGCAAAAACACAGTAAAGTCATTCGCGCGGTGAACAACTTTAATCTAGAGATAGCGGTCGGTGAATCTTTTGGCTTAGTAGGGGAGAGCGGCTGTGGTAAAACCACTTTAAGTAAGGTGTTGATGCAGGCACTAGCCCCCACAACAGGGTGTATCACCTACAATGATCACGGCAAGTTAATCAATCTGTGTGAGGAAGATGCGCAGCAGTTAAGAGCCTTTAGGCCCAAAATGCAGTTTGTCTTCCAAGACCCTTTCAGCTCGTTGAGCCCAAGAATGACGGTGCTGGACATATTGTGCGAGCCCTTTGTTATTCACGGTATTGGCGATGCTAAATATCGGGTACAGCGCGCTTGCGAACTGATGCAGATGGTGGGTTTGGATGATAGATTATTGAGTCGATATCCGCACAGTTTCTCCGGTGGTCAGCGTCAGCGTATCAGTATCGCCCGCGCATTGGCACTAGAACCTGACTTTCTAATATTAGATGAACCGGTCTCTTCTTTGGATGTCTCGGTACAAGCGCAAATTCTTAATTTACTGAAAGATTTGCAGCAAAAACTAGGTCTAACCTATCTGTTTATTAGCCACAACTTGGCGGTGGTAGACTATATCGCCGACAGGATTGGGGTGATGTGTAAAGGACAGCTGGTGGAGGTCGCCCCGCGCGAAACCTTATTTACTCAAGCTAAGCACCCTTACACTCACGCTTTATTGGCCGCTATTCCCTTTGCTGACCTCGACAACTTGCTCGATCACAGTCAGTTAGACAGAGCGCACATGGAGCCTGATTATTGGCCAGAGCCGTACCGCTTGTCAGCGGATAACAGCGGTGTGTTAAAAGCGTGTGGCGAGCAACATTTTGTGAGAGAGAGCCAATAATGATTAACTATATTTTCAGCGTTAGTATGGCGCTTGTCTTTGCCGCTTCATCACTACAAGCTGCTCCGGAGATACCCTCACTACGTGCGCAAGTGGAAAAAGGGTTACTGCAACCGACTGCGCAAAGACTGCCAGAGAGGCCCAAAGTACAATCTTTTGCGGACAGGGAAATAGGCCAGTACGGCGGTCAAATTCGGATGTTGATGGGTAAATCTAAAGATATTCGGATGATGGTAGTGTATGGCTATTCACGCTTAGTGGGCTACGATGACAAACTCAAACTACAGCCCGATATATTAGAAAAAATAGAGGTTGAAGAGGGCCGAATATTTACCTTGCATATACGTCCAGGTCATCGCTGGTCAGATGGCGCTGAATTCACTTCTGAGGATTTTCGTTTCTTTTGGCAAGATATGGCGGTGCATCCAGTGCTCTCGCCCTACGGCCCGCCCCCCGCGATGATGCGCTCCGAAGAGATCCCGCGCTTTAAAGTGATCGATAAATATACCTTAAGTTATACCTGGAAAGTACCCAACCCGTATTTCCTCCCGGCACTTGCCGCCCCTCGGCCACTGTTTATCTATATGCCTGCTCATTACATGAAGCAATATCATGCGGATTATCTCTCAAAAGCAGAGATGGCGGATAAAGTAAGCAAGGCGAAAAAGCGTAACTGGCGAGGACTGTTTGTCAGCAAGGGACGTCAATATAAATTAACCAACCCAGCACTGCCGACACTACAGCCCTGGATGAATACTACCAAGCCGCCTTCAGAGCGCTTTGTGTTTAAACGAAATCCCTATTTTCATCGGGTAGACCCACAGGGAAAACAACTGCCTTATGTTGATGAAGTGGTGATAAACATAGCATCCGGTGGGCTTATTCCGGCAAAAACGGGTTCTGGAGAATCTGATTTACAAGCGCGTCACTTACGCTTGGATAATTACACTTTCCTTAAAGAAGGCGAGGCTAAAAATGATTTTAAGGTGAATATTTGGGGGACGGGACGCGGCGCCCATATCGCACTTTACCCCAACTTGACGGCGAAACAGCCTAAGTGGCGTAAGCTGATGCAAAACAGTGATTTTCGCCGCGCTTTGTCGCTGTCGGTGAACCGTGATGAGATAAACCAAGTAGTCTATTTTGGCTTGGCGAAACCTACAGCCGACACGGTGTTGGCCAATAGCCCACTCTATAAAGAAAAATATGCTAATGCGTATGCGCAGTACAACCCAGCACAAGCCAGTTTACTGTTGGACAGCATAGGCTTAGTGCATAAAGATGAACGCGGTATCCGCTTATTTGCAGATGGCACGCCGGTGGAGATACTAGTGCAAACGGCGGGTGAGAGCACGGAAGAAACCGATGTGTTGGCACTGGTCAAAGACAGCTGGCGCAAAGTGGGTATTCAAATGTACATCAAGCCACTGCAGCGCGAAGTGCTGAGGAACCGGGTATTTTCTGGTGATGCAGTCATGACTACCTGGTTTGGGTTACCCAACGGTTTACCTACCGCGCAAATGAACCCGCAACAGCTGGCACCGACCCGCCAAGATCAATACCAGTGGTCTCAGTGGGGCAGGTATTACGAGACTCAAGAAGGCGAAGAGCCAACTCTGCCAGAGGTTAAACGCTTAGTGGCATTAAGCAATGCTTGGGCTTCAACGGTGAGTATTGAAGAGCAGCGTAAGATTTGGCATGAAATGCTCAGTATTCGTGCCGAACAGGTTTATTCAATAGGGCTGATCAGTGACATATTACAGCCTGTAGTGGTTAATAAAAGGTTGAAAAATGTACCAGAAAAAGCCTTCTACAACTGGGATCCCGGGGCCTTTTTTGGCATCTATGATATGTCTAGTTTCTGGTATCAGCAGGAGGCTCAATAATGTTTAACTATATCATTAAACGCCTGTTAGCGATGATCCCTACGCTCATTGTGATCAGTTTATTAGTCTTTATTATTATCCAGCTGCCGCCTGGCGATTACCTTGAAAGTCACATCGCTGAACTGGAGAGTCAAGGAGAGAGTGTAGACCCTGCTCAAATCGAATTTTTACGTGAAGAATACGGTTTGGATAAATCTATCTGGGAGCAGTATTTTGTTTGGATCAAAGGATTCATGCAAGGGGACTTAGGCTACTCATTTGAGTATAACCTGCCCGTGTCAGAGGTGATTGGCGATAAGATGTGGCTGACCATCATTATCTCTTTTTTCACTATTTTAATTACTTGGCTGATCGCTTTTCCCATCGGAATGTACTCGGCCACCCACCCCTATAGCTGGGGTGATTACGGACTGACTTTCCTCGGATTTTTAGGACTGGCAACGCCCAACTTTTTGCTGGCACTGGTGATGCTCTATTTGGCCAATCAATACTTCGGAACTTCGATCGGCGGACTGATGGATGAGCAGTACATCAACCAACCGTGGAGCTGGGAGAAATTCCAATCAGTCTGTGCCCACTTATGGATTCCAGTGTTGGTGATTGGCACTTCAGGTACCGCGGGGATGATTCGTCGGTTGCGCGCTAATTTATTGGATGAGTTGCGCAAGCCCTATGTGGTTACCGCTAGGGCAAAAGGCATGGGAGAGCTTAAGTTGCTGACAAAATACCCATTGCGTCTATCGCTTAACTTCTTTATCGCCGATATTGGCAGCTTATTACCAAGCGTGATATCAGGTGCTGAAGTGGTTGCAGTCGTGCTGTCACTACCTACCACGGGGCCTATTTTATTAGCGGCACTGCAGAGCCAAGATATGTATTTAGCAGGGTCTTTCCTGATGTTTTTGGCCATCCTGACGGTGGTTGGGGTATTAGTGTCTGATATATTGCTGGCGATGTTAGATCCTCGCATTCGCTTACAGGGGGGGATGAAAAAATGAATAAGCACTGGGTCAGTGATAAACCTTTTAACCCTTATGAAATTGATGAGCTAAGCCCTAAGCAGCAAAAGTACTTCCTCGCCTCGCAGTGGACGCTGATTTGGTGGAAGTTTAAAAAGCATAAGTTGGCGATGATCTCAGGTGTTTTCCTAATAGCCATCTATTTAGTGGCGGCTTTTGCCGAGTTTTTTGCCCCTTATGCGCTAGAGCATAGGCACACGGACAAAATTTATTCGCCGGCGCAAGAGATTCACTTCTTTGATGACGGTAAGCTCACCAGACCTTTTGTTTACGGCTGGTCGTTTGAGTTAAATATGCAAAAGCTGCTGCGCGAGTACAAAGAGGATAAAACTCAGCAATATCCACTACAGTTTTTTTGTGAAGGCGATAGTTATGAGCTGTGGGGGAGTATTAACGCTTCTTCGCACTTAGTGTGTGTCGATGCACCGGGTAGCCTATTTTTGTTGGGAACTGACCGTTTAGGCCACGATATGCTCTCGCGTATTTTGTATGGCGCTAGGATTTCGCTGACAATAGGTCTGTTAGGGATCGTCATCAGCTTTATGCTTGGCTTGACACTCGGCGGATTAGCCGGCTTTTACGGAGGATGGATAGACAGTAGCGTGCAGCGTATCACTGAGATTATTCGCTCATTCCCAGAGCTACCGCTATGGATGGCGCTGTCTGCGCTACTCCCTTTGAGCTGGAGTCCGCTGTGGATCTTTTTTGGCATTACCTTGATATTAGCGATGATGGACTGGACCGGCCTTGCCAGAGCGGTACGCGCCAAAATCCTCTCGCTGCGCGAAGAAGATTACACTTCTGCTGCGATATTGATGGGGGCTACGCCTGCAAGGGTGATTAAAAAGCACATGTTACCGAGCTTCTTCAGCCATTTGATCGCCTCCGCATCACTGTCGATACCGGCAATGATACTAGGTGAGACAGCCCTGTCCTTTTTAGGACTGGGGCTTAGGCCGCCGATCACCAGCTGGGGTGTGTTGCTCAACGAAGCACAAAATATCAATAACGTGGCGATCTACCCTTGGTTGATGCTACCGGTAGTACCGGTGATATTGGTGATTCTCGCGTTTAACTTCTTAGGCGATGGTTTAAGAGACGCGGCAGATCCTTATAGCCATTAATGGAAACAGTGTTAATTAACATTAATATAAAGCGATTGGGTGGGTTTAATTATCAGTGTTAGCAACTTCACTGTAGTTGCAAAGTTGCTGCTAAGTGGCCTATTTCAATCACTTGCGCAGCGACTATTAGGGAGGACTTAGCGATATTGCTAAGCTTGGGCGACCTTCATTAATACTGTAGGTTCGCTCGCTTGAGTTGATAGTGGGGCTAGTTTGGCAATGCTCATCGGCGTGAGCGATTGCGGATCGTCGATAACAATGGCATTAAAGTCAAAGACGTCTTTTAGCAGCTGTTCAGTAAATACTGACTTTGGGGTGCCTTGGTTGATGATTTCCCCTTGTCTCATCACAATCAATTCGTCGGCAAAACGACAAGCTTGATTGAGGTCGTGCATCACGATCACAATAGTTTTGCCACTGCGATTGAGTGTTATCAACAACTCCAACAAATCGTATTGATGAGAGATGTCTAAGTAAGTCGTCGGCTCATCGAGTAATAAAATATCAGTATCTTGCGCCAATACAAGCGCGATCCAAACTCGCTGTAATTGACCGCCCGAGAGTTGATCTAAATAACAATCGGCTAAATCCTCAACGCCAGCTTGATGCATCGCCTTGTTAATCTGCTGGTGATCACTCTCCTTTAGTACACCAAATTGGTTTAAGTAAGGTGCGCGCCCATAGGCCACTAAGGTTTTTACATCTATCCCTTCAGGTGCCTGAGACGATTGTCCCAAAAGCGCTAATCGCTTGGCGATATCTCGACTGGGGTGCTGGTGGACATCCGTGTTATCTGCCATGGTCACTGAACCATGAGTGGGTTTTATCAGGCGGCTAATACACTTAAGTAGTGTGGATTTGCCACAGCCGTTGGGGCCTATCAACGCGGTGATCGCGCCCTGTTTAATCGATAGATTCAGTTGACGAATAACGCTCTTGGAGCCGTAATTTATCGATAGGTTATCAATATTAATTGCACATTGCTTGCCGTCATGGCTACTTGAATTGTCAATTATCATGTGTTCACCATTGTTGGTCACGACAGAGTAAATAAATAAAGTAGGGTGCGCCTATAAAGGCGGTTAATACCCCTGCGGGTAGTTCGATAGGCGGGATTAAAATACGCGCAAATAAGTCGGCGCTGATCACTAGTACCGCACCGACCATTGCGGTGGTCGGTATTAGCAACAAGTGTCGAGCGCCAAACAATGAGCGTGCGATATGCGGAGCAATCAAACCGACAAAGCTGATACTGCCGCAGACAGAGACGGCTGCGCTGGCTAGGCTGATGGCGATTAGCATGCTGAATATACGTAGTTGGGTAACAGAGTTACCCAAGCTGGTCGCGGTATTGTCACCGAGTGATAATATATCGAGGCGGTAGGCTAGCGTCAAAGCAATGGGAATTAAGACCACCAACCATGGGACAATCAATGGGACATGTTGCCAGTTTCGACCCCACACTGAACCGGTAAGCCACAACATAGCGGTATTAATTTCCAGTGGATTTACAATCAGCAAGTAGTCAATGGCGGCGCCAAAAATGGCGCTTAAAGCAATCCCAACGAGGGCAAAAGCGGCTGGGCGGTGCAGCAGTTTGCGCGCCAGCAGCAAAAGTATTGCGGTGGCGCTAAAACCCCCGACAAGAGCTGCCCAGGGAATATAGTGGAGAGGTGCATGAGGCCAGAGTATCGCCAGTAAAATGACAGATAAGCTGGCACCGCTAGTGACGCCGAGGATATCGGGAGATGCCAGCGGATTGCGAACAACCCCTTGCACTAATAATCCGGAGAGTCCCAATGCAACCCCGACTAGCCCTGCAATATACATGCGCGGTAGGCGAAAATTATTGATGATAAAGTGATGTTCAGTATTGCTCGATTGCAAAGTGGCGATGACAGCAGACGGTGGGATATAGACAGCGCCCGCCGCTAAATGCCAAATACTGAACCCCGCTAAGGTTAATGCCAGCGCGAAGAAACATAGCACATTATTTTTACTCACGGTTCTCTCCTTACTTGCTTGAGAGCTAACAGTAGGAAAAATAGCGCACCGATACTGGTGGTGACAATGCCGATAGGACTGTCATCTGGAAAGCGTATTATTCTGGCCAAACTGTCTGCGCATAACATTAAGCTCGCGCCGTATAAGACGCACAGTGGGATCAACAGCCGGTAATCTTGGCCGATCAGTGCTCGACACAGATGAGGAATAATCAAGCCGATAAAACCAATAGGTCCCACGACACTAACCGCACTGGCAATTAATAAGATAATCGCAATACTGAGCCACAGTCGAACACTAGTAGCGCTGCTGCCCAGGCTGTTCATGACGCTATCACCAATGTGCAAAAGGTTGAGTTTATGGCTGAAAAAGAGCGCAATAGCTAATCCGCTAACAGTGCCAGGGAGCATAGTATAAACGTCGCTCAGTTGCGTGTTGGATACGCTGCCAATTAACCAGTGCAGTACCCCATAAGCATTTTCATCGGCATAGATAACGGCGGCGCGAGTCATCGAGATGCATAAATAGTTAATAGCGACCCCTGCCAGCACAATGCGAATAGGGTTGGCTTGAGGTCGGTGGAGCCCGCCGAGGAAAAACACTGCAACCCCGGCAATTAACGCACCGAACATGGTGATAAACAACACCGGGATAGCGGACAACCAGGGCAGTAGACCAGTGGATGAAAAAGCAAAGGCAAAAGCAGCGCCTGCACTGACTCCAAAAACAGAAGGTGATGCCAGCGAGTTGCGGGTGATACCTTGCATTAATAGACCAGCGCAAGCCATCGCGATACCTGCCAGTGTAGCCACTAAGCTACGCGGTAGACGAAGGCTGACGATGATTTTTTGGTTGAGATCATTGGCGTTGTAATTGAACAATACTTGATAGACATCACTCGCCTGAAGAGAAAACTGTGAAAATGCCACTATCGAAAAGTAAAAACTGTAGCATAAAATGGCTATCGCCAACGCAAATAAGGTTAGCTTGTGCTGGAGATAAAGGCTGGGGTATAGGTCGGGAATAAAGCGCTTAAACATCTTGATAGGACTCAACACTTACCAGTACAAAAGCCAGTACTCAAGGGAGTTAGTACTGGTCTGTGTTTGTAAGTAAGCAATTATTTAATAAGGGATTTTAGCTCTAGCGCCATTATTTCAGCGGCTATCATGCCGCGATTTTTTGACCAGAGAAAAGGATTGGTCTCTGAGTATGTCTCTTCTTTGATAGAGCTAATAGCCTGCCATAGAGGGTTTTTCTGAAAACTATCAATAATGGTTTGTTCGCCGTATTTACCGATTAATAAATATTCTGGGTTGGCTTTTACAAGTCGCTCTAAAGTAGCGCTAATGTAAGCCTTTTGGGTCTCTTCAGGGATCGGACTTTTTAACCCTAAACGGCTGATCACTCCGCCGGCATAAGCAACGGGAGAGTGCATCCAAATGCCTTTGGCATTGGCGACGCTAAACATAAACGTTTTATCGCTATTGATCTCTTTGGCAAAGGCATCCATACGCTGGTTGTGTTGCGCTAAGCGCTGCTTGATTTTTTGTTCTTGATTAACCGCCTGACCGACTTTAACCATAGATATTAAATTGTCTGCGTAAGTTTCGCCGCGGCTTTTTAATACCAGAGTAGGTGCTATTTTTTTCAAGTCCTCGTAGATAGTCGCATGACGCTCAAAATCAGCGATAATCATGTCTGGCTGTAAAGAGGCAATGATTTCTAAATTAGGCGTAGATCTTGTGCCCACAGAGACCCAAGGCTTAATTTTTTCGCTGATCTGTTTAATGACAGAGTGAACCTTGCCGTCATCCGCGATACCGACGGGGGAGATGCCAAGGGTCGCTAGTGCGTCAATAAATGAATATTCAAGTACCACTATTTTTTGCGGTGTTTGCTCAATACTAAATGTTCCCATTTCATCTTGAACTTCAATGGTTGCGCTGGCCGTTGTAGCTATGACGCTAAAGAGTAGCGCCGAGATAAATTTAATCACACTATAATCCTTGTATATATAATCTTTATGATTCGCATTATCATTTATAGTTATTATTTATGCAATAGTTAATAGATTTTATGTCAGCGATAGTCATTTCTATTTCTTTAATACCCGTCATCTAATCCGCTCAATGTTTAAGCTGAAACCGCATTAACTCTGGTTGCTGAAATTCTCACTTGAGGGCTCTGATAAAGTCCAGAGATTATATTGAATAGCGATTATGAATGAGCTAGCGCAAAGGGCAGCATGATGAAGGGGTAGTGTGTGGCTGAAGAGCTAAGTGTGTTGTGGTTGTCCGACTGAGACTAACAACGGGCTGTAATTGCTCAGCAATGCGCTTATTTATTCCTTATGCTGGTGTTGATTAGTAACAGTCAGTTGAGAATTATAAGGAGCTGGGCGTATGTTCCCTAAGCCAACGCTAGCGCGTTTGACCTATCGTTATGATAAAAAAGCGACCAATTGGCACGCATTTTTGCAGCACAAGAATTATCTTGGTTGCTATGAGTACTTGTTGAAAAAAGCCCTTAAGCAATACCCTGCTCATGGCGCAGGTACGGTCCAAGTTTTAGATGTAGGATCTGGTAGTGGTGGGTTTTCAGTGTCTCTATGTAATGTATATCAACAAATGTGGCCGCATGCTCAATTGAGTTTTGAACTACTTGATATAAGCGCGGCGATGTTAAATGAGGCTTCACTATTAATGCGCCAGCAGCCGTTTCCTTTTAAGACTCATTGCAGTGATGTTCAAGCTTTAACACCTAGTGATAAGCGTTATGACCTTATTCTCTGTGCGCATTTGCTGGAGCATTGCAGCGAGCCACTATCCGTACTAACAGCTTTACGTGCGCGTTTAAGCCAGCACGGTGTGTTGGTGCTTGTGGTGAGCAAACCCCATTGGTGTACCGCGTTATTACAACTTATTTGGCAGCATCAGGCCTATCGTAAAGATAGTTTTGTACAGTTGTTGCATATAGCAGGCTTTGGCCAAGTGAGCGCAATCGATTTTGCTAAATCCCCTCCAAAATTCACCAGTGTTGGTTATGTCGCCACACTTAATTAAAAAGGAAAAACGATGATTATTACTCAAATTACCTGTCAATTTAACACCCAGAATCTGCCCGAAGCTATTACTCTACTTGAGCAAGTGCGCAATAAAATGCGCTTAAATGTTGCTTGCTTAAACTATCAAATATCGCAGCTGTGCGATCAGTCTGCGTGTATTCTGATTAGTCAGAGCTGGCAGGATTTGGCGGCTTTCGATGAGTATCGAAACAGCAATGACTTTGCTAGTATGATTGGCGAGGTAAAACCAATGATGACTCAGCCGCCAAAGGTAGATGTTTATGACGCTAAAATACAAGTATAAAATCAAACTATGAGAAAGCAAAGCGCCGCGCTCTTAGCAGCGTATTGTTATAGCAGTGCCATTGAGCCTTGCAGCGCTAAGCAGCTGTTGTTTGATCGGCATTATTTACTGTATTGCGCCCAGGGTTCTATACGTATTCAAGTGGATGATCGCTATTGGATTTTACCGCCTTCACGAGCGCTGTGGATTCCAGCAAATACTGCGATCAAAGTTGATATTAAACAGCGAGTGCAATGTTGCTCACTACTGTTTGATACCGACTCTTTTGCAAGTCCATTTGAGCAATGCCAAGTGCTTACGCTACCTATTCTGCTAAAAGATATGATCTTACATAGCAAAATATGGGGAGCTGATACGCCTGCGCTGGATGAGTTAGCTCAACATTTCTTTGCTGTAATAGTGCAGATGTGCGCTCAATTGAAAGATCAGCCCAATGCACTTTGGGTGCCTAGAGGGCAATCTCAGCGAGTACGCCAAGCGCTAGCCTATACGCAGCAACATTTAGCAGAGGTTATTACACTGACGCAAATTGCGCGGCAAGTAGGGAGTACTGAACGTTCACTCTCTCGGCTTTTTATGCGTGAAACCAAGATGCGCTGGAGCCATATCCAAAGACAGATGAGAATGATACAAGCAATTGAATTACTGAGTAATAGTAACGATAAAGTGTTAACTATTAGCTTATCTGTCGGTTATCAGTCACTCAGTTCTTTTAATCGCGCCTTTAAAGAATTTACTAGCTTCACACCAAAAGAATTTCGCACTCAGTTTTATTAGAATTGGGCAGCGTTTTAGGGTTGATTACTTTATGATAGCGATATTTTTTTAAGGTAATTATCAATGGATATCACTTTTTTAGAAATAGTTATGTTGCTTGTGGCCGGTTTTTTTGGCGGCATTATTAATACCTTAGCCGGTGGCGGTTCTAACTTGACGATGCCCGCTTTGATGGTGATGGGTATGCCTGCCGATGTTGCTAATGCCACTAACCGATTGGGGGTATTTTTACAGGCGCTAACCGGTGTTGCTAAGTTTAATCAGCAAGATAAGTTGCCTAAAAATGATTTGAAAGCCATCTTAATTCCCAGTTTAGTCGGTGGTTTAGTCGGTGCCTTGATTGCTGTTTGGGCACCTCTTTGGCTGCTTAAACCACTGCTTTTAGGCACCATGTTGTCGATGGCAGCAGCGATGTTGTTTTTTCCGGGTATGATTCCCGATGGCAATCAGCAGCCGCTTAAAGTGAGCGAGAGCCGCTGGGGGTTTTGGGGCTTATTTATCGCAGGTGTCTACGGCGGGTTTGTACAGGCGGGGGTGGGCTTTGTGTTAATTGCAGTGCTGGCGGGCAGTTTGAACTATGACTTAGTACGCGCCAATGCCCTAAAATTGCTTTGTACCATTGGCTTCACACTGGTAGCGCTATTGGTGTTTATCTATCAAGGGCTAGTGGTGTGGAGCTTTGGTTTGATTCTCAGTGTGGGGTTCATTGCTGGTGCTTTAGCGGGAGTTCGATTTGCCATTACTGTGTCTGCCAAAACTATGCGCAAAGCGCTGTTTACCCTGACGCTGTTTGCTTGTATCGCGGTGTATTTGTAGGGGTAAGTTAGAAAGTTAGAAAGTTAGAAAGCTAGAAAGCTAGAAAGCTAAAAGCTAAAAGCTAAGAAAGCTAGAAAGCTAAAAGCTAAAAAAATCTCACCACAGAGGGCACAGAGGACACAGAGAAAAGAAAAGACCTGTTTTGACTTTCTCTGTGTAGCGCAGCGCCTCTGTGACCTCTGTGGTAAAAATCTTTTGAATTTAAAGATTTAAGTTACACTGGCTCACAGCTCACAGCTCACAGCTCACAGCTCACAGTAGCTCCCACAGCGTGTTAAAAATTATCTGCTGTGCCGCGGCGACTTCACGCGCTTCGATAACTACTGCGGTTGGATAGTTATTTGAGGCCAGTGAGATGATCGCCACTTTTGGCGGGTAGATAGCGATGTAAGCCGCGTCGACTTTTCCCTCTGTTTTAAGCCATTTACGCTGCGACAGCTCAGCGTCTTCACCGCCATCGCCAATCGCTATTACCCGCACTTCAATACCCTTTTTAATACGCAGGTTAGTGTAGTTGGGGAAAGGCCGGTAGAGGTGTGAGCGGATAGGCTTGGAGGAGAATACACAGTATTCTTTTTCTGTTGAGGGCTGCACGGTGCTCAATATATCGCGCAGGACAAACTCAATGCCTTCATCCCCTTCATAAAACTGTACTTGGCTGGTGGCAAAGTCAGGTTTTAGGTGTTGCAGATCCGGTATCACGCTGGTTTTTAATTGCGCGATGGCATTTTCAAGATCACTTTGCTGCTTCTCGGCAATTTGTAATAAAACTTCAGGATCTCGTGGCGAAAACAGTTTTCTCCTGCCCCTTGGCAAGTAGTTGACCACCCCTTTTAACAGCAAGCTTTTCAAACACTCGTGAGCTGTGCCGCGGTTGATTCCCGAATGTTCCGCGACACTGCGAATAGGGCTTGGGCCTAATGACAGTAAAGATTGATAGATAGTGGCCTCTTTAGCGCTCAGCCCTAGTTTTTCTAGTGTCTTATTATGCATATTGTCAATTTTTTCCTGACAAGTGGTGTTGTTTAATTTTATTATTGCTTTAAATTAGCCGGCATTGAAAGTGATTTCTACTAGATATAGCAATTCAGAGCTGCAGTGTGTATTGGATTGTAAGAATTAATCCAATATTTATCTCTTTGCTGCTATTAAAAGAGCTATTGTACAAAAGCAGATTACACTGATAAGACAGTGACTTATTTCTTATTCGTAGTTTGCCAGCAGATTGGAAAATTTATTTAAGGACAGAGTGCCAATGAACATAGATATTATTATTTTGGCGGCGGGACAGGGCTCTAGAATGTGCTCTCAACTGCCAAAAGTGCTACATAAAATTGGCGCCAAGCCAATGCTGCAACACGTCATCGACAACGCTTGCCAAGTTGTGGTAACAGCAGGTGAGGTCAACACCCATGTCATCGTAGGCCACAAGTCTGAGTTGGTGCAAGAGGCATTGGCTGGACAAAATATTCAGTATGCCATGCAGCGCGAACAGTTGGGCACAGGGCACGCCGTGGCACAAGTCACCACCAATTTAAGCGGCGAAGGTGTCAGCCTGATTTTGTATGGCGATGTCCCTCTGACAAATAGCCATACGATGCAAGAGCTGGTGGATATTGCCAAGTTAGATCAATTGGGGTTGTTGACTGTCACATTGGCTAATCCTAATGGCTACGGTCGCATTGTACGCGATGCGAACAACCAAGTGACAGCCATTGTTGAACAAAAAGATGCCAGTGCGCAACAGCTAAAAATTGCAGAAATCAACACCGGTATTATGGCGGTACCGAATAAGTTTTTACGCAAATGGATAGCACAGTTAGGTAATGATAACGCCCAGGGTGAGTACTATTTAACGGATATCATTGCGATGGCAGCCGCTGACAACGTCGCCATTTTAACCAAGTCGCCAAGCGCCGAACAAGAAGTGCAAGGGGTGAACGATAAAGTGCAGCTTGCGCAATTAGAGCGCTTTTATCAAAGAGAACAGGCTAGGCAATTAATGTTAGCCGGTGCGACCCTGGCAGACCCCAATCGACTCGACGTACGCGGCAGTGTGACTTTAGAAGGCGAAGTATTTATTGATGTAAACGTTATTTTCGAGGGGGACGTAGTGCTGGGTGATGGGGTGCAAATAGCCGCAAATTGCGTCATCAAAGATGCCAAAATAGCCGCCAATGCGATCGTCAAAGCTAATACCTTGATAGAGCAGGCACAAGTAGGCGAAAACTGTGAAGTAGGGCCTTTTGCGCGTCTGCGGCCAGGGACTGTGCTGGCCGCTACAGCAAAAATTGGCAATTTTGTGGAAACTAAGAAGGTCAACATCGGTAAAGGCTCTAAAGTGAGCCACTTAACTTACTTAGGTGATGCGCAAATTGGCGCTGAAGTTAACATTGGTGCAGGGACTATTACTTGCAACTACGACGGTGTGAATAAGTTTATCACCGAGATTGGCGATGGCGCATTTATCGGTTCTAACTCCTCTCTCGTAGCGCCTGTCAAAGTAGGCGCTAGGGCGACCATCGGTGCAGGCTCTACCATTACTAAAGAAGTGGCAGCCGCACAGTTAAGCGTGGCTCGCGCCAAGCAAATTAGCTTAAAAGACTGGCAGCGTCCGGTTAAAAAATAACAAGGTAGCCAGCGCTTGGTTTAAGGCGCGGTGATAACCATTAGTTGAGGGAAAGAGTATGTGTGGAATTGTAGGGGCGACAACAGAGCGCTCAGTAGCACAGATTTTAATAGAAGGTTTACGACGCCTTGAATATCGAGGCTATGACTCTGCTGGCATGGCAATTTGGAGCGGTAAGCAACTCAATCGCTTGCGCCGTGAAGGTAAAGTACAAATGTTGGCTGACGCGCAACAGCAGAGCCCATTGACGGGTCATAGTGGCATTGCTCACACGCGTTGGGCGACTCATGGCGTACCTGCGGAGCGCAACGCACACCCACACATGTCGAATCAGCGTATTTGTGTAGTACACAACGGTATCATTGAGAATTTTGAACCTATTCGCCAAAGTTTAATTGATGATGGTTATGTTTTTGAGACAGAAACCGACTCTGAAGTGATTGCTCACTTACTTGACAGGGCTGTAGAGAGTGGTAGTAGCTTGCTAGAAGCGGTACAACAGAGTACGGCATTGCTCAAGGGCGCCTTTGCCTTAGGCATTATTCACAAAGACAACCCATCCCAGCTAGTGGCTGCGCGAAAAGGCAGTCCATTAGTGATTGGCGTCGGTATTGGAGAGAACTTTATCGCCTCTGATCAGCTGGCGCTACTGCCAGTGACGGACAGGTTTATGTTTTTGGAAGAAGGTGATGTTGCCGTCGTTGATCTCAATAGCATTGAAATCTACGACGCTGCTGGAGAGCAGGTTAAGCGGTCAATCAATAAATTTGCGCACAGCATCAGTGCCGCCGATAAAGGTGGCTACAAACACTATATGCTCAAGGAGATTTATGAGCAGCCGCGCGTCACTGAGGCGACTTATAATGGCCGCATTAAAGCGGGCTTAGTGGATGAAGATTGCTTTGGTAAAGCCGCTAAAGCAATTTTTGATCAGGTCAAACAAATCCAGATAATTGCCTGCGGCACCAGTTTTCATGCAGGCCTGGTGGCTAAATATTGGATGGAATCCATTGCGGGTATTCCCACGCGTGTCGAAGTGGCCAGTGAATATCGCTATCGTAAAGTGGTGATTGGCGAAGGTACGCTGTTTATCTCCATTTCCCAGTCGGGGGAAACAGCGGATACTTTGGCGGCGCTGCGCGACGTGAAAGCGCAAATACTGGCAAGTTTAAGTATTTGCAATGTGCCGGGTAGCTCATTGATTCGTGAGTCTGATCTGTGTTTAATGACCAATGCTGGACCTGAAATAGGGGTTGCCTCTACTAAGGCCTTCACCACTCAATTGGTGGCATTATTGTTAACGACGATAGTGATAGGGCGCAGGTTCGAACTCGACCAAGCGGGTGAACGCCAGTTAGTGCAAGACTTATTACAGCTCCCTGCGATTATTACGCAAACACTGCAAATGGACAGTGATATTGAAGCAATGGCGGCGAGCTTTGCAGAAAAGCACCATTCACTGTTTTTGGGCCGAGGTGAACTTTATCCGATCGCGATGGAAGGGGCACTTAAGCTCAAGGAGATTTCCTATATCCACGCAGAAGCCTATCCCGCGGGAGAGCTCAAACACGGGCCGTTAGCGCTGGTAGATAAAGATATGCCGGTGGTGACTGTGGCACCTGACAATGAAATGTTGGAAAAACTTAAAGCCAATCTGCAGGAAGTGCGTACCCGCGGCGGAGAGTTGTTTATCTTCGCAGGGTCTGATGCGATACCCTCGGAAAACGGCTATCACGTGTTGCGGATGCCCAAAATGCCGCAAATTCTAGAGGCTATTGTCTACACGATTCCGATGCAGCTGTTTTCTTATTACGTGGCAGTGCTCAAAGGCACAGATGTCGATCAGCCAAGGAACTTAGCGAAATCAGTCACCGTTGAATAGCGCAGGGTCACTGGTATGAAAAAAGGATGCTGCTGGCATCCTTTTTTGATAGATTGCATGCTTAATGTACTTTGCTATCCAAGGTTAAGCTCATCCCAACACAGATTAAATGAATTCTTTACTCATCTCATAACTTATAAATCGGTGTATAAAGCTTTAAAGTTTGTTGATGAAAGCCTCAATTGCCGCCGTCAGTTCGCTATCTTTATCGGCGCTAAATTTACCTGCTGAAAAATTATCATAGAAGCTGCCAAGGCTATAGCTATCAATAGTGCTCGCCCCCCAGTATGGCATTATCTGTGTTAGGGTTTGCAAATTGGTGGCACCCCCTCTTGGCCCAGGAGAAGTGCTTAACAGTAACACCGGTTTACTCCCTAAAAAAGGGCCATCACTGCCTGGGATGCGAGATAACCAGTCAATGGTATTCTTAAAGATTGCGGGCATAGAGCCGTTGTGTTCCGGTATCGAAAAAATAAAGGCCTCGGCTTCACT
>Ga0209395_1001345_pt1 | contig 34599 bp, 32 predicted proteins | sample GOMGulsemesocosm_3_FD_184635 | JGI IMG/M metagenome (GOLD analysis project Ga0209395, IMG submission 184635) | Methane-oxidizing microbial communities from mesocosms in the Gulf of Mexico - GOM9D Gulf of Mexico (SPAdes) (version 2) | ecosystem: Environmental > Aquatic > Marine > Cold seeps...
AAACTCTGTAATAGTCTGTTTTTTAAGTGACGATTTAAGTGTCGGCGCTGAAAGCAATGGGATATCTACCATGCCAACAAATTTCTCAGTCAACGATGCGGTTATTTTCATCTTCATAAAGAAGTTAAAAAATCGTGGCATCTTACCCATTAGCGGCGCGTACTGTTCAACGTAAGCAACAAAATAGTCCTTTAGCGGACGCAGGTAACGACCATGATAAAGGAACATAAAGCGTGCGCGGAATGTGGGTACATCCACTTGAATAGGACACTGGCTAGTACAGGCTTTACAAGCTAAACAGCCCTGCATCGCTTCCATCACTTCGTGTGAAAAATCATATTCGCCTTTATTTTTTGCTAAGCTATTTTTGAACTTAGTAAATATACTGGCGTTTTTACCCGCATAAAGGTCACTTTCTAATTGCAGAACATCGATATCATTATTAGCAAGTTGACGTAACCACTCGCGCATCAGCCCTGCACGCCCTTTAGGTGAGTGCACGCGATCGCTAGTGACTTTAACTGACGGACACATTGGGGATTTAGTGTCGTAGTTAAAGCATAAACCGTTGCCATTACAATCAAGCGCCTGCGTGTAACTTTCACGCACTTGCACGGGAATCTGTCTATCAAAGGTGCCACGCTTAGGCGCATCAACACTCACTAGTGGCTCAGTTGCAGCCAGTGGCGTACAGATTTTACCAGGGTTTACGCGATTATCTGGATCAAACGCAGTTTTGATTTTACGCAGTTCTGTAAATAGCTCTTCACCAAAAAACTCTGGGCCATATTCACTACGGAAACCTTTACCGTGCTCCCCCCACATCAACCCTTTATATTTAGCTGTTAGTGCAACTACTTTGTCTGAAATTTCACGCATCAGCACTTCTTGCTGTGGGTCACACATGTCAAGTGCGGGACGTACATGTAAAACACCAGCATCAACATGACCAAACATGCCGTAATGAAGGCCTTTATCATCTAATAACTGACGGAACTCAACAATGTAATCCGCTAAATTTTCAGGTGGTACACAGGTATCTTCTGCAAAAGCGAGTGGTTTAGCACTGCTTGTTGTTTTACCTAATAGACCTACCGCTTTTTTACGCATGCCGTAAATTTTATTGATATCAGATAACTGGTCACAAATTTGGTAACCGATCACCCCGCCCTCTTCTGAGGCGATTAAGCGATCTAATTCTGCACTAAGGTGGGCAATTTTATTTGCTTGAGCGGTTTCATCTTCTTCAGCAAACTCAACAATATTAATGCCGTCCATGACCTTGTTTGGTACATCTTTAATAAGTTCACTAACACTAAACCAAACAATATCTTCTTTGGCTAAGTTAAGTACTGTAGAGTCTATTGTTTCCACAGAAAGCGCATTGGCGTTAACGAGGAAAGGCGCATTTTTTAGTGCCGACTGGAAACTGTCGTACTTAACATTAAACAGCGTACGGTAAGTAGGAATTTTCTGAACATGTAATTTAGCTTCAGTGATAAATGCTAATGAACCTTCAGCACCACAGAGAATTCGTGACAGATCAACGGTGCCGGTTTGTGCATCGTAAACATGTTTTAAGTCATAACCAGTCAAGAATCGGTTTAATTTTGGAAAGCCCGCTTCAATTTGATCTTGCTTAGATTCACTGGTTGCAATCACTTGACGATAAATTTCACCAATTGCATCCTGACGTTCGCTCTCTCTTATTAACGCATCACCATTGATAGGAGCACTATCTAAGACTTGTCCGTTAATTAATACAGAACGAAGTTCAAGCACATGATCGCTGGTTTTCCCATAAGCAAGTGAGCCTTGCCCTGAAGCATCATTACTGATCATACCGCCTATTGTGGCGCGGTTACTGGTTGATAACTCAGGAGAGAAGAATAGTCCGTAGGGCTTAAGGCATGCATTTAGTTGATCCTTCACAACGCCTGTTTGTACTCTTACCCAGCCTTCAGATTCATTGATCTCTAGAATTTGGTTCATAAATTTAGAAAGATCTAAAATGATGCCATCGGTCAGTGACTGACCGTTGGTGCCAGTACCACCACCACGAGGAGAGAAACGAACATCTGAAAACTCAGCAGACTGTGCTAATTGGCAAATTTCAACAATATCTTGTGTCGATTTAGGGAATATTACTGCCTGTGGTAACCATTGGTAAACGCTGTTATCGGTTGCTAACGCTAAACGACTTGCATAACTCTTGGAGATTTCACCACTGTAATTGGTATTGAGTAAGGCTTTTAAGAAGGCAAAGTAGTCTTGCTTGATATTTTCGTTGTGGCTTAAATTTGGAATCATACTGCACGCACCTAATCCATTAATTTGCTATTACTTTTGATAGTAATATGTAGCGGAATAAAATAGGCGCGTATGATAGCACATTTAAGAACTTGCGACTATTTTCTTCTTAACCAAAACAGCGCACCGTCAACTGAACGCCATGTTTCTTTCCCCGCTATTGACAGGTATATAAATACCTCGGTTTTATCCCCAGGCGCATACATCTCAGGTTGATGTTTAGGCACCTTAGCTTGTCCTGTTAAATACTTTTCAAGATGTTTATTGGCTTTTTTAAGTACTTTTTTCACACTTCTCGATTCACTGCAGTCTCCCTTTTGGGAAAATATCATCAAGGCACGACTAGCAAGCATAAAAATACTTTGCTCATCATATTGGGTCAGCAAACTATCAAGCTCGGCCCAGCGTTTCTCAAGAATAAGATAATTTGCGAGCGTGTAGCGGTTAGCTTGGTTATCATTTGAATTTAACTCAAGAAGACGTTGCAACTCGTCAATAGCAGACGATAGATCACCACGTTCAAAATTAAGTTGGGCACGACGAGCACGTAATGTCATATAAGGGCGTGCTTCATTATCAAGCCAAAGGTGGCCTTTATGTTGTATGAGATACTCGTCCGTATACTGTTTTTCAAACGCAGTGATCATCGCTTCAATGGTTTGATCAACAACAGCGTTCGACTCAGTCATCACAAAAGACATCATCTCTTCAAACTGATTTTCTTGTTTTTCAAACTTGCTGTTTTTTGGCGTTTGCTTAGATTCATCAAAACGTAAACAATAAATCAGGTTATTGACATCAGTTGATAATAAACGTTTCGCTCGATGTGCTTCTATTTCATAACCATCTGTTAAACAACGTATATTCTTTACTTTACTGAGGCTGGTAAAGGTATCCAAAAAATAGATCGTACGCGCAAGTTCGTCGCTCTGATCGGCTGTTAATGATGTCTCATCTACCAATTTTAACGATTTTAACATACCCAAACACCAGTTAGGCAATGGGGCATCTGATGCAAGAGAGCCTTCAAAGTCTTTTTTTGAAAGCACACATTTTGCTGGTAACTTAATATCTAATTCTAGAATCTTTTCCATCTGCTGATTATATAGTTGCATTAACGCCTCTATACCAGCTCCCTGCTCCTCTTCACCAAGATCTAAATCACCAAATAAATCAGCTATCCACTGAGAAGTTGAAATCATAAAAGGATTAGCACCAATGCCCATGATATAACCCTGAATAAAATAATAATCAGGTTTTAATTGTGATAACGCCGAGAACTTAATGGTTTGGGTACGCATCTTTGCTGTTGAAAGCATTGTTATAATCCTTATAAATAACTTTTGTAATTACTCACAATTTATCCCTAAAAAATTTACATTGGGGCTGAATAGTGACTAATTTTTAATTTTCTTGGAAACATTTTAATATCTTCAATCATGATATACAAACAGGGGATAAGTAGTAGTGTCACTACGGTTGCAAATAAAACACCAAAAGCCAATGACACCGCCATTGGAATAACTATTTGTGCTTGCATGCTAGTTTCAGCCATAATTGGCATCAAACCAACAAAAGTGGTTAACGAGGTTAATAAAATAGCCCTAAAGCGACGTTTACCCGCTTGCACAACAGCATCCAGCATATCAGTGCCTCTTCGCCTTGCGATATTGATGTAATCAACCATCACTAGCGAGTCATTTACCACCACCCCAGCGGCCGCAATAATACCAAATACTGAAAGCATGCTTAAATCTAACTTAAACAGCATATGCCCTGCCACGGAACCAATTATGCCAAAGGGAATAATGGCCATTATCATCAACGGTTGTGCGTATGATTTCAACGGAATAGCCAGTAAGCTATAGATAATGAGCAGTGCTAACACAAAGTTTCGTAACTGCGTATTAGCACTATCAAGCTCCTCTTGAATTTTACCCGATAGTTTCATCTGCACTTGTGGGTAATCCTTTAGCAGCTCAGGAAGGTAATTATCGCGTATTTCTTTGGCTAGTTGAAAGGGTTCAACCTGCTCTGCATCAATCGATGCCCAAACAGTAATTGTTCTGCGTCCATTTTCACGACGTATCTGATTCAAACCATCGGTGACAGAGATATCAGCCACCTCAGAAAGCGGGATCTCAACACCATCAGCTAATCGAATCAAGGTGTTCGCCACTAAGCTAATCGAGTTACGCTGCTTTTCAGGATAACGTAACATTACCTTTATCTCTTCACCATTACGCAATAAGCGTTGTACCTCTAAACCATAAAAGCTGTGCCCTACTTGCGTAGCAATTTCACGCAACGTCAAACCTAAGCTATAAGCGAGTGGTTTTAGCGTAAACTGTACCTCTCTGGTACTTGATTCATAACTATTTGCTACATCGGAGACACCTTGTAAACTGTTAAGTTTATCCACCAGCTCATTTGCAACGCTTAACAGTTGCTGTGCATCTCTGCCCTGTAGACGAAAGCTAACATCACCATCATCACGGCCACTTCCAAAGAGATTATCCTGTACTTTTAGCTCTTTAATGCCCGCTATTTTGGGAAATGATAAACGCCACAAAGCGGCTAACTCAAAGGTATCAATAGGGCGTAATTCAGGATCAACTAACTTCAGCATCACCTCGGCATTAGAGCGCCCTTGAAGTTGCACCTGAATATCTGAAACCATGTTTTGACCATATTGCTCAAGTAGCTGTAACTCCACTTTTTTAATGGTTTTTTCGACTGCTAACGCGGCCTCAAGTGTGGCTTTTTCCGAAGAGTTAAGTGTCATCTCAATGGTCACTCGAGGAAAGTCATGAGGTATTTTGGGTTGTCCGATATATCGAACCAATCCGCTTTGATATAAACCCGCACATAACACCAGCAGTGCAATGAATAGCGTTATTACCGAATATCGGTAACGTAGCGCTTTTTTGAGCGTAGGTAAGTAGAGTTGATGAATACAATACTGTAACCCTTTTTCTACCTTTTGTTGTAGATAATTAACAATGTTGCGCAACCAATCCAGTGGATTTTTGGATCCAGGTTTGACTATTTTAGGTTTTTTCATTGATGCTAAGTGGGCGGGTAAAATCAGCTTTGATTCTATTAAAGAAAATATCAAACAAAGAATAACCACAAAACCAATCGCTTTACCAAAAGCGGAGCTTGGGCCATCATCAAGTGTGATAGGTAAAAAGGCAGCAATGGTGGTTAACACACCAAAAGTAGCGGGCATTGCTACTCGCTTGACGCCTCGAATAACATTATCAATATGTTGACCTTTGCTTTCACACTCATCGTGAGCACTCTCGCCCATTACAATCGCATCATCTACCACAATGCCGAGCACCAGAATAAAAGCAAACAGGCTGACAACATTGATAGTGACATCAATCATTGCACTTGGCATTAATAACAGCGTGCCAAGGAAACAGATAGGCAAGCCCATCATCACCCAAAAGGCAAGCCGTACACGTAAGAAAAGAGCCAGTAAAACAAACACTAACACCGCGCCACTTTTCATGCTGTCGAGCATCAGATCTAACCTGCCTTGCAGGTAAAAAGTCATATCTACCCAGGTTTCAAGGTTAAGGCCTTCAGGCAAAACCAGTTGCTTTTTATCGACATATTTTTGAACAACTGAAGCAACATCGGTAATACTTTGATTATTGGCAGCGCCTACAAACAAAGTAATGGCATTTTTGCCGTTAAATTTGGAGTATTGAATGCCCTGCTCAAAGCCATCATCTACATTAGCAATATCCTTTAAGTATATTTTGCTACCATCATGCAGTGTTAACAAAGGCAATGCTTCAAATTCACTGCCAATATAGGCCTGATTTTGTACACGTAGATTGATATAACCATTTTCAGCACGGATCTGACCTGCTGACATATTGCTTGAAAAACCACGAATCGCATTAGCAACGTCATTAAAACTTAAACCGAACTTACGTAATTTATCCTTGCTAACTTCAACAGCAATTTCATAGTTTAAACCACCGTAAAGCTCAGTGATATTCACACCCGGCAATAACTTTATTTCATCATGAATATCATTACCGATATCTTTTAATTGCCGAGCATTGAGATCGCCATACAAGCTAATATACATCACCTCTTGGCGGTGTTTTATAGGCTCAACTTTGACATTTTCCATACCATCGGGAAAGCTGATGATGGAATTAATTTCGTTTTTTACCTCTTCCAATACCAAGTTAGGGTCATAGTCATCTTCAACACGAATACTGGCTTGCATCACATTTTGCTTAGAGCGTGTGATGACACGTCGCAACCCTTGAATACTCTCTAGTGCTTCTTCTATTTTGATAGTGATGCCCTCTTCCACCTCTTTAGCGGCTGCACCGGGGTAAGCGGCACTAAGCTGAATCCAGTTAACATCAACCTGAGGAAAAAACTGCTTACGAATGGTATTAGCAGTTAATAAACCACCCACAACAATAATGAGCATTAACAAGTTGGCAGCAACAGAATTACGTGCAAACCATGCAATCAGACCTTTATTTACATCTAAGCTGGGATCAATTCTATTTTCTGGCATGTTACTTTTCCACTTCGCTATTGAGCAGTATCGAGCTTGTTTCTTTGATTAAAACAGGCATGCCTTCAAGCGGATAATCAAGCGCTGAAGTTATCACTTGCATGCCGTCATTTAAGCCTTCGTTAATATATGCTTTGCCATCTAATATTCTAGCTACATTAACCTTTTGAAAACGTAGCTTCTTTTGTTGATCTACAATAGCAACTTGGCTATCAGTGAGTAGATGGCGATCAATGACAGCAATAGAGGGGAATTTTTTACCACTGATGAGTGCAGTAATATAAGTACCAAAACGGAGTTTTTCAGTATTTTTACTTTTTAATTGGTAAGGGTCATTTATCTGTACAACAAGGTAATTCATGTGGCTACGTTCATCAATCACGCCCTCATTTCTAACCACCAAGCCACGCCACTGTTGTGCTTGACCAGCCAGTGTTGCATTAATGGTAACCGGTGCATTCTTACCACTGTTAACAAGGTATTGCAGTTCATTATCAGCAACCGGCAAGCGTACTTCTGCTATCGCGGTACTGTAGGTTTTCCCTAATACACTGCCGATGCTGGCATAGGAGCCAAGCGAGACTAAACGGCGATGAATTAATGCATCATAAGGCGCACGTATTACCGTACGCTCTAAATTTCGTTTGGCGCGTTTAAGCCCGGCTTGGCTTGACAATAAACGCGCTTTTTCTTGAGCAACCTGAGGCTCGCGAAGGCTTAATGCCGTTGGTTTAGAACCTTTTATTTTACGCCACTGCTCTTTAGCGACATCTGCATGTGCTTTTTCAAGTACTAAAGCGGCCTTTGCTGAAGCGATGCTTGCATTCGCATCTATTAGAGCAGCTTCATAATCACTGGCGTCTATCTTTGCTAACACCTCCCCTTTTTTAACAAAACCACCACGTACAAACTTGTTAGAGAGGTAAATAACCTCCCCACTGACCTGCGCAACGAGATCAGTTTCAAACTGACTTTTTACCACACCATATGAGCCAACCGAAAAATCAACGGGCTGATTATTGATCACCTTCACAGTTACCAGAGGGGTATTGTCCACCTTGTCTTTTTCAAGTGGTGGTTTTTTAAGCTGTAATGCCCCCCAGTAGCCAGCAAAACTTATTAACATAATGATAACGGGTAAAAAAAACTGTTTTTTATTCATGAAAAATCCACAACAGATAGATTGAGAAATCGAGACATAAAAGCAGTGTAACAAAATAGAGGGGGTAAAAAACAGATTTGAAATGATATCAATTATCATTTACAGTCTAATTTATTATATTTGCGATCTGGAGGGGAAAATGAGTAATAATCAGGAAGATAAGCAACTATTGCAAGTTGAAATTAGTCGCGAGAAGCTGGCGTTTTTATTTGAGAGAGGCTTGATCTGCGCCGCTGAAATTCGTTGTTTAACAGCATACTCCAAGCAGCAGGTTTCAGATCTTTGCCTTAGTTCTTGTGCTAAAAAAATAGGCTGTAATATTTCAATATTTGATGAATTTTCAAAAGCTCAAGCTATCTCTTTTAAAAAATCAGGGTAATTGAAAATTAATGGTTGAAACCATTCAAGCGTAAAAGTGCTTGATGTAATACCGATGCAGGTAAACGACGATGTATCTCTTCAATCTCAAAATTTTTGAAAATTTCACTGACAAAAGCACAAACATAAACCAGTGGGGCCTGAGCGAAAAGTTTAGGGTTATTAAAATAGTCAACACCACGCGTTAAAGCCCATTGAAAATTGTCTTGTGCAATCATAAAGTCGTTGGAAAAAATTGTTTTTTTAAGCGATACCAGTAAGGCTTTAAAATCCAAAGATTCTGCAGCGAACAGCTCACTGTAATCAGCAACAGATTGAATCGCCTGTGTTGAAGGCAGAAATTTAAGTGTGTGAATTTGTGGCATAAGCGCTCCAATCTGTTGTAAAAATATAATTGAAAACGCATGTTGTATGATTTTCATACACAACAAAAGTAAGAAAATGTAACTTAGCGTAAACAGCTTAAGTTACAGTGTTTTATAGACAATGAACATCATAGATATCAAAGGTAAAGTGTCAGAAGAGGACTGACACTTGGTAATTTTAGTGTTTAACCTTTGGTAATAACAGGTTCAATGCAATCGCCACTAAGCCACATAAACTGACTCCTTGTAAGCTAAATGCGCCAAAACCAAATGCCATGCCACCAATACCAAAAACAAGGGTAACAGACACAATACATAAGTTACGTGCATTAGACAGATCAACTTGATGACGTATTAGTGTATTTAACCCCACCGAAGCAATGGTACCAAACAGTAAAATCATAATACCGCCCATCACAGCGACAGGAATGGTCTGTAATATTGCACCAAACTTACCTACAAAGGCTAAACAGATAGCGATAACCGCTGCCCACATCATAATTTTAGGGTTGAAATTACGGGTTAACATTACCGCGCCAGTCACTTCACTGTAGGTGGTATTAGGTGGTCCACCAAACAGTGACGAAGCACTTGTTGCTAGGCCATCACCAAATAGGGTGCGATGTAACCCCGGTTTTTTAAGGAAGTCTTTACCGGTCACATTACTGATCGCTAAAATATCTCCGACATGTTCAACAGCGGGCGCAATAGCAACAGGGATCATAAATAGAATGGCATGCCAGTTCCATTCAGGTGCTACAAAGTTAGGCATACTTAACCAAGGTGCATTGGCAATCGGTGAAAAGTCGATCACACCAAAGAAAAATGACAGCGTATAACCCACAATAACACCTGCAAAAATAGGCACTAACTTAAAGACCCCTTTTGCCATGGTTGAAACTAACAGAGTGGTTAACAATGCAGACAGCGAGATAATCAAAGCAGTATCTTGTTCAATAAGTACAAACGATCCATCCCCCGCTTTACCAATAGCCATATTAACTGCCATCGGCGCAAGCCCTAAACCGATCACCATGATCACAGGACCCACAACAACGGGTGGTAATAAACGATGTATAAAATCAACACCTTTGAATTTTACTGCATAACCCATCAGCATATACACAACACCAGCCACAAACAGGCCGGACATGGTACTTGGGATGCCCCAAGTTTGTATGCCATAAGCGATAGGTGCAACGAACGCAAAAGAGGAAGCTAAAAATATGGGTACTTGGCCTTTGGTTACCAAGTGGAAAAGCAATGTGCCAATACCCGCTGTAAACAGAGCAACATTTGCATCAAGCCCCGTAATGAGTGGCATCAATACTAATGCACCAAAGGCCACAAATAACATCTGCCCACCAGCCAATATCTGCTTGGTTGTGCTTAACCCAGCGGTGATATCTTCAACGGGATTCTCTGCCGTTAACTCGGCACTATTGTTATTGGCCATTATTTAGTACCAAATATTTTATCACCCGCGTCACCTAAACCAGGCACGATATAGCCCTGTTCATTTAGGTGAGAGTCAATTGAAGCCGTATAAACTTCAATATCTGGGTGTGCCTCTTCGAGTGCTTTTAGCCCCTCAGGTGCCGCAACCAAAATAAGTACTTTAATGTTCGTCGCGCCCTTTTCTTTAACGAGATCAAGCGTTGATATCATTGAGCCACCTGTTGCAAGCATTGGGTCAACAACCAATACTAAACGTTGATCAATTTGGCTGACTAGCTTTTGAAAGTAAGGCACAGGCTCTAGCGTTTCTTCATCACGGTAGATACCTACCACACTTATTTTAGCGCTTGGCATATGCTCAAGCACCCCATCCATCATACCTAGGCCTGCACGTAAAATAGGCACAACCGTCGCTTTCTTGCCTTGAATCTGTTCAATATCAACCTTACCATCCCAACCATCAATAGTGACAGTTTCAAGACTGAGATCTTTTGTTGCTTCATAGGTTAATAAACTTGAAACTTCACGAGCGAGTTCGCGGAAATGTTTGGTGCTGATATCAGCTTTACGCATTAAACCGATTTTATGCTGGATCAGTGGATGTTTCACTTCAGTGACTTTCATAGTATTAACCTCTGTAAATTTAAGATGGGGGATTTATAGCAGGAAAATGTTGATAAAAACTGCGATAAATCAGCTTTTCTTTTATAACAGATTAATTTGTCATTTAGGTGCTATTTTTTATGATTTTTGACTTATTGATCGCATAAAAAAAGGCGATAAGTTTTCACTTATCGCCTTTTTTTAATTATGTAGTGCTTATTACTTATTGGTTAAGTTTGTTGCACCTATTTTATGAATAGCAACATCAGCCCCGTTAAACTCATCTTCTTCGCTAAGGCGAATTGGCATAAAGGCATTAATGCCTTTATAAACGATGAAACCACCAATCAATGCAACTGCAATACCGGCAATAGAACCAATTAATTGACTCATAAAGCTCACACCACCTAGGCCTCCAAATGTTTCCAGACCAAAGATACCAGCAGCGATACCGCCCCATAAACCACATACGCCATGTAGAGGCCACACACCTAATACATCATCAAACTGTGCAAATTTGTTTTGTACGTAGATAAATAACCAAACAAATAGACCACCAGCCACTAAACCTGTCATCAGTGCGCCCATCGGGTGCATGACATCAGAGCCAGCACAAACTGCAACTAAACCAGCTAATGGGCCATTATGTATAAAACCAGGGTCTTTTTTACCAATGATGAGTGAGCTAATAATACCACCAACCATCGCCATTAGAGAGTTCATAGCCACTAAGCCACTAATACCTTCAATTGCTTGCGCCGACATGACATTAAAACCAAACCAACCAATTGATAAGATCCAAGCACCAAGTGCCAGCAGTGGAATATTTGAAGGTGCAAACGCAACGACTTTTCCACCACGGTAACGACCATTTCGACTACCTAACACAATAATAGCTGCAAATGCTATCCAACCGCCTACCGCATGCACAACAATAGAGCCGGCGAAATCATGGAAAGCAGCACCAAAGCTGTTTTCTAACCAAGCTTGAAAACCGTAGTTGCCATTCCAAATAAGCCCTTCAAAAAACGGGTAAACTAAACCAACACACAAAGCTGCTGCAATTAACATCGGGTTGAACTTAGCACGCTCAGCAACACCACCAGAGATAATGGCAGGAATTGCGGCAGCAAAGGTCATTAAGAAGAAGAATTTTACTAACTCGTAACCATTATTCTCTGCAAGTACAGCCGCGCTATCAAAGAACGTCACACCATACGCTAACCAGTAACCAAAGAAGAAATAAACCAAGGCTGAAACACCAAAATCGGACATAATTTTAACCAATGCATTCACTTGGTTTTTATGGCGAACCGTTCCAACCTCCAAAAACGCAAAACCTGCATGCATGGCAAATACCATGATTGCCCCTAATAATATAAACAATGTATCTGCACTACTTATTAATGCTGTTACATGATTCTGAACTGATTCCATTCTTGCCTCTATTTGGTCGATAAAATGTGATGATTAAAAATTTAACAGGATTTTAACTTATTAGAAGCACCATTAACAATACACAGTTAGCAATATCAGGATTAACTTTACAATGAAACGTTACGATACGCTTGCGATTGAGTTATGGGCAGGCGAAACCTTGCTAGGCAACATTAAGTAGAGACCAGTTGAACTGATGCACTGGGATTAAAGATTAGACATAGTTACCCAAGATAAGTTTGACGAACAGAGGGATTAAAAATCTACCATGTGCTTCAAGTTACTAGTGCGTGACAAGATCGCTTGGAGGGTTTGCATATTTATATAAAGCGATTTTATTTTCTTTGACCAGACAAAGAAAACTGAACCAACAGCAGCCACACCTAAATTTTGGCAAAAAAAACCGTACTCAATGAGTACGGTTTTTCTTATGTGGCTCCTCTTATTGGATTTGAACCAATGACGCTATACGCCTTAGGCACTATCCTTTACTAGCATCTCAGAAAAGGTTATTAACCTTTTCTTTCTGTCTAAATAGAGACCATTCAAACTACTCTCTGAATTTTAGACAAAAAAAAGCCCGAACGATAAGTTCAGGCTTTTTAATGTGGCTCCTCTTATTGGATTTGAACCAATGACACACGGATTAACAGTCCGTTGCTCTACCAACTGAGCTAAAGAGGAATTGTTATGTTTTATTACTTAACTAGTAACAGCTCTACCACCATCTGTGGCCAAAGAGCATTTAGCTTTGAAACTCAAAACTATAAAAGTGGCTCCTCTTGCTGGGCTTGAACCAGCGACACACGGATTAACAGTCCGTTGCTCTACCAACTGAGCTAAAGAGGAATTGTTATGTTTTATTACTTAACTAGTAACAGCTCTACCACCATTTGTGGATAAAGAGCATTTAGCTTTGAAACTCAAAACTATAAAAGTGGCTCCTCTTGCTGGACTTGAACCAGCGACACACGGATTAACAGTCCGTTGCTCTACCAACTGAGCTAAAGAGGAATTGTTATGTTTTATTACTTAACTAGTAACAGCCCTACCACCATCTGTGGCTAAAGAGCATTTAGCTTTGAAACTCAAAGCTATAAAAGTGGCTCCTCTTGCTGGACTTGAACCAGCGACACACGGATTAACAGTCCGTTGCTCTACCAACTGAGCTAAAGAGGAATTGTTCTTTATCTTTACAATTTTCTACCAACCGACTTGGCTAAAGAGAAATTGTACGTTTTAAGTCCTAGGACTCGTTAACCTGAAATAATCAAGCTAACTAAATATGGCTCCTCTTATTGGATTTGAACCAATGACACACGGATTAACAGTCCGTTGCTCTACCAACTGAGCTAAAGAGGAATAGTCTTTTCTATCTAGAAAGCAATTGTTCTACCAGCCTACTTAGCCAAAGAAAAATTGTTCTTTTATCAAAGCAGACGTTTAACGCGGTGCCTTGAAGACGAGCGCAGTATATTTTTTGCCTCTGTTCCTGTCAACAAAAAAAGTGCATAAAAAAATTGGTTGCTGACAATTCAAGCAACCAATCACAAAAAAGGCGTATTTTGTTTATTTATGCCTCTATTTTAGATTTCCCATTGAATATTATTTTGCATTGCCTGTTGAATAGTTTGTAAGGATTCATCACGTTCACCGACTATAACAACATTACTATTACCCATTTTTTCGGTAATACCTTTTAAATGCTGATTGTTAAACTTCTCTGTTTCAATAAAGTTTGCGTCACCGGGCACCACAAAAACGGTTATTTGCCCTTTTTCGCCTTGCATCACCATATGTAAGGCGGGTGTACCTTTAAAATTACAATAGTTTACATAGGTAACATCACCTAATTCATCGTGCGCTTTTGCACCATAGCGAGCCAATTTTGCATTAACCATTTTTAGATCTGCACGTTCGTTAGACTGCGCGGTAAAATAATACTCAGCTTTTACATGTTGCATCGCCACTTCACCTATATCTAACGGAGAAGGGTTGAAATTATTTAACAGCGGCAAGCTAATGCCAATGATAAACGCAATGGAAGCAGCAATAGCGATATGCCAACGCCCACTTGTTCTTCTTTCATTTTCTAAAACAAAACTCTGCTCTAGCAATATTTTGTCACTTAAGTCATCGGGCAAGTCAATTTTAAGCAGTGCTTGTAAGTCTGCATCAAATTGTTTTGCTTGCTTTACAAATGCTTTGTCGCTGTCAGAGTCAGCTAAACGTTGCAAAAACTTTTCGCTTTTCTCATTTGGTGTTGCGGTGGCAGTATGACGGAATAATATATCATCCATAGGACGCCTCACTTTTTGTAGTTACAGTAGTTAATGATGTTTTTAATTGATTTTTAGCCCTAAATAGCCGCGTTAACACTGTGTTCTTATTTAGATCTAGCTGCTCTGCAATCTCTTCTGCACTAAAACCCGCAACCAGTTGTAATAAAAGAGGCTCTTTATACTCTGTAGCTAACCCCGATATTTTTCTTATCAGCAATTCACTATCCATGTCTTGGCTAAGATCACTGCTGTCTGCAACATCATGATCCTCTATATCAACAAGAGTGTGTTGCTTGCGCTCAAATCGACGCGCATTCTCGCGCCGCAAAATGGTAAAGAGCCACCCTTTAGCAGATTTATCATCTAATAAACTATCCAAACTTTTCCAAGCTCGCAAGCAGGTTTCCTGCACTAAGTCTTGGGCAATATCTGGGTCGTGGCAGATCCAATACGCAAAGCGGTAAAGATCTGCACTATAGACATTCACTAATGCCTCGTAGCGTTTTTGTTTTCTGTTCATATCAAGTAAGACAGATGAATCGGATTTTTTATTTCGCTTTCTAGAAAATAAATTCATTAATCAGCAGTTCCTTTGACCTAATTTATTGAATTTTAATAAATGTTAATTAATATTTAATTTAATGTGAAATATTATTACTGTTACCACGGTATATATTATTGATAACCACAACAAATGATAACCACAGTTAAGTGTACATCATATTTTTAAATCACTATTAAAGGAATATTCCATGAAAAAATCAAACCTAGCATTAGCAGCAACAGTATCAACTCTTATTGCTGTTGGTAGCTCATTAGTTTCTGCACCAGCAATGGCAGCTAGTAAAGAGAAATGTTACGGCATTTCGGCTGCTGGTCAAAATGATTGTGCAACTAAAACTAGCTCGTGCGCGGGTACTTCAAAAGTTGATAACCAAGGTGACGCATTCCTTGCAGTACCAAAAGGGTTATGTGAAAAAATTGCAGGCGGTAGTTTAGAGCCAAAAGAATCGTAACAAATAACATAAATGGGGGGATCTACGTCTCCCCTTTTCAATAGGGAACAGGTAAAAGTGTTAAATAAAATAGACAAAAGCAGCGTTGGCATAGGCTTAAGAAGCCCACATTATCAAACGATTGTAGAGACAAAACCACAAATAGACTTTTTAGAGTTACATAGCGAAAACTATTTTAACGAACACAGTAAGAACCATTTTTACCTTGAGCAACTAGCACTACTTTACCCAATGAGCTTCCATGGCATCGGGTTATCACTAGGCAGTAGCGAGCCCATTAATAAACAACATCTTACAAAATTAAAAACACTGATAGATAGATTTCAGCCCGCATTAGTGTCAGATCATTTAAGCTGGTGCTCACTACAAGGTAACTTTTTTAACGATCTATTACCTGTGCCATATACCAAAGAAGCACTTGGCTATTTTATAAATAATGTCAATCAGGTACAAGACACCTTGCAACGTCAAATACTGATTGAGAATCCATCTTCCTATTTAGAGTATAAAAATATTGAGATGAGTGAGCCGGAGTTTATCAATGAGATAAGCAAACAAACTGGTTGCGGTTTACTGCTCGACCTCAATAACGTTTATGTGAGTGCAACAAACCATCAGTTTTCAGTGCAAAAATACTTAGATAATATTAACCATGAAGCAGTGCAAGAGATTCATTTAGCAGGGTTTACGAAAAAATCGATAGATAACAGCAAATTATTAATTGATACCCACAGCACTTTGGTTAGCCAAGCGGTTTGGAATATTTATCAACACTATATACAAAATACAAAAACCGATGCCATCACGCTGATTGAATGGGATCTTGATATACCACCGCTTGAAACTTTGCTGACAGAAGCGAACAAAGCAAAGATAATCAGGGAGGCATTAAGATGAAACTACAAGAATCCCAATCAAAGTTTGCTGAGTCACTCTGCTATCAACATGATGAGTTTACAAAGCAGATAAAAGAGACGCAACAAATAAGCCCACTACAACGATTACAGGTTTATCGTAACAGTTTTGTTATGGGGGTAACTGAAGCGCTAGCAATCACTTACCAATACACGCTAGCTTTAGTCGGTGAAGAATTTTTTAACAGCATCTCACGTGAATTTATAATAAAGCAGCCTCCCAAAGAAAATAACATTATCAATTACGGGGTGGGGTTTGACTGCTATTTACAAGGGTTACACCAGTTAACTGACATGCCATATATTGCTGAGATGGCAAGATTTGAATGGTTGCTTGAAAATACCAGTAATACGCAAATAGAACCTGGTCAGTTAGATTTATTGGCGTTAGCAGAATTACCTGAGAGCTCACTTTCCAATTTAAAATTTACAATAGCCAAACAGGTAAATCTATTTCAAAGTGAACAAGATATTTATCAACTTTACCAAATGTTAATTAACAACTCAGTCGATGAAATGGATCTCAATACCTCCTGTTATCTTGCACTGAAAAAACACCCAGATTTTCGTGTTGAGTTGATCGATTTAACGCCAACACAGTTTTTACTTTTAAAGCAGATCAAAGAGGGAAAAAAACTGGCAGAAATAGTACCAAGTGAACTGCATGAACAATTACCAACACTGTTGGAAAAATCGTTATTAAACGGATTTACTATTAATTAAGGAGAGAATTATGGACAAGTTACTTGAGTTTTACCAACGGGCTGTGGAAAAAATGCTTTGTTACTTCACACCAATTTTACTGCTTTTCACCCGCCTTTGGGTTGCCAGCGTATTCTTAAAATCCGGTTACTTAAAAATAACTACCTGGGACAGTACGTTATACCTTTTTGAGGAGGAGTACCAAGTGCCAATCATTCCGTGGGAATTGGCTGCATATATGGGCACAGCGGCAGAACTTATTTTACCCCTATTTATGATACTTGGATTATTAACAAGACCAATGGCAGCGGTACTGTTCATCTTTAATATTATCGCCGTTATCTCATACCCAGTTTTATGGGATAGCGGATTTTACGACCACCAACTATGGGGGTTGATGATATTAATTAATGTAGTGTGGGGAGCGGGAATATTGTCAGCGGATCAGCTGTTGAAAAAAAGATTTTATTAATACAGATACTGTAGATTGGATAAGCTCCAATCTACAGTAAACTTATTTTTTAACCATAAAATCAAATGTTAATAACTCACCATTTTCTAACACTACCTGTAGTTCCCAAATCATCTCATCGGTTATACAAGCGCCAACTAAACTTTTAGCGACAAATAGTTTCTCAGCCGTTCTTTTAAACTTCACAGGAATTCTGCCCATAAACATGCTTTTACTGATAATATTTGCTTGTTTTATTTGTGTGTAATTAATCGGAGATTGCAGTTCAAAGTTAATCCACTCCTCCGGTTTTATGGGTAGATTTTTAATGCTCAGGAAAAAAGTGCCCTGCTCAGTAATGAATTCACAGGGTTCAATATAGTCACAACGTAATTCACTCATTAATGGAGCAGTTTGTGACTCTTCAATAGCAGAGGCACTCTCCTCGGTTTGGAAAGTTTTCCAAAAGAATAAAGCCAGTAAAACGGATAGCATGAATATTAATTGAACAACTCGACTTTTTGTTAACATTTAAATTCCTTGTAAAAATAGTGGTTACCGCGCATTTTTCTGAATAAACGTGCCTTTTATTAACAATTTATCAACACTAATCTATTCATCTTTTCTATTATCGCGTACACTCCCGCACAAATGAAGCTGTGTTTAAAATAGTTTTATTTAAATACTTATATTGCACCATACCGGGTGTACATTATAAAAACATGCATGGAATCACAACAATGACAACCGCAACGACAATACAACCTGACTACAACATGAAAGTTGTCCGTCAGTTTACACTTACCACCATATTTTGGGGTATTATCGGCATGGCCGTCGGGGTGCTTATTGCAGCCCAGCTAATTTGGCCTGCACTAAACTTCGATACACCTTGGTTAACTTACAGCCGTTTACGTCCGCTACATACGAATGCTGTTATTTTTGCATTTGGTACGTCAGCATTAATGGCAACCTCTTTCTACGTAGTGCAACGTACCTGTCAAACAAAACTGTTTGGTGGGCCGCTGGCTTCTATCGTTTTCTGGGGGTGGCAACTGGTTATCATATTAGCCGTTATTACCTTGCCATTAGGTTTTACTTCTTCTAAAGAATACGCTGAATTAGAGTGGCCAATTGATCTACTTATTACAGCTGTTTGGGTTGTTTATGCAATTGTATTCTTTGGCACAATGGCAATTCGAAAAACATCACATATCTATGTAGCAAACTGGTTCTTTGGTGCATTTATCTTAACCGTTGCGGTTTTACATATTGTAAACAGTATGGCAATCCCAGTTTCACTGGGTAGCATGAAGTCATACTCTATCTACGCCGGAGCAGTTGATGCGATGGTTCAGTGGTGGTACGGCCATAACGCCGTTGGCTTCCTTCTAACAGCTGGTTTCTTAGGTATGATGTATTACTTCGTACCTAAACAAGCTAACCGCCCTGTTTACTCTTACCGTTTATCAATCATCCATTTTTGGGCACTGATTGCGGTTTACATCTGGGCAGGTCCTCATCACCTTCATTACACAGCACTACCTGACTGGGCTCAATCGCTTGGTATGGTAATGTCACTTATCCTATTTGCTCCTTCTTGGGGTGGTATGATCAACGGTATCATGACGCTGTCTGGTGCTTGGCATAAACTACGTACTGATCCTATCTTACGTTTCTTAGTTGTTTCTCTGTCTTTCTACGGTATGTCTACCTTTGAAGGACCGATGATGGCAATTAAAACTGTAAACGCATTATCTCACTACACGGATTGGACTGTAGGTCACGTACATTCTGGTGCACTTGGTTGGGTTGCGATGGTTTCTATCGGTGCCATTTACCACCTTATCCCACGTCTATTTGGACAGCAAGGCATGTACAGTGTTGCACTGATTAACTTGCATTTCTGGATGGCAACCATTGGTACTGTTTTATACATAGTAGCAATGTGGATTTCAGGTGTTATGCAAGGTCTAATGTGGAGAGCGGTAAATGCCGACGGTACATTGACATATACTTTTGTTGAATCATTAGAAAAATCATACCCATTCTACACAATCCGTTTCTTCGGTGGACTTGTGTTCCTAAGTGGTATGTTAATAATGGCATACAACACATACAAAACGGTTACCGCTGAAAGTGGCTCAATCAAACCTCAAGAACTTGGGGAGTAATTTATGAAACATGAATTTATTGAAAAAAATGTCGGTTTATTAGCAATCTTAATCATCGTAGCAATTAGCTTCGGTGGTCTAGCACAGATTACACCGCTTCTATTCCAGAAAGAGACAACGGAACCTGTCGATACACTTGTTCCATATACAGCTTTACAAATGGAAGGTCGTGATATCTATATCCGTGAAGGTTGTTCAAACTGTCACAGTCAGATGATTCGTCCTTTCCGTGCAGAAACAGAGCGTTACGGTCACTATAGTGTGGCAGGTGAACACGTTTGGGAGCATCCATTCCTATGGGGTTCAAAACGTACAGGTCCTGACTTAGCACGTGTTGGTCAACGTTATTCTGATGCTTGGCATGAAGTTCACCTAATTAACCCGCGTGATGTTGTTCCACAATCAAACATGCCGGGTTACCCATGGTTAATGGAGAATGTGCTAACAGGTAAAGACACTCAACGTAAGCTTGAAATTTTCCGTGATAACTTTGGTGTTCCTTACACTGACGCAGATATTGCTGGAGCAAAAGAAGCTGTTGAAGGGAAAACAGAGATGCAAGCATTAATTGCATACCTGCAATCACTTGGTCATGCATTTAGATAAACATTGATAACAATGCCTAAGAAGTCTTAGGCATTGAAAGCTACTGGAGGCTTTATGGATTTTGCAACGTTTAACGGACTATACACACTGTTCTTAATTATTATTTTTGTTGCTTTAATTTTTTGGGCGTACAGTAAAAAACAAAAAAACTCGTTTGATAACATGGCAAATTCAATTTTTGATGATCAAGATTTAGCAAAAAATGATAGCGATGCAAACAAACAGTCAGGAGATAAAAAATAATGAGCCTATTTTGGACGATATGGATCTCAGTCATTACGCTAATTGTTGTTTTGGGCTGTGCCATCCTATTAAGAATGACCTCTAAAAACACCACTGGTGTACCAGAAGGCGAACCAATGCCTCACACCTTTGATGGTATTCAAGAGCTGAATAACCCACTGCCTAAATGGTGGGTAGGTTTGTTCTGGTTTACGATTGTTATCGCGGTAATTTACAGCTTTGCATTCCCTACTTTTACAGCAAACTACAACGGTTTATTAAACTGGACAAGTTCAGAGCAAAGTGTCATGAATCCAGAGGAATCTGCAAAACTTGCTGAAACATCACAATCACAATACCAACGTGAAATAAATGATGCAGATGCTAAGTTTGGCGCGGTATTCAAAGAACTTGCTTATGATGAGTCAGGTGCATATAAAGACCTAACACTTATCGCTAAAGACGAAGAGGCGGTTAAAGTAGGTCAACGTTTATTCCTGCAAAACTGTGCGCAATGTCATGGCTCAGATGCTCGTGGTAGTAAAGGTTTCCCTAACTTAGCTGATAACGATTGGTTATACGGTGGTGAAGCTGAAAATATCAAAGCAAGTATTATGCATGGCCGTAACGGTGTGATGCCAGCTTGGAAAGATATCTTAGGCGGAGATCAAGCAGTTACAGAAGTAGCAAGCTATGTTCTTAAACTAAGTGGTCGTCGTGTTAATGCAATTGAAGCACAAGCCGGCGAAGAGAAGTTTGCACTGTGTGCAGCTTGTCATGGCGCAGACGGTAAAGGTATGTCTGCAACCGGTGCTCCGAACCTAACTGATAAAGTTTGGTTATACGGTGGTTCACGTAAAGCGGTTGAAGATTCAATTGCTAACGGTCGTAACGGTGTAATGCCAGCTTGGTCTAAAGTATTAGGCGAAGACAAAGTACACCTCATTGCTGCATTTGTTTACTCTCTCTCAGCACAGAAGTAAGCATTCGCTAGCAAGTCATAAAAAGCCTCGTTTTCGAGGCTTTTTTTATGGCAAAAACTAATTCAAAATGATAGATTCACCCCTCACTCCTCTACCTATTTAGGGTTAACATGACAGATGTAAAAAAAAGTTGGTTTAAGCAGTTTTGGCCTTGGTTCTTGATTGGGTTACCGATGGTTGCTGTTGTTGGCTCTATTAATCTACTAATGACTGCGCTGGATAACAAACCAGATATGGTCGTTGATGATTATTACACTGAAGGCAAAGCAATTAATAATGATTTTGCCCTGCTTAATAAAGCCAAAGAACTTAATATTAGTGCGCTCATCAAACAAACTGATGAAGAACTATTAATCAGCCTGCAGGGTGTTGAAGATAAAAGTTCAATCTCATTCTCCCTGTATCATTCAACACTGGCAAAACGTGATATCTCAGTAATGCTAACTGCCGATGCCAGTGGTAATTACCACTTCGAAAATACACAAAACTTAACGGGTAAATGGAAGTTACGTATAGAGCCTTTTGATAAAAGCTGGCGATTACAAAAAACGATCACCCTACCGCGTGAAACTTTTAAATTATAATGGCTAGCTTTAAGACAACAAATAACAATTGCTTTCACTGTGGAGAACCGAATCCCAGTGATGCTGACTTTAAGGTAACCATTAAAGGTGAAATAAAGCAGATGTGCTGTCCCGGCTGTGAAGCGGTCGCACAAACCATTGTTGATAGTGGTCTTACTTCCTATTATGACCATCGTAGTGAAACTGCAGAAAAAGGCGCGACATTAGTCCCAGAGCAACTGTCGCAACTTGCACACTATGATCTTGAGCAGATTCAAGAAGAGTTCATCAAACAAGATGCTGATATAAGTGAAATAACACTGACCGTCGAAGGCATTACCTGTGCAGCCTGTGCCTGGTTAATTGAAAAGCAATTACGACAACTTTCCGGCTTACAATTTATTAATGTTAACACCACCTTGCATCGTGTTGTTATTCGCTGGAATAAAACGCAACTCAAACTCAGCTCCATCCTGACGGAAATTCAAAAGGTCGGTTATAAAGCTTACCCTTTCCAGATAAACCAACAGGAAGCGTTATATAGCCAGCAAGCAAAATCATACCTGCGTCGCTTAGGCCTTGCAGGTATTGCTACCATGCAGGTGATGATGTTTGCTATCGCGCTATATGCCGACCTATTTACTGGTATGGAAGAGGAGTTTATTCACTATTTTCGTTGGGTAAGTTTTATTCTTGCCACCCCTGTTTTACTATATAGTGCTCAACCTTTTTATATTAATGCTTGGCGTAATATCCGTAACCGCACGTTGGGCATGGACATTCCCGTTTCACTGGCACTACTTGGCGCATTTATCGCTTCCGGTTATGCAACAGTAATGGGCGTAGGAGAAGTCTATTTTGAAGCTATCTCCATGTTTACATTCCTGTTATTACTTGGCCGACTTTTAGAACTACGCGCACGCCGAAAAGCCTCTGAAACCAGTAGTAACTTACTACGTTTATTGCCTTCAATGGCAATGTTGATTGAGCAAGATCAAGAAACGCTTATTCCCGCTAAAACCTTAACTGTTGGCCAGATAATACTGGTTAAAGCAGGTGAGACAATCCCTGTTGATGGCACAATTTTGACCGGCATCAGTAACATTGAAGAGTCAATGTTAACCGGTGAGCACCTGCCCGTTCATAAAGGGGAACATAGTCCCGTTTTTGCTGGTACAGTGAATATAACCAGCCCATTAACTATTCGGGTTGATAAATTGGCTCAACATAGTTTGATTAGCGATATTATCCACCTGCAAGACAGCGCACAGCAAAACAAACCCAAAATCGAAGTGGTTGCAGACCTAGTCTCTCGTTACTTTGTTGGTGCCCTGCTAATCGTTGCACTGTGTACCTATATTGGCTGGTATATCATTGAACCCTCCCAAGCTTTTTGGACAACACTCTCGGTATTAGTTGCTACCTGCCCTTGTGCATTATCGTTAGCAACACCAACCGCGCTTACCTGTGCCACAGCGAATTTAAATAAACAGGGAATATTAATCAAACAACACCATGTTTTAGAAACACTTAACAAAATTGAACATATGGTGTTTGATAAAACAGGTACATTGACTCACGGCGACTTTGTTTTATTAAATAGCACAGTCTATGGCCAATATTCAAAGCAACAGTGTATTGATTTAGCATCACAACTCGAAAAAGTATCTGAACACCCCATTTCACTCGCCTTTAAAAAGCAGCAAAAGCATAGTGTTCAATTGAGCGAGGTAATCAATTTACCTGGCCAAGGGTTACAAGCGAGTTATCAAGAACAACCTTTAAAGCTTGGTCATGCACAATTTTGTGGCATCACTAGCCCACTAAACAGCAAAGAGTTGGTTATCTATCTCACCTTAAATAATCAGCTACTTGCAACCTTTGAGCTTGGTGATACTCTACGCAAAAGTGCTCACGATATCAGCCACTATTGCCAAAGTAACAAAATTGAAACAACCCTGTTAACCGGTGACATATCAGCCAAAAGTGAAGAGGTAGCGACGCTACTCGGACTTGATAACGTAAGCAAAGGTGTGACTCCACAAGGAAAACTAAAACACCTACAAGAAATACAACAGTCGCAGCAAGTATTGATGGTTGGAGATGGCATTAACGATGCACCAGTGTTAGCTGGCGCACATGTATCTGTTGCGCTTGCAAGTGGTACTGATGTAGCCAAAAATAGTGCTGATGTTATTTTATTAGGGGAAGACCTTAATAAGATTGCCACACTGCAAAAAACAGCGCAAAAGACAACAAAGATAATTAAAGAAAACCTAGCTTGGGCAATCGGTTATAATCTGATTATTGTACCACTTGCAGTGACCGGCCATGTACCGCCTTATATTGCAGTACTGGGTATGTCATTTAGTTCACTTATCGTTGTTAGCAACTCTTTACGCTTATTAAAATAGAGAAAGTAATATGAGCATAATCTACGTATTTATACCTACCACAATTTTATTTGTTGTCTGCAACTCTTTACGCTTACTAAAATAGAGAAAGTAAAATGAGCATAATCTACGTATTAATCCCCATTGCGATGTTATTTGTAGCGATTGCAGTTTGGGTCTTCTTTTGGGCTGTAAAGTCGGATCAATATGAAGATCTAGACAGAGAAGGTATCAACATTCTTTTTGATGAAGATATAGAAGTGAAGCAAAAAGATGATAAATGATTTCATCGCTGCGCTGTTGATTGGTTTGTTAGGCGCTGGCCATTGTTTATCAATGTGTTCTGGTATTGCTAGCGCAATAAGCTTCTCAACCGACAATTCAAAAAGTAAAATAGGTGCATTTTCATCACTGGTTTTATACAACCTAGGTAGAGTAAGTAGTTACACACTAGCAGGTGCGATTTTTGCTGCAAGTAGCAGTGCACTAATCATTTTTTTTGGTGGTAAAGAAGCACTTATTTACCTGCGAATCATCGCTTCCATCTTGATGTTAGGACTCGCTCTTTATATTTCCCGTTTGTGGTTTGGTTTATTAGCACTAGAGAAAGTCGGACAGTATATTTGGCGTTTTATCAAACCCATCGCACAATATTTCTTACCATTAAAACACCCATTGCTAGCCTTACCACTTGGCTTTTTCTGGGGCTGGTTACCCTGTGGTCTTGCCTATTCAACGCTGTCCTGGGCAGCAAGCAGTGGTAGCGCAACGAATGGTGCACTGATTATGTTTGCTTTTGGCCTGGGGACCTTACCCGCGATGTTAACGGTTGGCAGTTTATCTCAACAACTAAAAGTATTGCTTAATCACCTCTACTTCCGCTACGCAAGTGGGCTGTTATTAGCCACTTTTGCACTACACACTCTGTATGTTGCACTCAAACAACTCACTTAACAAAGCGATAACAAGCAAATCTAAGACACACTTTTAAGCTTAATTACCTCCTTGCTAAAGTAAGTTTTGCTTTGTGGTTCAAAGCTAATTCAAAAAGTGTTAAACTTGACATAAATCAAGAATCGGAAATAGAAGAATTATGGAAAAAAGTAACCTAGGTCGTGCGCAAACAGGTAGTTGTGCTATTCGTTGTCAAGACTGTAGTATCAGTCAGTTATGTATCCCTTATTCACTTAATGAAACAGAATTAGATCGTTTAGATAATATAATCGATCGAAAAAAACCGATTCAAAAAGGCCAAGAAATATTTAAAGCTGGTCAAGAGATGAAATGCTTGTACGCAATTCGTTCTGGTACATTAAAGTCTTATACTATTACCGAACAAGGCGATGAACAGATCACCGCTTTTCATCTTGCTGGTGATTTAGTTGGTTTTGATGGTATTAGCAGTGGTACGCATCCAAGTTTTGCTCAAGCGCTTGAAACAGCAATGATCTGTGAAATTCCTTACGATACCCTTGATAACTTATCAACAAGCATGCCTAAACTAAGACAACAGATTTTACGTCTGATGAGCTCTGAAATAGTGGGAGATCAAAATATGATTTTGCTACTTTCTAAAAAGAATGCAGAGGAGCGCTTAGCATCATTTATCCATAATTTATCAGTTCGATTTGCTGAACGAGGCTTCTCTCCAAGAGAATTCCGTTTATCAATGACACGTGGCGATATCGGTAACTATTTAGGGTTAACAGTTGAAACGATTAGTCGCCTGTTAGGGCGATTCCAAAAAAGTGAAATGATTGCAGTAAAAGGTAAATATATCAGTATATTAAATGAAGAGATGCTTGCTGAACTAGCCGGTGCAAAGAAAAAAGATTAAGCAGTTAACAAAATAGCCTTTTTGCTCTTGAAAAGGCTACCTATTTATCCCTATCTGATCTAAATTATAGTTATATAAGTTACTTTCAAGGGGCAGGTTATGCTTAAATATCAGAATATTTTAGTTTTTATCGATCCAACCCAAGAATCTCAACCCGCACTTGCTCGTGCTACTGAAATAGCCAAAAAGCAACAAGGTGCAAGTATCACGCTATTCCTCTGTTGTTACGACCTTAGCTATGAAATGACTTCACTAAGTTCTAGCGAAGAACGTCAAGCGATGCAACGAGTTGTTATCAAAGAAAATCAAGCATGGTTAGATGCGTTAGCTGTCCCTTACCAAACGCAAGGCATTAACATAACTAACTGTGTTATTTGGCATAGCCGCCCTTTCCAAGCAGCCATTCTTGAAGTGTTAAAAAGTAAACACGATTTGGTAGTCAAAGCCACACACCCACACTCAAAATTGAGTGCTATTCTGTTCACACCAACTGACTGGAACTTATTGCGAAAATGTCCAGTGCCACTGCTATTAGTTAAACACCATCAATGGCCAGACAACGGTAATGTCCTATGTGCACTTGATTGCAAAAGCATCCAGGATGATGAGCACCATCTGCTTAACCAACAAATTATTGATGAAGCCCAAGCAATGGCAACAATCATTAATGCTAATACACATATAGTCAATGCTTACCCAAGCCCACCAATGAACATTATGTTAGAACTCCCAGAGTTTGATCCCATTAATTATGAAGATGGTCTGAAGAAGTTTCATAAAAAATCACTTAATGAATATGCACAAAAAAACAATATTCCAGAAGCTCAGGTTCACCTTGAACAAGGGTTACCTGAGGATGTCATTAGTAATGTAGCAGAAGAGATTGATGCAGAATTGGTTATCCTTGGCACCGTAGGTCGCTCGGGGTTAAGTGCAACCCTACTTGGCCATACGGCTGAGCAAGTTATTGATCAACTAGATTGCGATCTGTTAGCATTAAAACCCACTGGCTTTGTTAGCCCTATTACCCTTTAAGAAGAAAAATAAAATGAACAGATTAGTTGCAGGTGATAAAGCACCTTTATTTACGCTACAAGATGATCAAGATAATGAGGTTTCATTGGCTGATTTAGCCGGTAAAAAAGTATTAGTTTACTTCTACCCGCGAGCGATGACACCAGGCTGTATTACTCAAGCTTGTGGTTTACGTGATAGTCAAAGTGAGCTTGAGGCACATAATACGGTGGTTTATGGTATTAGCCCAGATCCAGTGAAAAAACTGGCTAACTTTGTACTTAAAAAAGAGCTTAACTTCCCACTGTTATCCGATGAAGATCATGCTGTGGCAGACGCTTTTGGTGTTTGGGGAGAGAAAAAATTTATGGGTAAAATCTACGATGGCATTCATCGCATCAGTTTCTTAATTGATGAAAATGGCATCGTTGAACATGTATTTGATAAGTTTAAAACCAAAGACCATCACCAAGTTGTTGTAGATTACCTACAAAGCTAAAGTTAATAAGCAGTAACACTCAGCAAAATGAGTGTTACTGCTTTTCTATCAGCCTTCTAGCTTTACAGCCTTACCTACGCTTATTCTGACAACTCAGTCTCTCTTTCCCATGCATTTTGATGATATTGATATAACTGATTTGAACCTAAATAGTTAATTTTTACCGCGTGCTTATTATCGTAAAATCCTTTATTAAATACAAAAGCCCCCTTTAACAAGTCAGAAGTCAACCAAAATGTATCTACAGCTACTTCTTCTGTGCGAGATATGCGTTCACTCACACTCGCGCCTGTTTTGGTCGCAATAGTCCAGCCCCACTCACCAAAAGAGGGAACATTTTGATGATACTGCTCTACCTGCTTGAAGTTGGCTTTATTAATTGTTTTTTTAATTGATATAAAGGCATTTTTTGCATGAAACGGTGAGGTAGATTGTACCACCATTACACCATCCGTATTTAACAGGTGATTAAGACGATAATAGAAATTTACACTGTAAAGCTTGTTTAAATCAGGGTGGCTCGGATCAGGTAGATCCACAATAATCGTATCAAACACGTTTCTGTCTTGTAACAGTTTGTCGATAGCAATAAATGCATCATCGTTAATCACTGTTACCCGTGCATCATCAAAACTATTATTAGTAAGATTATCAATCTTGGTTGCTAAATGAGGTGGTAATGCTTTCTCTGGAGACCTAAATAGCTCAACAAGATTCGGATCAAGATCTACTAAGGTTACCGCTTTAGGTTGCCATTTTAGTACATCACGTAATGCTAATCCGTCACCACCACCAATAATAAGTATATTGTCATGCTGGTTAGAAGCCTGCATTGCGGGGTGTACCAAAAATTCATGGTAGATATGTTCATCCAAGCTAGAAAACTGTAAGCGGCCATTAATATAAAAGTTATAGATGGGCTCAAGTCCACCACCTAATTGGCGTTCAGTAAACACCAAATTCTGGTAAGGTGTTTGTGTTTGATAAACCACTTTATCGAGGTAAAGCATATTCTGCATCTGCTTTTGCCAACTGCCACCATATTGAAATACTGCAACAACAAGTACAGCTAATAAGGCATGGCCCATCAACAGCCATTTAATGTTGCGCAGGTACTTTTTAAAGCGCATCAAAAAGATAAAACCAGCGACTAAATTTAGTGTGGCTGTTAAGGCAGCGGCCTGGCTTATCTCTATTTTAAGCATAAACAGGACCCATATAGCGGCACCAATACCTGCACCGATATAATCAGCGCCATATATTGTGCCTGCATTATGTGCTAAATGATGGCCATATATCGTTTCACGAATACGTGCAATCAGCGGGATTTCCATACCAATTAAAAAACCCAAGATAAATGCAAAAATATAGGGAAGCTGTAAACTTATCCAATTGATTTTGGCAAGTAAATCACCACGTGGCAACATATCCATCGGTAACTGGAAAGTATCAGCAATCAATAGCGGAAGTGTTTGACTAAAACCGATAATAGAAGCGATAAACAGAGTTGCACTACAGCCAATAAACGCAACAACCAACTCTAATACTACAAAGCCTTGAAAGGCATCTTTTACTTTTTTAGCAGCAAAGGCACCAAGACCCATGGATACAATCATAATACCAATAATGGCGTAAATAACCGTCTCGACACTGCCTAAAATACGTGCCGAGTAATGTGACAAGAGGTATTCATAAATAAGACCACAGCAAGCAAGTGTTGCCATGATTAAGATAAGCAAACTGTCATCAATGAGCAGTTTTAACTTTTTAGTATCGTGCATATTTTCTCTACAAAATAAAAAGGCTACCAGAAACTGATAGCCTTTAAAGAAGTTATAAAATCGTTATTTAAGCCATTAACGCCATTAACAGAAGTGCAATTGAGAATGAAGTAGCAAGCTCAATGGTAGCAATACCAATATTCTCTTGGTCTTCCACTTCAACGCGACGGTTAATGCCCCACAGTACAATGAATTTTGCAATTGTCGTAAGAACCGTTAAACACACCATTAGAATCAAGCTGATAACAGCCCACTGGCCAATGCCTAACCAAAGATTGGTTGCATCATAATGGATAAAGTAACTAGCCGCCGTTACCGACATCGCAGTGGAGATTAGGTAACCCGCATAACGAATTGCCAATGCAATCTGACCACCTTCAAGTGTTTCTTGGAAGGTAGCACTATTATTATGGCTAAACTTCCACTCAAAAATACGTGTGATAAGTACTAACATCACCTGTGAAACAATCCACGCTGCAGCAATAGCGATAAAGGTATTTACATCTAACCCTTCCACCCAAATAAGGGCTGCACGTACAACAATTGCTGTCGCAATAACAGAAGCCGCATCAACTAACGCAACCGAGATATTTCTGTCTAAAATTAGCTGATGTTTATTAAATGCAGGTAGTGCAAATTTATCATGGATAAAACGGCCAGCTTTAATAAGCACAAGACCCGCAAGACCATAAGCAAACATACCAAATAGTTCAATCGAGTAAGAGCCAGCTAGCTCACCGGTAATGGCACCACTTAGCGCGATCCCCATTGCGGCAACAGCGCCCGCCATGCTAATACCGTAAGCAAAGTTATCTTTTTGGGATAACTCGTCTTTTGTGTCCACATTACCAATAAAGCCCATGGTAAATCGGATGCCACCTAACAAGGCTATTGCAACAGCCATATCAATCAAGAGATATACAGCAATATCACCGCTTTGTGCTAATGTTGTGATTAACTCATTCATATTTAGATCCTATTTTCCGCGACGTGTACCGCGTGATGATGTTGTTTTACTGTTTCTGAAACTACTTGATGCTTTGGATTTTGCTTTAGCCTTTGAGTAACTTGAACGACCTGCAAAAGGTGTAGATTTCTGTGCTTGGCGGCTTGAGCTCGACATCGCACTTGCACCTGTTTTTGACTTCGCGTAAGGGCTTTTAAAACCTCTATTATTTCCAAACTGTTTTTTAGTTTTTGTGGCTAAATCATTTTGAGATTTTGTTTGCTGTGGCGAAGTGTAACGATTACGCCCAACATCATTGTAATAGCTGTAGTCTCGACGAGAAGACCATCGATCATAGCGAACAGGATTGGTGATTGCAGAAAACATAGAGTACATGCCGTACCAGTGCCAAAAAGACATGCCACTGTTATTCGTTTGCCACTGCCCATAACCAGGATTACCTACTAACTGACTACCTGCACCGTTATCTTCTGCACCATTAGCTTGTAAGCTTTGCTGCTGACTAATGGCATTAACACGCGCGAGTTTTCCCTCTGACATGTCTGCGATTACATTAATCGGATCTGAAAGTGCATCGTTATACAGGGTAGGATCAGAAGCTTCGATGAGAGTTTCAGTTTCATACAACTGTGCTTCAATATCCCCTACCACCTGCGGTTGCTCACGCAATGTTTTTAGGCGTTGTTGTAAACCGAGATAAGTAGGTCCCTCACGTGTAGCATCACGACTCAACTCATCTAAAAGCGGTTTAAACTCGGGTTTATCTTCACTTAATAGACGCGCATACTCTTTTAATAACATCGCATTACGAATATTATTATTATCTAAATTCTCACCTAAATTGTTGAGTAGGTACTCAGCACTTTGGATATTGCTATCGATACGATCCTGTCGCTCATCACCACAGGCACTGAGCAATAAACTAAAACAGAATATAAGTAACAGTTTAATTTTCATTATGTTCCTTTAACTCTTCATTTTTTAAATAAGTGATCACGCGTTGCAGATCGTCCTCAGTATCTATACCAGCAGGCGGTACTTCTACGGCTTGCGCAACATGAATTTTAAAACCATGCCACAACACACGTAACTGCTCAAGCTTTTCAATTGATTCTAGTGGAGAAACAGAGAGTTGCGCATACTGTTTTAGAAAACTAACGCGATAAGCATAAATACCGATATGACGTTGTAAGTTTCCTTTCTCTACGTCACCATTTTCTTGATTCTGTTCACTAAAGTTATCTCTATCCCATGGAATCGTGGCACGACTAAAATACAGTGCTAATCCGTTTTTATCGCAAACAACTTTAACTGCATTAACATTAAACACATCATCAAACTCAGTAATCGGTGCACTTAAGGTTGCTACGCTTGCTTCACTGCTGTTTTGTAAATTTTTTGCCACCTGCGTAATGACTGCAGGTGGAATCAGAGGCTCATCACCTTGTACGTTAACAATAACCTCATTGTCTGCAAACTGGTATATTTCACACACTTCAGCTAAGCGGTCAGTACCCGACTCATGGCCTGCAGAAGTCAAACACACTTCTATATTTTCAACTGAAACTAACGCATCAGCAATACGTTGATCATCCGTTGCTACAATGACACGAGAAGCACCACTCTGTAGTGCTTTTAAGGCAACGCGCTCAACCATTGTTTTACCTAAGATATCGGCAAGTGGTTTAGCAGGCAGTCGTGTGGATTGATAACGTGCAGGGATAACTGCAATAAAGGACATAATTAAATCTCCTCATCTGCCGTAATTTGACGTGCTCGAACAGCTAGCAGAGCTGGAATACCATCAACAACTGGGTACGCAAGATGATCAAATTTGCAGATAAGCTCATTACTCTCTTTTTTGAAACCGAGTTTTCCTTTACACACAGGGCAAGCAATAATATCTAACAGTTTCACATCAATCATTTTAATTCCTTAATTTTTTGTAATAGTTCAGTTTGAAAAGCCTCTGGTAAATGAGCATCGATAGGTAGATACCACCAGTTGGGTTTCGCAAATTTAAGACATTTAACCGCATCTTTCTCGGTCATTAATAGCGGTAGGTTATTGTCGAATTGTTTAAAATCATCCGCTTTAAAAGCATGATGATCGGCAAAAGGTACCTGTTTTGATAGCTGGTAGTGCAAAGCAGATAAACTATCAAAGAAGCGTTGTGGGTAACCAATAGCAGCACAGGCATTTACTTTACTTTGTTTAGGCAAGCATGCATCACGACCATCTACGGTTTTACAGGCCTGAGGGACCAATAACATGGTAATCTCACCATCTGCCTGCTCACCATTATTGATAATAAAATCAACCTCTTTTAGGCGAGATAATGGCTCACGTAATGGTCCCATCGGCATCAGTTGTTGATTACCGAAACGACGCTTTCCGTCTACTACCGCTATTTCAATATCACGGGCGAGTGCATAATGCTGCAGACCATCGTCGGTGATAATAATATCCACATCACATTTGTCTGTAAGGTAGTTAACTGCATTAACACGTTTAGGATCAACCACAATTGGTACAACTAAGCGTTTAAATAACATCACAGGCTCATCGCCCGCTTCACTTCCGTCTGTCTGTTTTGTTAATAACAGTGGATAATGTTCACTTTTACCACCATAACCTCGGCTAACAATGCCGGGTTTGTATCCCTGTTTAATTAACATCTCACAGAGCCAGATAACAAATGGGGTTTTGCCATTACCACCGACCGATATATTTCCTACCACAATCACAGGTAAACGATTTTTAGGTGCAAATTTTTGCAGATAAAAGCGGCGTGTTTTACTAACAATACAAAGTAATAACGATAAAGGATATAAAAGCCAAGCCCACCAGCGTAGCGGTTGATACCAAAACTTCATTACAGATCACCCGAAGCTTGTAACTTATTCAAGGTATGATAAATCGCTTTTTTCTCTAATAACTGTGCATGTGTACCCGCTTCAACGACTAAACCATTATCAACCACTAAGATTTGGTCAGCATGCTCAATGGTTGAAAGGCGATGCGCAATCACAATAGAGGTACGATTCTTTTGTAATTCATCAAGTGCCGCTTGAATATGACGTTCAGATTCAGTATCTAATGCAGATGTTGCTTCATCAAGAATTAAAATAGGCGCATCACGTAATAAAGCACGAGCAATCGCTAGACGTTGACGCTGCCCGCCCGAAAGCAGGGCGCCGTTCTCACCAATAACCGTATCTAACCCTTCAGGGAAACCATTAATAAACTCCATTGCGTGTGCTGTTTCAGCTGCATTAATTACATCTTCACGGCTATATTTATCTGTTGCGGCATAAGCAATGTTATTAGCAATAGTATCGTTAAACAGATGTACATTTTGAGATACAACAGCAACTTGATCACGTAACGAACTTAAAGTGTAATCATTGATATTTACACCATCAATTTTTATGGAACCAGAGTCAATATCATAAAAACGTGTTAATAGGTTTGCTATGGTTGATTTACCAGAGCCTGAACGTCCAACTAAAGCAAATGTTTGCCCAGCCTTAAGATCGAAACTTACATTGCTTAAAGCAGGTTTATCAGCACTTGGGTAAGTAAAAATAACACTGTTAAGTTCAATATCACCTTTGGCACGTTGTATCTCAATTGTACCTTCATCTTTAGCAACGGTTGTATCTAACATGGTAAATAGGCTTTTACTTGCAGCAATACCTTTTTGAATTTCATTATTGACCTGAGTAATATTTTTTATCGGTTTCATTAAGCCCATCATCGCGCTAATTATCACCACAAATTTACCCGCTGAAAGCGTATCCATAATCTCAGGGAATGTTGCTAAAAACAGTACAAAAGCAAGTGCAAAAGAGGCAATGGTTTGAATGATAGGCACGCTGATAGCATTGGCGCTGGCCATCTTCATATTCTGGGAACGCACGG